>ULTR01072105.1_pt1 | contig 12326 bp, 8 predicted proteins | sample 1957781 | NCBI WGS metagenome assembly ULTR01 (sample SAMEA4835739, study PRJEB28245) | human gut metagenome | biome: gut microbiome; material: fecal sample | place: Denmark | collected 2008 | reverse complement strand
CGCTGCCGCTGACCATCGGCGCTACCGTCTCTGGTACGGTGAAGCTCAAGGTCAACTATGCAGCTGCTCCTGGCAGCTACGCCGCCTACCCGGGTCTGCTGACCACGGCCGACCTTGCCGACGTGACCAACGCCGACAATCTGACCGTCACGCCGGGTGCCACCACCGATCCCAGTCCGCTGGCCATCGACCTGGCGCAGATTCCCAACTATCCGGGCGACTTGCTCAAGGTGACGAATGCCACTGGATGGAACTATGATATCCCGGCGTTCTATAGCTACAATCCGTTTGTGGAGTTCTTCCTCACCAACGGTGCTGACTATGGTGTCGTCAACTATGGCAGCTACAACGCCACGGTTTGGTACAACGATGTCTCCAACAACCGCCTTCAGGGCAAGATCATCAAGTGCAGTAAGGTCATCACTTCTCTCGATGCTCCGCAGATCAGCGGTACGGACAACCGCACCGACTTCGACGAGAGCACCGAGGTGACGATCACGACCGAGGAGGGTGCCAGCATCTACTACACGCTCGACGGTACAGATCCCACGAAGGAATCTACGCTCTACACTGCGCCCTTCACCATCACCAACAGCTGCACGGTGAAGGCTATCGCTACCTACAATGCCATCGTTTCTCCGGTTGGCTCCGTAGAGTTTACGAAGAACGACTACTCGGGCACCAACACGATTTCCGACCTCATCGTCTATGGCGAGAGCAAGGATAGCGTTGTCGTCCACTTCGAGAATGCCAAGGTGGTCTATAGCGAGCAGGGTGACCTGGGCTACCACTACATCATCCGCGACGATGGATTGGCCATCGACCTGATGAACATCACCAAGTTCACTCTCCCGGTGGGTGCTTACAACCTGAAGGGCACCATGGCGCTGAAGGTCACTTACCAGAAGGGCTTGCTGATCGCTGAGGAGCTTGAGAGCACCAACTCTGGCAACATCTCCTTCGTATGGCCGGAGTCCTACGATATGGATCCGCTCGAGATCGATCTCATCGACGTGAAGCTCCACAAGGGCGACCTGCTCAACCTCAAGGATGCTGAGATCTGGAGCTACAGAGGCACGACGAGCATCTACACCAACACGCCGAGCTACATCGAGCTGAAGGTGACCAATGCTGAGGACTTCGACCTCGAGAGTGGTTTCTATAACCTCACGGTCTGGTACAACGATGCTTCTTCCGACTACTATGCTGGTAAGGTGAAGGTCATCAAGGCCGAGCGTGTTGATAAGCGTCCGGATGCTCCGGTGATTCTCGGCGAGGAGGAGTTTGTGGGCAAGACCACTGTCTCTATCGCTGCTACCGAGGGCCTGAATGTCTATTACACCCTCGACGGTACCGATCCTACCCGTCAATCTACGGTCTATACCGAACCGTTCACGATCACCGAGACCACGACGGTCAAGGCTGTCACCGCTTATCTCGACGACTACTCTGACATCGTCACCAAGACCTTCACGAAGGTTGGCGACTTCGAGACCAAGACTATTGCACAGCTCTTCGAGGGCCAGCAGGCTGTCGAGAATGTGACGATCAGTCTCAACAATGCCAAGGTGGTTTACACCGAGAAGCATGACGATGGCACGAAGGTGGCTATCCTCCGCGAGAATGGCCAGGCTCTCGACGTCATCTCTGGCGTGCTCGACCTCCCGTTGGGTTCTACCGTCACCGGTACGTTCTTCGCCAGTGTCGATTTCAACGGTGGTATCTTCACTACCCGCGACGTACAGGGCGAGACCAACAGCTATGAGCTCGAATACACCATGCCGAGCGACGAGGGCTACAACGACCCGATCGAGACGACCGTGGCCGATGTCCACCTCTATCCCGGCGACCTCGTTAGCATCAAGGGTCTCCAGGTGCTGGGCCAGGATGGTCAGTACTACGGATTCACGGAGGACTACAGCTTCGTCAACCTCACCGACAATGATGAGTTGGCCAACACCGTCTCCGGTCAGAAGTACACCGTCCTCGGATGGTTCAACGCTCCGGGTACCGGCTTCGCCGATGGCAACGCTTCTCTGAAGGCTGTCAAGCTCACCGCTGATGATGCTACGAAGTATCACAACCAGACGATTGCTGAGCTCAACGTCCGCAGAGACCGCGAGGACAACATCCGTCTCGTGCTCGACAATGCGAAGGTGGTCTATGTACGCGCCAATCCTTACTACGGAACGAAGGATATCGCTCTCCGTCAGGATGGCAAGGCCGTCGTACTCTACAACTCTACGCTGCCGCTCGAACTCAACAGCACCGTCTCTGGTACTGTGAAGCTCGACTTCTATGCCCTCGCTGGCATCCCGCAGCTGCGTGAGATCGATGGTGGTGTCACGACTGCCGACAGTCTGAATATCACGGCTGGTGCTTCTCAGGAGGTTGATCCTGTCGAGGTTACAATGGCCAACTACGACGAGCACAGAGCCGACGTCATCGTTCTCCGCCAGGTGAAGATCGTCTATGGCTCTCAGGCTGCCTATGCTATCGAGAAGGATGGTCAGAAGATCGCCTTCAAGAACGAGAACGAGGATGTCGATGTCGATGCTCTCGTCAGCAACGACAACCTCTACGACGTCGTCCTGTGGTACAACGGCTACATCAATGAGGCTCCCGAGATGGAGTTTGTCAAGGCTGTCAAGGTCACCGATGTGGGCATCTATGGTGTGGAAGGCAACTTCGGTAAGGATGGCAACACCTACAACCTCCAGGGTGTGAAGGTGGGCAAGAACTACCGTGGTGTCGTCATCCGCGACGGCAAGAAGTTTACCAAGAAGTAAGTAAACATCTCTCTATAACAAAAGGGTGGGGAACTGATCCCCACCCTTTTTCATGCCTGTCCTCGCTACCCTTGGTGCGAGGCGCCTTCCCCTTGACGGTTATAGTATCTATTGGGTTATAGCTCTTCCTTCAACTCATTGTATAGGTCCACAGGGCCTAAGTGCCAGTATTTGGTCTTCTCTGTTGACAACTTCTTGTAGAGTTTTGAATGATAGATGCGATGAAGGCTCTCCTGCAGCGTAAAACCATAGTCCTCGTGGAGATATTCCACCAGCCAGCTTATTTTTCCTGGCAAAAGCAGATGGAGGTTGTTTTGGCTTATCTGAAACATATTATTTCTCTATTTTAATTGATTCTATGAAATGTAGCGCAGTCAGTGCTTTTTCTGTGTGAAATAAGTACTGGTCAACCAGTTTGTAGGTTTTGAGCTCACGGATAAGTGTCTCGACACTGATAGCTCCAGTTTCGTATAATCCAAATTGTAGATATACTCTGTCATTGGCTACGGGGCCATACACGATGTCGTAATCGTGGATGAATCCTTTTTGGGTTCTATTCGCCATGACAAAATCCGCCCATTCCTTTGTGGGTTCTGAAAATGTAAGTCTTTTAAGATCTGTCAGTCTTTCTTCGTTAAACTCATACACGTTGACATAACCACAGGTTGTGTTGTTTTCAATCATACGTCTTTCCACCCATTCTTTAGCTTGTCTTTCCGAGGTGGTTGTATAGAAGCCTTTGCCATAATCGAGCAAACGATTAGGCTGGAGTATCAAAGGGCGTTCTATGACCTCTAAACTTCCGTGATATATCTTCATATCTTTTTCTTTTTTCTGATTTCAATAAATTCGTCAATCTCGGCTATTAACCATTGCCGTCCTTGTGTGTGAAGCGGCTCAAAGCATTCGCTAAGATAGTCTGTCACTCCATATTCGGAGAATAAGTCAAGCACTCGGTCTCCTGTCAGTCCCTTGACTGCTCCGTATTCTTCTATGCAGAATGAAACGAAGAGGGCTATGTCTTTGTCTTTTTTACTCATCAGAGTTCTCCTTATGTGTTGTTTGCATTTTTGAGATACAAAAATAATAAATTATTGCGATAGTCTGTTATGTAAAGGTATCTTTTTGGTATTTTTAAGGTCGTTTAAGCGTGGAGAAAGCAACTCGCCATTCCCCTTGACGCACCGCATTAGAAATGGAACGATTTGGTTCATACGTGAAGACAAACCTTTGCTTGCGTCCCGAACGCATCCCGAAGGCATCCCGAACGGTGGAAGGTCTCAGAACTCCTCCGTTTGGGAGCGTTTGGCTTCTCTCTTTTTAGCTTCCATTGGGTAGGGGAGGGTGCTGCGGTTGATCCTTCCTTGGATAGTGATCCACTTTCGCGCAAAATGCAAATGAGCCGAGTTGTGTATTATGAATATTCTCTTTTTATTTGAAAAAGGATGCGGTAATTGTAAAAATGAATCTAAAATATGAATTTCTATTAGAAATATTTTTTTATTTTCCAATTTTTACTTAACTTTGCGATGCTTGTGTAGCCTTCTGTGGAGAATAAGCCTGTCCTAAGGGGGTGAAACAGCCTACTGTGGGTTTGGCCTTGTGGCAACTAGCTCCAGTAGCGAAGATGAAATGAACGCGCGAGATTCTTGACCTCATGTCGTCGTAGATGAAAAGAGAAGTAAAGGCGAAATTATTTTATTATTAACCAGGGATGCCTCCGTCGTCTCAATGCTTTCCCAAGAGTGTAAGAACGTAGGAAGAATTCCATAAAAACAAACAATTATGAACAAAGCATTACGATTTGTGTGGTTGTCTTTGTTGACGCTAATCTGCGGAGTAGCTTCCGCGGGCACAGTAGTTTTTGACCCAACCCAAGCGTCTGATGTGACAACTGGAGGAGGGACGACCATTACAAAAAATGGTATTACGCTGACCATAACGCAGCAAAATGCGTCGTACCCAACTTCGTTCGATGCAACGACTGAATCTGGAAAAGTGTGTTATACATTGCAGCCTAATTGCAAGTTTACTATTTCTTCTGACGGATCGGTTGGAAATATTAAAGCCGTTACCTGTGAATTCTTTGGTAACGGTTATCTCTATGAAAATGCTTCTACATATGGAAACTACTTATATAGTGGTACGAAGTTTTCATTTGGAGACAATGGTTTTTTAAGCGTACCAATTCAAGTTTATAGTGCTCGTGTTTTTCTGACAAAGCTGACCGTCGAGTGTGAAGGTGGAGAAGATCCAGATCCTGGTCCTGGCCCCGGTGGTGACGAAGAGCAGACGACAACGATTGCCAATTTGATGCAGGGGGGGTAAATGTCACTTCTGCCAATATAAAGTTTACTAATGCACAGGTTGTTTATGCAGAGGGAAACAATTATATTGTTCGTGAGAACAATCAGGCCATTGATATTATGGGTAGTAGTTTGGCTTTGTCGCAAGGTGATAAGCTGAACGGAACGGTGAAGCTCAATGTTACTTATAATAAGGCTTCACAATATTCTACCTTTGCTATTTTAACTACCTCTGATATTCCTGGTGAAACCAATCTGAACAAACTGAATGTTACTTCTGGAGGTTCGACAGAGCTAGACCCAATTCATTGTGCCACGCCTCAGGAACTGAAACAGCATCCTGGTGATTTGGTGTATTTGGAGAATTTAACGTGTTATGGAACATATTGTAGCTTTGGAAGAGGTTATGTCTATCTTTCCAATATGAAAGACAAAGGTATTAAAGAGTATGAAACATACAATGTGACTTTGTGGTTTAATGGCGAAAAATTTAGTAATCCTTTGGCAAAGGTTATTGAAGCTGAGCCAGTTATTACGTCTCTTGACGCACCCACTATTACGGGTGAAACTTCGTTCGAGGAAAGTACGACCGTAACCATCAACTCAGACAAAAGCGTCGCTGCTATCTACTATACGACCAATGGTGATGAGCCTACGACCAGCTCTACCCCTTATACGGGTCCGTTCACTTTGACCGAGACTACAACGGTGAAAGCTATTGCGGCTTATAAAACAGTTGTTTCTCCTGTTACAACCTGCGTTTTCGAAAAGATTGATGCTAATGTGACTAAGACGATAGCTGAACTTGCTGCGACTCAGAATGACTACCCCATGGTGAAGGTTAGCTTCAATAATGCCCAAGTGGTCTATGCCGATGGTAAGAATTTCATCCTTCGCGAGGATGGCAAGGCGCTTGACGTGATGAATAGCTCACTCAACTTGCAGCAGGGCGCATATTATCAAGGTACGGTAAGGTTGAAGGTGACTTGTGAGAATGGCATCTTGAAGGCCTACGATGTCGAAGGCAAGACTGACGGCACGGATATTACGCCTGTATCTCAGTCAACGACAAAGCCCAATCCTATTGTATGTACGGTAGCAGGAGCGGCTCAGCATCCTGGCGACTTGATAAAGCTGGAGGGCTTGACCGTGACTTACTGGAAGGGATATTACTCGTATGATGAGAACTCTGAAATGTATGTGTATTTCTCCAATTTTGCAGAGATGAGCTTGCAAAAAGATAAGGAATATGATTTAACGGTATGGTATAATGATAGAAAGCAAAACGAGTTTAGTGGTAAATATTTCCCATTGACAACGATTGTGGAAGCAACGCCCGCCATTACTCATCTTGATGTCCCAACTATTTCTGGTGATGCGCTGTTTGTCGAGAGCACGGATGTGACGATTACCTCTCCTGTGGATGTGGAAGGCGTTGCTATCTACTACACGCTGGACGGTACAGATCCCACGACGGCATCCCTGCCTTACAACGCGCCTATCCCTCTGACCGAGACGACAACGGTGAAGGCGATTGCAGTTTATAAGTCTATAACGTCTGACGTTGCTACTATGACGTTTGAAAAATTCGATGCTAATGCTCCGAGGACGATTGCTGATCTTGCCAGTATTAAGGCTGACTTGGCAAGCGTGACGGTTAGTTTCGCCAATGCACTGGTTGTTTATGGTGAAGATAATAATTATATTCTCCGCGAGAACATCGACGGCGAGTACTATGCCCTTGATGTGCTGAATACGCAACTGCCGTTCAAGATTGGTGCAACGGTATCTGGCACGGTGAAGTTGAAGGTTGCCTTCAAGGCCAATCCGGCTGAGAACAATGGCGTACTGAGTACGGCGGATGTTACCGAAACACTCTATCATAATTTGACGATTACCCCAGGTACTTCCGTCATGCCTATTCCGCTTGAGGTGCCACTCTTGGAGGTTAGAAATTATCCTGGCGATCTGCTCGTTGTGAAAGACGGAAAATGGGACCCCTCTATCAACGGTATATATGAGTATGAACCCTCCACCACGGGTTGGGGCCATGGAGCAGAACATGATGTTTATGTGTCTAACTATTCGGAATACACTTTTGGACAGTATCAGCCGATTGATGTCATGCTGTGGTACAACGATGTCCATACGGAAAAGACGTCTCCTCGCGCGAAGATTATTGGTGCGAAGGATACTTATGAGTACGTGATGACTGCAGCAGGATGGGGTACGATCATTATTCCGTTCGACTGCGAGAAGCCCGAGGGTCTGACAGTCTACGATTGTAGCTTCGTGAGCGAGTCTGGTATGTTGATGGGTGAAGAGGTAAGTTGCTTCAAAGCAAATACTCCGTATCTTGTCAAGGGCACGCCTGGTATTGCGTCGAACTATACGCTTGAGGGCTATGCGGCAAAGCACGAAGAAGTTATTGACAATGGTATCATGACTGGCACGTATGTTGAATGTATTGCTCCTGTCGGATCTTATGTCCTCCAGGATCAAGATGCAGGTGTGGCTTTCTATCAAGTTGGCGAGGGAGTAAACATTAAAGTGAAGGCCAATCGTTGTTATCTCAATCCGCAGAGCAACGGAATCAAGAGCGTTAAACTCCCGGATGATAATGTGAATGGAGTGACCAATGTCAATTCAACAGACTCGATGCTCGTCGATGTCTATACGATGGCGGGTATCAAGTTGAAGCATCAGGTGGAGAAGGGCAAGGCCCTCAACGACCTGCCTGCTGGTCTCTATATCATTAACAATAAGAAAATCGTTAAAAAGTAAACAACTATGGATAAGCGTAAATATATGAAGCCTAATTGTGAGGCTGTGGCTGTGAATTGTTCAGACTCCTTCTTGGAGTTTACAAGTATTGTATCCGTAGGTGGTATGGCCAAGCAAGATAAAGAAGCTCTTATCATCCGAAGAAGGAATGCGTTAGAGTCTGTAGAAGTTGATCCCTGGAGCTGGGATTGCGTCCTTTGGGGTCAAGAAGTCAATGAATTCGAGGACGAGTAGTCCTTTGGCATTGAACGCATAAACTAAGAATTGGTGTCTGTCATACAAGCAGTATGGGCAGGCACCATCTTCCTTTCTGACGTGTCGATTACAGATGACAATGTGGAGTTAAGTTTGTACGCTATTTTGACAAATCAGAACCTGTGTCTCTTGGCTGCTGGCAGAGATAGGAAATAGCAACTTTTGGGCGGATAAAGCTGGAGGAAAGGCATGAGGAAAGGCTGCAATGAAGACTTTTGGCCTGGGATGGGCTTTGTTAAATGGATACGAAGGAATAGTTAATGTGGCGTTAATTCATGCTAATCGGCTTGCATTCGGCTGGACGGAAGGTTATCTTTGTATAGTGGCTGCACCAGGGCAAATGGTGAGCCAGGCTTCTTGTCATGAACGGCAGGGAGCGACGAGTGATTGAAATGTAAAATATAATCAAAAGAAACGATGATGAAAAGGTTAAAGATCTTATCAATCTCTTCGGTTGGGAATCGGAAAAGACCGTTCTCGTATCGGTCTCGTATCGTTCTCGTATCAATCCCGTATCAATCCCGTATTGATCCCGTATCGTTCTCCTATCGTTCTCCTATCGTTCTCGCTTCCAGAAGCGGAAACAATACGGAAACAATACGTAACGATACGTAAGCGATGTGGGTTTGATACGAGGTCGATAGGAGGAGCAAGGGAGGAACATAGGAGTAACTCCTCCAAAATCGTCAAATAACGCAGGTTCACACCCATTATAGCTGTAGCACCCTGTCAACAACCACTTCATTCGTGCTTGGCGGATACTGTACTTCTCTCGCTGGTTCCACCGTTTCCCGTTCAGGCTTCTGACGGCAATTTGTGCTAATTTTTATTAATTACCGTTCTGGTACTTGGTCTTTTGTCCTAAATGGTTTATCTTTGTCCTCATTATTGCGACCGGTTGTGGTCGTTCGAAAGAGACTATGCTTGCTCTTTTTCACGTTGAAATGAAATAATGATAATTATGGATGCTGTAGTATTAAATGAAAACACTATCAAGTATGCTGAAATGTATGCAAAATTGCATAATATCAGCGTGTCTGATGCGATTGAAAAGGGTGTTATGATGCTTTTGGGTAAATTGCAATCCAAGGAGAAATTTTCAGATACCGCTGAGTTCCAGGACGCGTTAGCCTATGTCAGATCATTGAAGGCGGAAAAGGGGAGGCCTGTTCCAGAAAACGATAATGGTCTGGATGCGTTAATTGAAATGAAGTACGGCAAATGAGAGTTTTTGTAGATACGAACATACTGATAGATTTTGTATGTAACCGCCAAGGCTTTTCTGAGGCGGCAGAACGTCTGTTCGCCTATGGTTGCGTGGGAAAGGTGAAACTTATGACTTCCGCTTTGTCTTATGTGACAGTTATGTATGTTGCACGCAAATATGGGTATCAGAAAGTCAAGGAGTCCCTCCTAAGTGTCTCGAAGTTCGTAGAAGTTTTAGATTTGTCTGCAACTACTGTAATAGGTGCGCTTTCTTCGGATTGGGTAGATTATGAGGATGCCACGCAAAATAGAACAGCCGTTGAGGCAATGGCTGATTGTATTGTTACTCGAAACAAAAAAGATTTTAAAAAATCAGTTTTGCCCGTATATAACACAACAGAATGGTTAGACATCTTTGAAAACGAGTAAAACTTCCGCTTCAATACATCTATGTAGCGGATTTTTTGTACTTTTGCATTCAGATAACAAAATACCAAGCATGAATATGGAAAAGAATTTCAAGCGCACTACGGTGACTGCGGCCCTGCCTTACGCCAATGGCGGCGTGCATATCGGCCATTTGGCAGGCGTCTATGTGCCGGCAGACACCTATGTCCGCTATCTCAGACTGAAGAAAAAGGATGTGGTCTTCATCGGTGGAAGTGATGAGCACGGCGTGCCCGTCACGATTCGTGCCCGCAAGGAGGGCATCACCGTCCAGGAGGTCGTCGATCGCTATCATAACCTGATCAAGGACTCTTTTGAGAAGTTCGGTATCTCGTTTGACATCTATAGTCGCACGACCAGCTCCATCCACAATAAGTTTGCCTCCGACTTCTTCCGCAAGCTCTATGACGACGGCAAGCTGGAGGAGATCACCGAGGAGCAGTATTGCGACGAGGTGACGGGCGAGTTTCTGACCGACCGCAACATCGTTGGCACCTGCCCCCGTTGTGGTGCTGAGGGCGCCTACGGCGACCAGTGTGAGAAGTGTGGCGCCACGCTCTCTCCCGAGGAACTCATCAACCCGACCAACAAGAACAACCCCGGACACGGACTGGTGAAGCGGCCCACAAAAAACTGGTATTTGCCGCTCAACCAATATCAGCAATGGCTGAAGGAGTGGATCCTCAATGGCCACAAGGAGTGGCGCTCCAACGTCTATGGACAGTGTAAGTCGTGGCTCGACATGGACCTGCAGCCCCGCGCCATGACACGTGACCTTGACTGGGGTATTCCCGTGCCCGTGGAGGGTGCCGAGGGTAAGGTGCTCTACGTATGGTTTGACGCCCCCATCGGCTATATCTCCAACACCAAGGAGCTTTGCGACGCCGACCCCGCGCGCTGGGGATCATGGGAGAAATGGTGGCAAGACCCGGAGACGCGCCTCGTCCACTTCATCGGCAAGGACAATATCGTCTTCCACTGTCTGATCTTCCCCACCATGCTCAAGGCCCACGGAGGCTATATCCTGCCCGACAACGTGCCCTCCAACGAGTTCCTCAACTTGGAGAACGACAAGATCTCCACGTCGCGCAACTGGGCCGTCTGGCTCCATGAGTATCTGGTCGATTTCCCGGGCAAGCAGGACGTGCTGCGCTATGTGCTCACGGCCAATGCCCCCGAGACGAAGGACAACAACTTCACGTGGAAGGACTTCCAGGAGCGCAACAACTCGGAGCTGGTGGCTATCTATGGCAACTTCGTCAATCGCGCCCTGCAGCTCACGAAGAAATACTGGAACGGCGTGGTGCCCACACCGGGCAACCTGCTCGATGTTGATCGCAAGGCTGTGGAGGAATTCAAGGACGTGAAGGACAAGATGGAGCAACTCCTCGACGGATTCCACTTCCGCGAGGCACAGAAGGAGGCCATGAACCTCGCGCGCATCGGCAACCGCTACATCACGGAGTGTGAGCCGTGGAAGGTGTGGAAGACGGATCCCGACCGTGTGAAGACGGTACTCTATATCTCGCTGCAGCTCGTTGCCAACCTCAGTATCGCCTTTGAGCCCTTCCTGCCGTTCTCCAGCAAGGACTTGCGCGCGATGCTCCGTCTCGACAGTTTCGACTGGAAGGACCTGGGCAGCACGGAACTGCTGAAGCCGGGTCATCAGCTGGCCGAGCCGCATCTGCTCTTCGAGAAGATCGAGGACGAGGTCATCCAGAAGCAGCTCGACAAGCTCGCTGCCACGAAGAAGGCCAACGAGGCCGAGAAGGCTGCTGCCGACTACAAGGCGGCACCGATCAAGCCGAACGTCGATTTCAGCGAGTGGGAGAAGCTCGACATCCGTGTGGGTCACGTCAAAGACTGCCACCCGGTGAAGAAGAGCAACAAGCTCCTGCAGTTTAACATCGACGACGGATCAGGCACGGACCGCACCATCCTCTCGGGTATCGCCAAGTACTATAAGCCCGAGGAGCTGATCGGCAAGGACGTGCTCTTCATCGCCAACCTCGCTCCCCGCAAAATGATGGGCATCGAGAGTTGTGGCATGATCCTCTCTGCCCTCGACTTCGATGGAAGCCTCGCCGTCACCTCCCTCCTGCGTGGGGTGAAGCCTGGCAGCCAGGTGGGATAAGTCTATAAAGCGCACGATCTTTTCGCCCCATACGACAAAGACCATCGTCATTGGCCTTTGTGGTATGGGGCGTTTTTATAAATAAGGAGGAAAATTCATGGTAAAAAAACAAGAGCTCAATGAGAGTATGATAGCCAATGAACTTGAACCGTTTGAGCCTACTCATCCTGGTGAAGTCCTAAAAGAAGAGATAGAATATCGTGGAATATCCCAAAGGCAACTTGCTCACGAAATTGGCGTGTCCAGTTCTTTACTCAACGAAGTGCTGAACGGCAAAAGAGCCTTGAACACGCAATTAGCTCTTCTGTTGTCCGTGGCACTCGATATAGATGCGGAGCCCCTGCTAAGGTTGCAGACCAAATATGACATGCTGACTGCCCAGCGAAATCCGTCGTTCATGCAGCG
>ULTR01031671.1_pt1 | contig 12328 bp, 8 predicted proteins | sample 1957781 | NCBI WGS metagenome assembly ULTR01 (sample SAMEA4835739, study PRJEB28245) | human gut metagenome | biome: gut microbiome; material: fecal sample | place: Denmark | collected 2008 | reverse complement strand
GCCATCGCGACGAAGAAGAGCCACCTCAAGCCCCACAATACCTGGTCGTCGGTCGTGGCTTCGGCCATCACGATCGGCTTTGGTGGATCCGTGGGAGCCGAGGCCCCGATCGTCCTGACGGGATCGGCCATTGGCTCCAACCTCGGCCAGCTCTTCCATTTGGAGCGCAAGCGGCTGATGCTCCTCGTGGGTTGTGGCGCCTCGGCAGCCGTGGCAGGCATTTTCAAGGCCCCGATAGCGGGACTGGTCTTCACGATCGAGATCCTGATGGTCGATCTGACCATGGCCTCGCTCCTGCCCATCCTCATCTCCTCGGTCACGGCCACCTGCTTCTCCTACCTCTTCACGGGCGAGGCCTCGATGTTCAATTTCCATACCGACGACATCTTCCAGCTCGACCGTCTGCCAGCCACCATCCTCCTGGGTGTGGGCTGTGGCTTTGTCTCCATCTACTTCATGCGCACGATGTCGTGGTGTGAGGACGGCTACGCACGACTGGCCAAGCGACCCTACGTCAAGCTCCTCATGGGAGGTCTCACCCTGAGCACGCTCATCTTCCTCTTTCCGTCGCTCTATGGCGAGGGCTACGACACCCTGGCCGTCTTCATCGAGGGCAAGACCGAGACCGACTGGGATACCGTCATGCAGGAGTCGCTCTTCGCGGGCAAGGGCGAGTATCTCGTCCTCTATGTGGCCCTGGTGGTCATCACGAAGGTCTTCGCCACGAGTGCCACCAATGGCGCGGGCGGTTGTGGTGGTACCTTTGCCCCCTCGCTCTTCATCGGCGGATCCTTTGGCTTCCTCTTCGCCCGCCTTTGGAATCAGTATGAACTCGGCGTCTATGTGCCCGAGAAGAATTTTACGCTCTATGGCATGGCGGGTGTGATGGCGGCTGTCATGCACGCCCCCCTGACGGGTATCTTCCTCATCGCCGAACTGACGGGTGGCTATAGCCTCTTCATCCCGCTCATCGTCGTGGCCGTGAGTGCCTACCTCACGATCTCCATCTTCGTGAGCCATAGCATCTATGCGCTCCGACTGGCCCGCGAGGGCAAACTGCTCACCCACCATACGGACCACTCGGTCCTGACCTTGATGAGCATGGACAGCATCATCGAGCGCGACTATACCTCCGTGCGGCCCGATATGGAGATGGGCAAATTGGTGCTTGCCATCAGTAGCAATCGCCACAACTACCTGCCCGTGACCGACGACAACGACAACCTCCTGGGAGAGATCGACCTGACGAAGGTGCGCAACGTCATCTTCCGTACCGAACTCTACCATCGCTTCACGGTACGCCAGCTCATGACCCTGCCGCCTGCCACGCTTGCCGCTACCGACTCCATGGAGCGCGTCATGCGGACGTTTGACAAGACGGGTGCCGACTACCTGCCCGTGCTGAGCGTGGAGGGCCATTTGGTCGGCTACATCTCCCGCACGCGCATGTACACTATGTATCGGCAGGTCATCCGCGACTATAGCACGGAGTAAACCTTGCTGCGCCCGCGGGTCGAAGGGCTTTGCCACACCCGCAAGGCCTTGGCTGCCTCTGTATGGCCTTTGCCACACCTGCAAGCCCTTGGCTTCCTCCGTAAGTTTTTTGACGCCCTCGTAAAGTTTTGGCTGCCCACCCGTAAGGCTTTGGCCGCCCCCGTCCAACGAAAAGAAAAAGGAATCATAAGAAATGGAAAAGAAAGACTTAAAGATTATATTCATGGGAACGCCCGAGTTTGCCGTGGCTTCCCTTCGTGCTTTGGTAGAGAATGGCTATCAGGTCGTGGCCGTGGTCACGCAGCCCGACAAACCCGTGGGTCGCCATCAGGACCGCCTCCAGCCGCCTGCCGTCAAGGTCTATGCCCAGGAGCACAATATCCCCGTCCTCCAGCCCGTGAAGATGAAGGACCCCGAATTTGTGGAGGCGCTTCGGGCCTATGAGGCCGACCTCCAGGTGGTCGTGGCCTTCCGCCTCCTGCCCGAGATTATCTGGGATATGCCCCGCTTTGGCACGTTCAACGTCCATGCGGCCCTCCTTCCCCAGTATCGTGGCGCAGCCCCCATCAACTGGGCCGTCATCAATGGCGAGACCGAGACGGGCGTGACGACCTTCTTCCTCGACAAGGATGTCGATACGGGCCGCATTATCCTCCAGAAGCCGTTCCCCATCCCTGCCGATGCCGACGTGGAGTATGTCTATGACGGACTGATGAACCTCGGGGCTGGACTGGCCCTGGAGACCATCGACCTGATGCTGGCCCATGACGGCAATATCCCGAGCAAGGACCAGCAGCAGATCATTGATGAGGCTCAGTTGGGCGATCTCAAGCCGGCCCCCAAGATCTTCAAGGAGACTTGCGAGATCCAATGGCAGCAGACGGCCAAGCAGCTCCACGACTTCATCCGCGGTCTGAGTCCCGTGCCCGGATCGTGGACTACCGTCTCCGTGGATGGCAAGCCGACCACCACGCTCAAGATCTACAAGGCCGCTCCTACCGCCCGTCCGGCTACCGGCGCCCCTGGCACCTTCGTCCTCGAAAAGGGCCACATCTATGTCAATGCCACCGACCTCCAGCTCGAACTCCTCGAGGTGCAACTCTCGGGCAAGAAGCGCATGGACGCCCGATCCTTCGTCAATGGCGTGCGGACCGTGGAGCGATAGGGTCGTTTGTGTCGTTTTTATACAGACTGCCGAATAGGGAAAACAACCAATACAACTTTTACAACAAGTTACAACCTTTCGCTTGAGCCATCTTGCTGCAAGGTAAACAACAAAACACAACGCTTTCGATAAGCCATGCGCAGAACCGAGCTCGAGTTATGCCATGGCGAGAAAGGGTACCATGAAATGGAACGCTTCGCCTTGGACTTTCCTGCTGATTGTCCTGGCGAAGCGTTCCTTTTTATATCACGTTTTCTCGCCATCCTATATATATAGTGGAGAGAACGTCTGCGGTTACATCACTTTTATTCTGTTTATTCCGTCGCCTTCTTGCGTGGGCTACGACGAGCGGTCTTGGTAGCACCCTTCGGCTTCGTCTCCTTGGAGGCCTTTGTGCTCTCCTTGCAAGCGCCCTTGGTAGCACCCTTGCGCGAACCTTTGGCCGTCTTCTTGGCAGGGCTCTTGACTTCTTCCTCCAGCTGGTCGATTTGGTCGTGGAGCTTACTGTTCTCCGACTCGAGTTTTTCGACGCGGGCCTGCAGGCGCGAAGCCTCTTTGCCCTTCAGTTCGATTTCGTCGCTTTGGTTGCGGATGGTCGTGAGGAGGGAGTTGAGCTCGTCGTCCTCGATCGACTCCGGGTAGAGCTGGCGCACGCGACTGAGGAAGTCGCCCAGGATGTTCATATAGTTGGAGAAGGCATCGAAGGGCGAGGAGAAGATGCCCCTTTCCACGCCCACGTTCGACTGCTTGGTGGACATCATACGGAAGTTGTTGGACGCCTGCAGATACATCCAGTCGAGGTTGAGGGCCGGGTCGTCGATGATGCGTACGCGCTCCGCCACGCTATAGAGTTTGTTGACCGCCTCCTGCTGCATGGGGTTGCCGAGCCATGTGCTGACGTCCCGCTCCTCGTCCATCCACGAGAGCGCCACGGGCACGTTGAGTTCGCCCATGCTTTTGAGTTTTGTGCATACCTCCGTGGGCGTGGAGAACGTGATGCCCCGCTTGCGGGCACACTCGGGAAGGGCGCGCAGAAACTCCAGGATGCCGCTGGAGATCGGTTGTGAGATGCCGATGGCCGATAGGTTCATGAAGATATTTACCAGTTGCTCCTCCTCGGGCAGTTTGGCGATCTTGTTGATATAGTTGTCGGCAAAGAGCGGATACTCCTCCCAGTCGGAGTTGCTGAATCGGAGGGCAATGTCGTCGGAGAGCGTGTAGTCCCTCAGGAGCAACTTGAGGTTGGGGTTGAGCGCGCAATGGTAGAGATAGTGCGGGCTCTTCCATCCCAGCACGTGCTGCGCACCCTCCGTGAGCAGTCCTTTGAATCCCATGTCGGCCACGACCTCTCCGATCTCGTCCTTGTAGATGAGGCCCGAGTTGCGGAAGATCTTCGGTTCCTGTCCGAAATACTCCTTGATTTTCTCCGCCTGCAACTTCACCTCGTCGCGGAAGACCTGCTCGTCCTTGAGCGAGGAGAGACCGTGGGAGTAGGGCTCGGCCAGAAACTCCACGCAGCCCGTCTGGTTGAGCTCCTGCAGTTTGTCGAGCACCTTTGGCGCATGGAGCTCCAGTTGCTCCATACCCACGCCCGAGAGCGAGAACGCCACCTTGAAGTAGTCGCCATGCTCCTTGATCATCTCCCCGATCGTGTTGAGCGCGGGCATGTAGCTTCGGTCCACGATGTCGGCTATGCTTCGCTCGTTCTCGTAGTCGTCGTAGTAGTAGTGGTCGGCTCCGATGTCGAAGAAGCGGTAGCGCTTGAGGTGTACGATCTGATGTATCTCGAAATATAAGCAAATAGTTTTCATCTCTGATTTTTATTTATTTTGTTTGATTGGTATGAGCCCCCATTGCTGTCGAGGGCCTCCTGCTGTCGAGGGTCTCCTGCTGTCGATGGCTTCTGTGGATGAGGGCTCCTCCTTCTGTCAAGGCGTTTCCCCCCATTCGCGGTCTCCGCCTTATTGCCAGCCGAGCGTCTGCCTATAGAGTTGGCGTATCCATGCGCCCACTTTCTCCCATGTGATTTGATCCACCTCGCGCTTGCCCTCCTTGGAGAGATAGTCGAAGAGGCTGTCGTTGTTGCAGATGCTATAGATGGCGTCTGCCAGGGCCTGCGTGTCCCAGTAGTCCACCTTGATGCAGTTGGTCAGTATCTCGGCGCATCCGCTTTGGTAGGAGATGATCGATGGCGTGCCACATTGCATGGCCTCCAGGGGCGATATGCCAAAGGGTTCCGATACCGAGGGCATGACATAGACGTCCGAGTCCTTGAGACACTCATAGACCTGGTTGCCGCGCATGAATCCCGGGAAGTGGAATCGGTCCGAGATGCCCCGTTCTGCCGCGAGATAGATCATTTGGTTCATCATGTCTCCGGATCCCGCCATGCAGAATCGGATGTCGCTCGTGCGATGGAGCACCAGGCTGGCCGCCTCGACAAAATATTCCGGTCCCTTCTGCATGGTAATGCGTCCGAGAAACGTTACGATTTTCTCCTTGCCCCGATGGTCGGGCCTTGGCAGGGCCGCCACCTCCGGCTTGAGCGGATAGACCGCGTTGTGGACCGTGAAGACCTTGCGCGGGTCCTGGTGATACTGGTTGATGACCGTCTGCCGCGTCAGTTCGCTCACGCACATGATGCAGTCGGCGTTGTCCATGCCGTCCTTCTCTATCGCATAGACCGTGGGGTTGACCTGTCCGCGCGACCGGTCGAAGTCGGTGGCGTGGACGTGTATGCAGAGCGGCTTTCCGCTCACCTGCTTGGCGTGGATGCCAGCCGGGAAGGTGAGCCAGTCGTGGGCGTGGATGATGTCGAAGTCCTCGGTCCTTGCCACCACTCCCGCTATGATGGAGTAGTTGTTGATCTCCTCGTGGAGGTTGGCCGGGTATCCGCCTGCAAACTCCATGGCTCCCAGTTCGTTGACGTTCATGTGGCCGAAGTCGGCATAGATATGGTCGCGCAGCCGGTAGTAGTAGTCGGGCGTCATCAGTCCGCCGAGCCTCTGCTCCACGAAGCCATAGTCCACGTCGCGCCACACGATCGGCACGCGGTTCATGGCCACGATCCGGCAGTAGGACTGGTCCTCGTCGTCAAAGGGATGCGGCAGGCAGAGCGTGATATCGACGTCGCCCTGCGCGTGGAGTCCCTCCGTGATGCCGAAGTTGGCCGTCGCCAGTCCGCCATAGACGTGGGGAGGATACTCCCATCCAAACATTAATACCTTCATATTCTTATATTAGAGCCTTCCTTGTTTCTTTACTTAGCGTACTTATACTTTTCGAGCAATTCGTTGGCGCGCAGCACCTCTCCCACGTTCATGGCGAAGGAGATGCCCCCTCGTCCCTTGAAGGGCGGGTTGCCGTCGAAGAGTTCGGGTAGCGTGCCCACGCAATGTTGGAGCACCTGATCCTCGTAGCCCGCCATCTGTCGCTCCACGAAGCTGATGCGCGACCGCTTGTAGAGTTTCAGACAGGCCTCGATATAGAATCCCGCCAGCCAGGGCCATGCCGTGCCCTGATGGTAGGCGTAGTCCCTCTGCGTCTGCGGTCCGACATACATCGGGTTGTATCCCCCGCTCTTGGGCGAGAGCGTCCGCAGTCCCTTGGGCGTGAGCAGTTCGCGCGTGCAGATATCGACGATGCCCTTCTTCTGTCGCTCGTCGAGGGGTGAGTAGTCGAAGGCCGCGGCAAAGATCATGTTCGGTCTCACGCTCCAGTCCGTCATGGCCCGATCGACATAGTCGTAGAGATAGCCATACTCGTTGAGGAAGGTCTCGACAAAGGCCCCCTTCGTCTGGTCTGCCAACTGGTCCAGTCGGTCGGCCTCGCCGGCGTCGCCAAACTCCCGTTTCATGGAGGCTACGAATCGCAGGGCGTTGTACCATAGGGCGTTGATCTCGACGATATAGCCCGTGCGTGGCACGACGGGCTGGCCGTTGGCCGTGGAGTTCATCCAGGTGATCGGCTCCTCGCGCCCCTCGGCATAGAGGAGACCGTTGTCGTCGAGGCGCAGGTTGGGATGGCCTCCCCGGATGACGTAGTCCACCAGTTCGCTCGCCAGGCTTCCGTAGAGCTTGTGGGCTCGCTCGCGTCCCACGGCCTTGGCATACTGCTGGATGGTCCATACGGCCCAGAGTCCCACGTCGGGCTTCTCCATCTCGTAGATGCTGACCGTCATCGGCTGGCCCGTCATGAGCTGGCGCAGCCCCTTGGCCGCCGTCTCCATCACCTCCTCAAATCGTGTGCGCTCTCCGCCTGGGAGCGTCAGTCCGGGCAGGGCGATAAAGGTGTCGCGTCCGCGGCATTTGAACCATGGGTATCCCGCCAGGATATAGTTTTCGCCCTCCTTCGAGCGGTTGAGAAACTGGTGTGCGGCGTTATAGAGGCAATGTACGAAGTTGTCTCTCGGTATGCGCTTCTCGCGTTCCTCCTCGAAGATGGGTGCGAGGGTGGCAGTATCGCTTTTCGAGGTCGATGCGGCAAAGATGATGCTCTCTCCCTTCTTGATCGGTAGTTCGAAGTAGCCCGGCACGTAGAGGTCCTCTCGCGAGGCGTATCCGCGCTCCTGCTCCTTGGGATATTCCAGGTCGCGATACCAGTCGGGGTGGAAGACAAACGTGGGCTTCTTCGAGAATTGCATATATAAGTAAGGATAGCCCGCGTACATCCTCGTGCGTATGCCGTTTTCGATCTCCTCGTATTCGCGGCTGGCCGTCGGGTTTTCGTGCGTAAATTGCTTCACGCTCCTGAAGGCCAGGAAGGGCCTGAAGCGCAGTTTCGTCTCGGAGTGGGCATCGACGAGGGTGTAGCGGATGAGCACGCGGTCGTCGTAGTGCTGGAAGACCAGTTCCTTGCGCAGCTTCACGCCTCCCACGCGGTAGAGCGTGGTGGGCACCTTCTCGCAGTCGAATTCTCGGATGTATTTATGTCCGTTGGGGCTGAAGGCCTCGCCTTTGTATTTGTGCAGCCCGAGTTGGAATTCCACGCCATGCTGGATGACGGACGGGTCGAAGGAGCTGAGAAGCACGTGGTTGTCATCGTCGAGTTCGGGTATCGGTACTACGAGCAGCCCGTGATACTTGCGCGTGTTGCAATCGACGATAGTCGAGCAGGCGTAGGCTCCCGACCGGTTGGTGCGTAGCACCTCCCTCGGCAGCGACTCTTGCAAGTTGGTCATCAGCGCTTTCTCGAATCTTAAATAACTCATATCGTTTAGTTTATTATGTGTTTGCGGCAGCTTTTGGCAGGTCGGCTCGTTCCAGCCTTAACGCTTTTTTGCTTTCCGTGCCTCAAAATTACACATTTTCTTTCGGTTCACAAAGAAAAAGTGAGAGTTTTTTTGCCCATTTCGGCCGTTGAGGCTTCATGTCATCGGATTGACACATATCTATGTGGCATGAATGACAACCTGCGCGGGTCAAGCCAAAAGTCCAAAGCATATTCCGGGCAAGAAGAAGACGTTATTTTTTTTATTCTAAAATAGCGAGCGTTTTTCTGCTGATGCATTTTTTGCACCTAGTTGGTGCAATTTTATAGTGCATTGATTTTCAGCCTCTTATAATTTTGCACCTAGTTGGTGCAAAAATTGGTTTCCTCATCCAAAGCATAGGCGGATAGGGTAGAACGGATCAGGCTGGGCCTGGGTGAAAGAGTGGGGCGAAACCGAAAAGTAGGTGAAAAAATCGGATTTTCCATACATTCTTGGAATTATATTGGTAACTTTGCCCCGCATTAGCGTTGTGGAAGTTGTGCGGAAATGGCAAGGAAGTTGCGTGGAAGCGCAATGGAAGTTGTGCGGAAGCGCAATCGATTCTATGGGCTGGCGTCTTAGGACCCGATAGAAACAAACGCTATGGCCCGATAGAAAACACTATAGATAAGGAGAGAATGATGGAAGAGAGGGATGAGAAGAAAGGAAGGAAAGAGATGGAAGAGGGGAATGAAAAAGAGATGAAAGAGGAAAATGACGGGCAACGGAAGAAGGCCATTGATCGCGTGACGATAGGCGGCAGCATGGTCAATGGCGTGCTGCTGGTCTTCAAGTTTGTGGCAGGCGTGCTGGGCGGTTCGGCTGCTATGATAGCCGATGCCGTCCATTCGCTGAGCGACTTCGTGACCGACCTTGTCGTGCTGGTCTTCATCCGGTTGAGCGGTAAGCCGCAGGACAAGGGCCACGACTACGGGCATGGGAAGTATGAGACCCTCGCCACGGCCCTGATCGGCGGCATGCTGCTGGCCGTGGGCGTGATGATCTGTGTGGAAGGCGTGAGCAAGATCTGGGACGCGCTCCATGGCGTGGTGCTGCCGCAGCCCGGGTGGATAGCCCTCGTGGCCGCCCTGCTGAGCGTGGTCTCCAAGGAGTGGTGCTACCGCTTCACGGTCCGTGTGGGCCGACGCTATCAGTCGTCGGTAGTCGTGGCCAATGCCTGGCACCATCGTTCCGACGCCCTCTCCTCCGTGGGCACGAGCGTGGGTATCGGCGGCGCCATCCTCCTGGGCGACCAATGGACCATCCTCGACCCCCTGACGGCCGTGGCCGTGAGTGGCTTCATCGTCTGGGAGGCCGTGAGGCTCATTCGCGAGTCAGTCGGCGACCTGCTGGAGGCCAGTCTGCCCGACGAGGTGGAGCAAGAAATCTCGCGCCTCGTCTGCGAGGAGCCGGGCGTGAGCGGACTCCACAACCTCCGCACGCGCCGCATTGGCGACCACTACGCCATCGAAATGCACGTCCGCATGCCGGGCGCCATGACGCTCTACGAGGCCCATCGCCACGCCACGGCCATCGAACAGAATATCAAGCACGCCTTCGGATCCTCCACCCACGTCATCGTCCACCTCGAACCGCTCAAGGAAAATGGAGCGTATGTGGAGCCGTGATGCGTCGGGCGGGAGACTGACGTTTGTGGAGCCGTGAGTGTCAGGCGAGAGACTGACGTATATGAATCCGTGAGTGTTGGACGGGAGACTGCCGTTTGTGCCCCCGTGACGCCAGCAATCGACCTTCAACGGACTGTAGAACCGAAAAAACTCAGAGGTGCGCAATATTTTTCTGCCTCGTCCGTTCTTCCTATTAGGACAGTACGTTTGGCGGCATTGAAACTGCACGTGTCGCAGCCTATTGAGGCTGGCCGTGTGACGGCTTATGGAGACCGTGCGCAAGGCAGCAGAAGGGACGGCCTCAGTCGCAAGTAGCGACCGACGGCCTGCCTAAGATAGGAGAGACGCCAGTCGCAAGTAGCGACCGACGACCCTCTCGTAGAAATGATGAAACGACTGCCCCCATGCAAGACCCGCGGGCCGAGGGGCAGCCATCACAAAACAGACGACGAATGAAATCAGACAATATGGGAAACCGCCGCTTCAAGGACCTCCTGGAGGCATCCATGAAGTCGAAGGACACGGAGGAATGGCTCGACGTCCATTTCACGCGCCCCATCGGCCTCTTCTTCGCCCTCATCTGGGAGCGACAGGGCGTCCATCCCAACACCATCACCATCATCTCCATCTTCCTCGGCCTGGCCGCGGGATGGATGTTCCACTACACGGACCCGGTCCACAACCTCATGGGCGTCGTGCTGCTGATGCTGGCCAACTTCTGCGACTCCACGGACGGCCAGTTGGCGCGCCTGACGGGTCAGAAGACCATGATCGGCCGATGCCTCGACGGATTTGCGGGCGACGTGTGGTTTTTCGCTATCTATCTGGCCCTCGTCTTCCGCCTTTGGCCGCAGCCCCTGCCCGGTCTCGAAACCCGTTGGGGCGTCTGTGCCCTGGCCGCCTGTGCCGTGGCGGGTCTCTTGAGCCATTCCCCCCAGAGTTCCCTCGCCGACTACTACCGCCAGGTCCACCTCTTCTTCCTCAAGGGTCGCGAGGGGTCGGAGCTCGACAGTAGCATCCACGAGAGCCAGGAACTCGCCCGGTTGCCCCGTCGTGGCGCTTTTTGGGCCCGCGCCTTCCACTACAACTACCGCAACTACTGCCGCAGCCAGGAGCGCCGCACGCCCCAGTTTCAGGCCCTCATGGACCGTCTCCGCACCACCTACGGCTCGCCCGCCTTGGCCCCGCAGCCCTGGAAGGACGCCTTCCTCCAGGGGAGCCGCCCGCTCATGTGGATGACCAACTTCCTGACCTTCAACTCGCGCGCCATCCTCATCTATGCCACCTGCCTGCTCGACTGCCCGTGGGTCTATCTCTTCATGGAGATCGTGGTTTATAACCTCATCTACGTCTCCATGCACACGCGCCACGAGAACCTCTGCGCCCACATGGCCGCCTGCCTCGAAACGGCTGCTCCCACGACCGCCAGTCCGGGCTTCTGCGAGACCGACGACGACCTCGTGGACCACGAGGCTGCTTCCTGCGACACCCGGGCCGACATCGAACCGTAGGGCGTGGAGAGAAAAACTGCCAGGGGGGACCGAGGCCGCTTCCTGCGAGCCACAAGCGCCCTGATCCTTATCAGACCCAAGAGGGGGCAATCGTGCGCTGAAACATTGAAACAATTGAAACGTTTGATACGATTAGGACGACAGGAGCAATTTGGACGACTGGAACGATTGGAACGACAGGAGCGATTAGGACGACTGGAATGATTGGAACAACTGGAACACTTGGAACAACTGGAACGGAAGTCCTCCAAGCCTCCATGTAGCTTATAGCTATTTGGAATATTGGAATATTGGAATATTGGAATACTGGAATACAGGAAATATAGAAATATAGGAAGATGACAGGAGAGATCAAGGGATACCTGCTCGACTATGGCGGCACGCTCGACACGGCTGGCTGCCATTGGGGCAAATTCATCTGGCATGGCTACGAGCGATGTCATGTAGGCGTGGCGTGGGACGACTTTCGCGAGGCCTACGTCCATACGGAGCGTGCCCTGGGCCAGGGCGGGATCATCCTCCCGACCATGACTTTTCGCGAGACGCTTGCCACGAAGATCGGGATGCAGATCGGTCGTCTGCGGGAGCGCGAGGCCCTGTCCTCGGATAGCGACACACGGGCCTTGGAGGAACGCCTCCTGCTCGACCTCTATGGCGAGGTGTTGCGACAGATGGAGATCAACCGCCCCGTGCTGGCCCAGTTGGCCGCCCGCGCGCCCCTGGCCCTCGTGAGCAACTTCTATGGCAACCTGCCTACCGTGGTTGAAGAGATGGGCTTAGGCTCCTATTTCCAGACCGTGGTGGAGAGTGCCGCCGAGGGCATACGCAAGCCTGACCCCCGCCTCTTCGAGATCGCCCTCGATCGGCTCGGGCTCCAGCCCCAGGAGACCATGGTCGTGGGCGACAGTCTGAAGAACGACATCCTGCCCGCCCACTCCCTGGGTTGCGCCTCGGCCTGGCTCCAGGGTGAGGGATGGAACAACGACCAGCACGAGCCGCCTGCCGAGACCCACGTGATCACGTCGCTCGACCAGCTGCTCCAGCTCGCGTGAATCCAAGCGAGGAGAGTGCTCTAGCTCACGTGAATCCAAGTGAGGAAAGTGCTCCAGCTCACGTGAATCGAAGCGAGGAAAGTGCTCCCGATCCCGTGAATCGAGGCGAGGAAAGTGCTCCCGATCCCGTGAATTGAAGCGAGGAAAGGTTGGGGACCCCCGAGACCCAAGGGAAGCGCAATCCATTTCGAACTGTACGGTTGAAGCGGGCTGAAAGCCCAGAAGCT
>ULTR01048687.1_pt1 | contig 12358 bp, 8 predicted proteins | sample 1957781 | NCBI WGS metagenome assembly ULTR01 (sample SAMEA4835739, study PRJEB28245) | human gut metagenome | biome: gut microbiome; material: fecal sample | place: Denmark | collected 2008 | reverse complement strand
CACCTTGACGCTTCGATCCTGACCTGTTCTTCGGTGAGAGTGCCGTGCAGATCGCGGAAGGAGTGCTTGTCGCCGTCGAGTTCTTTCGCTTCCTGTCTTCCTGCCGTATCGTAGCTGTCGATGACGATGTTGTCTTTGTCAAGCTCGACAAACTGTCTTCTGTTGCGGCCGATGGTCATGCTCGTGCCGGGCTGTACGAAACGATGCAGCGATACCGCCGCGTTCTTGCCCGCTTCGATTGCGTCGATTGCGAATTTCGGTCCGCTGTACACGTCGCCGCCGACGAAAATGTCGGGTTCCGCCGTCTGATAGGTCAGAGAATCCGCAACGGGATAATTACCGTGATGGAACTCAACCTTCGTGCCTTTCAGCAAGTCGTTCCAGACAACGGACTGACCGATTGCGAAGATAACGTGTTGCGCCTCGACCGTAATCGTGTCGTTTTCGTCGTATTGCGGGTTGAAACGATTTGTCTTCGGATCGATGACCGACAGGCATTTCTTGAACACGACCGCTTTAACGTTGCCTTTTTCGTCTTTCAGAATCTCTTTGGGACCCCAACCGTTGTTGATCGAGATGCCGTCTTCCAGCGTTTCTTTGATTTCGTTTACGGACGCGGGCATTGTTTCGCGCGATTCGAGGCAGTACATGCCGACTTCTTCGGAGCCGAATCTGACAGCCGTGCGAGCGCAGTCCACCGCAACGTTGCCGCCGCCGATGACAACCGTCTTACCGACAAGTTTTCTGTCGTGGTTTTCGGTTGCGTCGTGCAGGAACGATACAGCCATATCCGTGCCGATCGCGTCTTCGCCGGGTATGCCGGGTAGTCTGCCGCCCTGGCAGCCGATTGCAACGTAAAACGCCTTGTAGCCTTGTTTTCTGAGTTCGTCGATGGTGACGTCGGTGCCGACGTTCACGCCGCATTTAATTTCGACGCCGAGTTCGCGCAGTACATCGATTTCAGCCTCGATGACGTCCTTTTCGAGTTTATAGGAAGGAATACCGTAAGTGAGCATTCCGCCGGGACGCGCGTTCTTTTCAAACACGGTGGGCTTGTATCCTTTCGTCGCAAGATAGTATGCACAGGAAAGTCCCGCAGGGCCTGCGCCGATGATTGCGATTTTTTCGGACCATTGCTTATCGACGTTCGACGGAATGACGACTTCGGGAACGAATCTCGTTTCCGCGTGCAGGTCTTGTTCCGCGATGAACTTCTTGATGTCGTCGATTGCGACGGCTTCGTCGATGGTGCCCCTTGTGCAGGCGGCTTCGCAACGCTTATTGCAGACGCGTCCGCAGATTGCGGGGAACGGATTGTCCTTTTTGATAAGTTCCAACGCTTCCCTGTACTTGCCTTCTTTGGCTTTTCTTATGTAGCCCTGAACCGCGATGTGAGCGGGACATGCAACCTTACAAGGCGACGTACCCGTTTCGTAGCAGTTGATGCGGTTGTTGTCGCGGTAATCTTCGTCCCACTTGTCGGGTCCCCAGCTGAGATTGTCGGGGAGTTCGTGCTTCGGATATTTGATTTCGCCCTGTTTCGTGCAAAGTTTTTGTCCGAGTTTTACCGCTCCGGCGGGGCAGTATTCCACGCACTTGCCGCACGCCACGCATTTGTCTTTTTCAACCCTTGCGACGTACGCGCTTCTGGACATATTAGGCGTGTTGAAAAGTTGCGACGTACGCAGAGCGTTGCAGATATTGACGTTGCAGTTGCAGATTGCGAAAATCTTGTTTTCGCCGTCGATATTCGTGATCTGATGTACGAAACCGTTCTTTTCGGCGTTTTTCAGAATTTGCATTGCCTCGTCGTAAGTGATATCGCGGCCCTTGCCCGTTTCGCGGCAGTAATCCGCCATATCGCCGATACCGATGCACCATTCTTCACAGCTGTCGCCGCAACCTTCGCCCAGTTTCGCCCTGCCGTAACGGCACGAACAAATGCCTACGCCAAGGTGACCTTCGTACTTTTTGAGCCAATACGAAATATGCTCGATATCCATTGTGCCGTTTTCCATCTCGATTGCTTTCTCGACGGGGATAACGTGCATACCGATTCCCGCGCCTCCCGGGGGAACCATGGGCGTGACCATTGTCAGGGGAAGATACGTCATACGCTCGAAGAACATCGCGAGTTCCGGATGATCGTCAAGCTGTTTCTTTATCATGTTCGTGAATTCCGCAGAACCGGGAACGAACATCGGTAACGTATAACGACGGATTTTCTTTGCGCCCTTAATGGGACCGTTGTGGTCGTAATTGTCGCCGTAATCGTATTCCAGAATACCGATTCTGCTCATGTCGTCAAGCAACTTTTGAAGCTTTTCTTTCCCGAGGTCGGGATTCTTTGCAAGAAGGTCTTCAAACGTGTAGTGATGACGCACTTTCATTTTCAGCGCGACGTCCGCCATTTCGTCGGTAACCACGCAGGCAAGTCCCCAGTATTCGGGATCGTTTACCGTGACGCCCAGAATCTTATGGTCGACGCAGTCGGTGATCTTTCTTGCGAGTTTGAGAATTTTTTCACGCGGATTGGGATCGCCCATAAACTCCGGTGTGTAAGCTTTACTCATCTCTGCCATTGCTGTTTTCTCCTTTGAAAATTTGTTTTATAAATTTCGTTTCGAGCGCGACTTTTCGTCGCCCTTCCTTGCACATACGATAAATACTGCGCGCGGTAGGGCTTCAAAATTTTCGCGTCGTTAAAACCTTTTTTGTAAAATTCGGGTGTTTTTGATACGTACTCTTTTGCAAGAATTATCGGATTTTCCGTCCGAAATTGCCGCATCTTCAATATATCTTTAATATAATATCTTTAATATATTTTTTCTTACACTATGAATAATAATACGGAAATTCGGGAATGTAAAGTATTTGCACGATTTTTTGTGATTGTAAAGATTTGGTAGAAAACCTTAAAAACCTATCACCCGCGCTTTTTTTAACTCGTTTGTTCATTTTCTTCAATAAAAAACCGCCCGCATCCGGACGGTTTTGTTTGTTGTTTTTTGACTTTGCGTTTACTTCTTTTTAAGAACGTCGTCGAAGAGTTTCAGGTTGTCGAAAGACGGTTTGTACTTGCCTTCTTCGATGCCGCGGATTATTTCGACCGCCCTGTCGTTGACGGGAGTCGGCACGCCGACCTTTCTTCCGTACTCGCTCACGACGCCGTTGATTGCCTCGACCTCGCAAGGTTTGCCCTTTTCGATATCCTGCAACATACTTGCGCGGATAAGGCGGTGTTTTTTGATTGCGACGGGAATTATCGCAAACGAGATTTTTTGTTTGATCGGGTTGTTGTAATCCAGAAGTTTTACGACGTCTTTGCCCTGAATCGGCTCAATATGAATGCCGCCCGCGCGGGTTGAGTCGATGATTTCTTTTATGATGCGTTGCGCGCAAAGTCTGCTTTTTTTGTTGTCCGCGACCTCGCCGAAATTGCAGCCGAGCACCGCCGACATTCCGCTGAATGCGGAGTTTACGAGAAGTTTTGACCACCTTACCCCTATGAAATTGTCTTCAACCTCAACCTTGCCCATAATGGACAGTATACGGACGATTTCCTTGAAATGCTTGTCTTCCTGCGCTTTTTTATTGAGTGCGCCGAGCGCGAAAACCAAAGCGTCGGGTTCCGACGTGAGTTCGCTGACGCCGGGAGCGGTCATTTGCGCGCCCCAGCCGATTGCACAACCATACGTCCTGTCTTCGCCGATTATTTCGGACACGCTGTGTTCCGGAAGACCGTTTTGCATCGTACAGATTACACCGTCGTCCGCCAAAAAGTTTGTGAGCATTTTCACGACTTCTTTGTTGTTGAGCTGTTTTGTCATAAGGAAAATAATATCGTATTTTTCCTTCATTTCTTCGGGCAGCATCGCGTTGACTTTCACGTTAAAATTCGCTGTCCCCGTGATTGTCGCGCCGTGCTCTTTCAACGCGGCGACGTGCGCTTTGTTCCTGTTGACAAGGTCGATTTCCTCGCCGCTTTTCGCGACGTATGCTCCAAGTACCGTTCCGAGCGAACCCGCTCCGTAAATGCAAACTTTCATATTAACTCCTTAAAATTTTCAATCAAAGATATTTTACCACGAAAAATCCTTATTTACAACGGTTGAAAATAATTTATTCTTTTTTCGCGGCATTTTCACGGCAGCGGTCTTTCAAAAGTTTCGGCAAAATCTCGTTGACAACCGCCCTTTACTTCTATATAATGCAATCAAACGAATAATCTCGCCGCCGGGTGAGCGCGTCAAATTGCATCGTTAGGCCTTTGAAGATGCAACCTGGCGCTTTTTTATTTGTGGAGAAAAATGAAAAACCAGACTTTGAAAGAATTTTGTAAATACGTGTCGGCAAACGTGATTGCCATGATCGGGCTGTCCTGCTATATTCTGGCGGACACGTTTTTCATTTCTTTGAGTCTCGGGAAGACCGGGCTTGCATCGTTGAATCTGGCAATGCCTTCGTTCAGTATCGTTTTTTCAATCGGTCTTATGTTCGGCATCGGCGGAAGCACGAAATTCGCCATATACAAAGGCGCGGGTGACGTCAAAAGCGCAAACAGAGTGTTCACTCACACCGTTTTTGTCGTCGCGTGTTTTGCGGTCGTATTCGTGCTTCTCGGCGCGTTTTTAAGCGGTCCCGTGGCGTCGCTTCTCGGCGCGGACGGCAAAACGTTTTCGGGGAGCAAAACCTATGTGCAGATTATACTTTGCTTTGCGCCCTTTTTTATGTTCAACAACGTTCTGCAAAACTTCATCCGCAACGACGGCGCGCCCAGACTTGCGATGACCGCGTCGCTTCTCGGCAACCTTTTCAACATCGTTTTCGACTACGTTTTTATTTTCCCGTGCAAACTCGGCATGCTCGGCGCCGCCCTTGCGACAGGCATTTCGCCCGTAATCAGCATGCTTATTCTGATGATTTTCTTTTTCCGAAAGAAAAACACGTTCCGTCTTGAAAAGACGAAACTATCTCTTAGCGTGTTCGGCGAGATAATCTCGCTGGGACTTGCTTCGTTCATTGCGGAGTTCGGCTTCGGACTCGTGATGATGCTCATCAATAAGTTGTTCAAGTCGCTTGGCGGGGATACGGCGGTGGCGGCGTTCGCCATCGTCGTCAACGTGTTTTACGTGATAAACGCGATTTTCAACGGGATTTCGGCGGGCACCCAGCCTATAATCAGTTTTTCATACGGACAGCACGATTTCACGAGAATACGACAGGTGCTGAAATATGCCCTGATTACAATCGGCGCGACCGCCGCCGTCCTGTACGTTGCGCTGTTTTTCTCGGCGGACGGCATCGCGGCAATCTTCAACACGGAAAAAGCGGAAGACCTTCAAAAAATTGCCACGACCGGCATAAAACTGTATTTCATTTCTTCGCTGTTTTCGGGGTTCAATCTGTTATTTTCGTCATACTTTTCGGCGTCCGACAAAGGCGTATGTTCGCAAATCATCACCCTTCTGCGCGGAGTCGTGCTGATTATTCCGCTTGCTTATCTTTTCGCACATCTTTGGAAAATCACGGGGCTTTGGCTCGCAACGCCCGCCGCCGAAATGCTGACGCTCGTTGCGGCGATTATCATATTCTTTATCTCACGCAAAAAACGCGCCGACACGGAAATCCCCGCCCCCGTTTCGGAACAGGAATAATCCGCCGTACGCGTTCCCGTTTTTATCTGATTTTATCTTTGATTTCCTTTTGTTTTCTGTTTTTTGACGGTAACGACAAGTATTATCGTCGCGATAACAATCATCCCGATGCCAGTGGACAATATTATGATGATTTTGGTCACCTTTCCAAGCGGCGGCTTGTACCTTTCGGGATTTTCCGACGCGCAAAGGAAAAGCGTGAGATCGCCGTCGGGCAGTTTTTCAAAACACGCCTCGTAAACCAAACCCCGCCGTTCTTTGCGAAGTCGACGGTTTCCCCCGTTATGCCAACAGATAATAATACGAACTTAGGTTTTCGGTCTTGACGATAACCCCGCTTGAATCGTAGCCTTTCGTTCTCTCGGCACGGAATTCGCTTCCGAGACGGCGGACGGCAAGAATGCGATCGACGAAAATAACGTCAACGCTATGGTCAGAAGAAGGATTATCGTCTTTTCCTGTGTTTCATTTGTGTCCTATTCTATTTCGGAAAACAATTCTTTTCCAACTCCGCATACGGGACAGACGAAATCGTCGGGCAAGTCTTCAAACTCCACAAGCGGAATCCCGTTTTCCTTGCAACTTTCTTCGTCATATACCCAACCGCATACTTCGCAAATGTACTTTTTCATTTTCTTTCTCCTTTTGGTTTATTTGTATTTGATTTATTTCATAAGTTCAAACGCCGACGCGTCGTGCTTGCATATCGGACAAATGAAGTCGGGCGGCAGTTCTTCGCCCTCGAAAACGTAGCCGCACACTTTGCAAACGTACGATTTCTTCTTTGGCGCAACGGGCTTCGGCTTCACGTTTTTCTGATATTCCGTATAAGTAAGCGTGTCGAGATCGGAAAACACCGCCGCTTCTTCGACGGAACAAACGAACATGTCGTGCGTGCCGAGGTCGATTGTCTGCTCCACCGCAAGGGATATGAACGCGTTGCAAAACTCCGGCATTACGACAAGCCCGTTTTCGCTCCTTTTCGGCGTTTCTCCGAAAAACTTATCGACAGTTTTGCCGCTTTGGAAACCGAATCTCTTGAAAACGTCAAAGGTCGCGTCGACCGACAAGCAGTTGATGTTCATTTTCAGCGTTTCCAGAATCGTCCCGCACGAGTAATTCTGTTTGTTTACGCAAACGGCGACTCTCAACGGATTGCTTGTGACCTGCATTACGCTGTTTACGATGCAGCCGTTGTCTTTTCTTCCGTCGTTGGTGGTCAGAACGTACAGCCCGTAGCCGATTCTGAACAATGCGGAAAGGTTAATTTTCTCTTTTTCGTTCGTCATATTTATTCTCCTTTGTTTAATTCTCGTTGTTTGTTCGCACCGTATACAACCGCCGCCGCGCCGCACAAGGACGCATAGTATCCAAGCCCCGAATATTCGATTTTGACGGTTTTATCAATCGGAAGAAACAGTTTATCGTTGATTTCTGCGATAATGTCGTCTTTGAACAGGTCAAGGCTTTGGGATACTCTGCCGCCAAGATAACATACGTTCACGTCAAGAAGAGTCGCGGCTTTCGCAATGACCGCACCCAGTGCTTTTGCCGCGCGCCGCCCACCAGAACTTTTGATCCTCCGATGTCGATTGCAAAACACTTTTTCATTTTTCTTCTTCCTTCAGATTCCTGTCAAAAGATAATCCGTACTTGCTTTTCATGGACTTTTTCGGTTTTCTGCAACAAAAAAGTGAAAGGAAATAAAATTTATTCCGATTGCGCTTTGATAATTCTTCTCATAGGCGGTTACCTCCGTCGCGGGGTAAACTTCCGATTAAAAATAATTGTCGTTTGCTCCTTCCTGTTTTAGGTATAAATATTTTATCACTAAACTTCGTTTTTGTCAATTTGTCGCGGTATGTCCGTAAGGCGTTGTTTTCGCTTCTCAAAGATGCTCGCGGTTCTTTTTACCGTTTACGTTTCCGAGCGTTATTTCGACAACCGCCCCGTTTTCGTTGCTTTTTACGCCGTCGGTTTATCTTAACGCTTTATCTTCCTTATGAATGATTCCGCCGTTTGTCGCGTCGATGCGATAAGTCCACTGCGTTTGTCCGTCGTTGAAAACGAGATTGAAATACGGGGTTTTGATGCCGCCGTCAACCAACTCTTCCACGGTGAAAACGACCTTTGAGTTTTCTTCGATCGCGGCGTCCTTCAAAGCGGTTTCCTTTGCCCTTTCGATATTGATATATCTGCGGTTGTAAATCACTTCGCCGGTCTTTGCGTCGATTTTATAGCTGAACTGGTACTTTTCGATGTAAAATTCCAGAACCCAGCACGGACGTCCCGAATTTCTGCTCAACACTTCTTTTGTAAACACGACTTCGACACCTTTCGGAATTTCCGCGTCCGTTAGAGCAATCTCTTTTGCCTTGTCCAGAGAAACCATAAGGGCTTCTGCGTTGCTGTACATAATGCTGCCGTCCGTCGCGTCGATGCGGTAAGTCCACTGAGTTTTCCCGTCGTTGAACACGAACAGATAGTACGGGGTTTTAATGCCGCCGGCAACCAGTTCTTCCACGGTGAAGACAACCTTGCTGCCGTCGGAAAGGACCGTATCTTGCAGCGCGATCGTTTTGGCTTTCTCAATGCTCACGTAGCGGGTGCTGAATAAGATTTCTCCCGTTTCGGCGTCGATGACGTAGGAGTATTGATAATTTTCGTTGTAAAACTCAATAATCCAGCACGGGCGTTCGGGACCTTTGTTCAATTCTTCCTTTGTGAAAGTAACTTCGTTTTCGTCCGTTATGCCGGCGTCTTTCAACGCGATTTCTCTTGCTTTCTGCAACGAGACGAGTAACGCGACTTCGCTCTTGTCAAGCACGTGACCTAACGTTGCGTCGATAAGATAAGTCCACTGCGTTTTGTCGTTATTGAACACGAGATAGAAATACGGGGTTTTAATGCCGCCGCCGACGTATTCTTCAATGGTGAACGTGAGTTTTGAAAATTCCTCAAAGACACCTGCGTCTTGCGCCGCGATTTCTTTTGCTTTCCTTATATCGATATGGTATTCGAAAAAGAACACCTCGCCGGTTTTGGCGTCGATTTTGAAAAAGTATTGGAACTTTGTCGTATAAAATTCCAGAATCCAGCACGGGCGTCCCGAATTTCTGCTCAACTCTTCTTTGGTAAACACGACTTTTTCTTCGTCGTTATCGGCAAGCCCCGCGAATTTCAGAGCGATGCTTCGAGCGTCTTCCAAAGATATGAACAATGCCACTTCGTTTTTGTCGAGAATGTCGCCGTTGATCGCGTTGATAAGGTATGTCCACTGCGTGTTTTTGTCGTTGAACACGATGCGATAATAAGGATATTTCGCGCCGATGTCGATAAGCCTTGCTTCGGTAAATTCCATTCTCGTTGTGCAGCCGGAGTCACTTAATGCGATCGCTTTGGCTTTTAAAATGCCGATATAGCCGGAAACGATAATTTTGGAATCGATATCTTTCTGCAACCAGACAAGCTCGTCAAGGGGCAGATTTGCAAGTTCTTCTTCGGACATGCTGCTGTTTTTCTTTGCGTCGGCGATAAGTTGGGCTTTGCCTTGCGATACGCCGTATTTTTTCGCGATAGCTGCCGTTTCGTCGCTGTTTGCAGCAGATGCGTAAACCACCGTGTGGACGGACTTGGTTTTTTCAAGCGCACGCCGCACGTTCTCGGACACGGACTCTTTCAGTCTGGCGTTTTCGCTCAACTTTTTGTCGAATGAAATCAGCACGGTATCGTTGCTTTCCATAAAGCCCGCCGCCTTGTATGCTGCAACGGTAAGAGCCACCGCTGTATCGAGACTTTGCCCTTTCAGCGCGACTTTTGCAAGCGCGCCTTCCGCGTCGTCGTTCAGGAAGCGAACTTCTTTTACTTTTCCGTTTCGGGTGATCGTGTATTCAACCCCCGGGTTGATTTCCATCGTTATCGTGCCCGCCGCCGTGTTTCCGACCGCAATCGGGGTAATCACGCCGACCGCAAGCAATAACACAAGACACGCCGCCACTGCCACCGCCATACGGCTGAACTTTACTCGTTTTTGTTTTGCCCTGACCTCGGGCTTTGCGTCCGCAATCATCTTATCGTCAATCTGACCGATTGCGTTCAATAATTTTTCCTTCTTCATAGGTAGATTTCCTCCTTTTCGAGATTTTTTTTGAGATCGACGCGCATACGATACAAAATGGCCTTGACCTTGCTTTCGCTCATATCGTGCATTTCGGCGATTTCGCGGACGGGATACATATACCAGTATCTTTGCACGAATAAGTTGCGTTTCGTTTTGTGCTGGGCGCGTAAAAAGTTGTTTATCACTGCAACGAGATGCGCTTCGTCCATCGCCGTCTCGACGCCGCTTATGTCGGGAATACAGTTTTCAAGCTCGGACAAAACGATTTCCACCTGTCCGTTCCCGCGCTTTGCAGCCGATTGCCGCTTATAGCGATTGATGGCGAGGTTGCGGGCGATTTTTCCGAGAAACGCCGTCAGGTTGCCGGGCTTTTGCGGGGGGATACTGTTCCAGGCGCCAAGGTAAGTATCGTTAACGCATTCTTCCGCATCGAAATGATTGAAAAGAATGTTGTAAGCGATGGTATGGCAGTATTTCCCGTACTTTTCCGCCGTGACGGATATCGCGCTCTCGTGCCGCTCCCAAAACAATTCGATAATTTTTTGGTCGTTCATTTTGCTTCTCCTTCGACGTCGAAAAACCGTTTGCGATTTTGTCGACGATCAAACGCTGCGTCTAACTATAAAGACAACAAAAAATCCGCGTCGTTGCGTGAAAGTTAAAAAATCTCAAAAACTTTTCACGCGGCGCGGATTATAAAGTGGATTAAATTTGTTTTCGCTTTTAACTTTCCGTTTATATGCCAACAAATAATAAAATAATACAAGCGTTGCCAAAACGCCGTTTTTTTCTCGTTTCACGAGAAGATAAGGCGGTTATTCTTCAATCGGCGTAAAATCGAATTTAATCACGTCAAAAAGCCCGCGCGTCGTAATTTTCAGTTCGGGAATTACCGCAAGCGACATAAACGACAGGCACATGAACGGTTCGATTTCTTCCGGCACGCCCGCGTCACGCGCTTTTTTTCGCAGAATTTCGGTTTTTTCAAAGACGTATTCCTGATCCTTGTCGCTCATAATCCCGCCGACGGGGAGTTCCAGCGTTTCTTCGATAACGCCGTTTCTTGAAAAGGTCATTCCGCCGCCCGCGCGAATAATTTCGTTGACGGCAGCCGCCATATCTTTGTCGTTGTCCCCGATTGCGATGATATTGTGGCTGTCGTGCGCGACCGACAACGCGACGGCGGCGTTTTTAAGACCGTATCCTTCCATAAGTCCCAGCCCGATTTTCCCCGTGTTTTTGTGCCTTTCGACAACGCAGATTTTGTTAAGCCCGTCGGTTTTGGCATATTCGCCGTTTCTGACGTTGACTTTTTTCGTTTTGTTGAACGTAACGACGTTGTCGGGCATTAAACCGATGACTTTTACGTTGTCCGACTTTAATTTTATTTTCAGTTTGTCTTCGGAAATATAATCCGTATGCATCGTGTTTCTTACGGCGGCGTCGAAAAGGCTTTCCGCGTCGAACAGGGCTTTCCCGTCTTTTGCGACAAGCACGCCGTTTTTGTAAACTTCTTTCGGTCTGAAATCGTACAGGTCGTCAAACACCACAAGGTCGGCGATTCTTCCCGGCGCAATTGCCCCGCGGTCGTCGGTTTTGTAACACTCGGCGGCGTTCAGCGTTGCGGCGGTCAGCACGTCAATCGGATTTTTCCCGGCTTTCACAAGCATTCTTACGTTGTTGTCAAGGTGTCCCCTTTCTTTCAGATCGCTCACCTGCTTATCGTCGGTGCAAAGCAACAGCCTGCGTTTCGTTTTGTCGGTGAACGCCCCCGCCAGCGCGTTTATGTTGCGGGTTGAGGAGCCTTCTCTCATCTGAATGTAAAATCCGCGTTTGATTTTGTCCAGGACGTCCTTTTCGCAGACGTTTTCATGGTCGGTTTTTATCCCTTTGAGCGCGTATGCGTTGACGTCGTCCTCGTTTGCGGTTACCAGATGCCCGTCGATTATTTTGCCCTTTTCCGCGCAGCATTTCAGTTTTCTCATCGCTTCTTCGTCGCCCGCGCGGACGGCAGGACTGTTCATAAATTCGCCAAGCCCGTATATGTCGGGGTTTTTTATGAATTTTTCCGTGTCGGACGCGTTAATCGTTGCGCCGTTGTCTTCAAAAGGCGTCGCGGGCACGCAACTCGGCAACATAAATCTTATGTCCATCGGGACGGTTTTCGCCTCTTTTATCATATATTCGACGCCCGCTATCCCCGAAACGTTGGCGATTTCGTGCGGGTCGACTATGCACGTCGTTACGCCGTAAGGCATCACCGCTTTTGCAAAGTTTGCGGGCGATAACATCGTGCTTTCAATGTGCAGGTGCGTGTCGATAAGCCCCGCGGAAACGTACGCGCCGTTAAGGTCGATTTCCTTCTTGCCGTCGTATCGCCCGACGCCCACGATTATTCCGTCCGAAACCGCTATGTCGCACTCTTCGATTTCGCCGATAAATACGTTCACGGCTTTGCAGTTTTTGAAAACCAGATCCGCTTTTTCTCTGTGCGTGCATTGTTCGATATGTTTATCCATTTTCCGCTTACCTGCCTTTTAGATTTTTTTATTTATATTTGTCTTGTCGTTTTATATTCGTC
>ULTR01031345.1_pt1 | contig 12470 bp, 6 predicted proteins | sample 1957781 | NCBI WGS metagenome assembly ULTR01 (sample SAMEA4835739, study PRJEB28245) | human gut metagenome | biome: gut microbiome; material: fecal sample | place: Denmark | collected 2008 | reverse complement strand
CTGCCACATCCGGCCTGGCTTCCCATACTTCTTTATATTTTAACCGATAAAATCCCACATGTCTGGTCTCTGTCGCGGCGGCCGGGATATGACGGCGGTCCGCATAATCCTGCAATGCTCTCATTCCCGCATCATACGCATATTTTTTGCTGTTTGGATTGGCTGCTGTGGATGCCTCATGACATCTCCAGTGATACAGCACCTTCGGAATATGGAGTATTCTCTTCTCCGCAGTCTGCCCTCCCTCTGCCAGCACTTCCGCTACACAGCGCAGTACCAGATCATAGTCCTGGGCACCGTCAAATTCCGGACGGAATTGCAGGCTTTTCAGCAATTTACTCTCCATTACCAGAAAATGACAGATATAGTTATTGCTAAGAATTAAATCGTAATTAAATTCTTCTTTATGATTGGGCTCATAGTATCTGGTCTCTTCTCCATCGCACTTATCCTCATCCGAATAAGCGAAGGCGACTTTGACACCTCTGTCATATGCTTTGATGATCGCATCAGCCATTTCGTACAACGCATCCGGTGTCAATACATCATCATGATCCAGCAGACCGATATACTCTCCCTTCGCATAGGGAAGCGCCTGATTGGTATTAGCAGCGATTCCCGCATTTTCTTTCAGATGCACATAGTGGAGCCTGGGATCTGCTGCGACAGGTTCTGTCTCGCCATCCGTCGGCTGCTCCTTCAGGAATCCCTGCTGCTTCAGTACCTCCTCCACACTGTGATCCTCCGTGGCATCTGCCAGGATCAGTTCCCAATGGGGATAGCTTTGTTGCATAACGCTTGTTATCATTCTGTTCAGATATGCTTCCGGGGTTCGATATAAGGGTACCACAATACTGAACGTAATCGGTCTTTCCCATTTTCTCCGGCTCTGCTTCTCCAGCTCTGCTTCCGAACAGGGCACAAAAAAATAGCGGTCTGTCTCTGTCAGGCGCTCCCTCACAGAGATCCAGGTTTCCCTCAGGCCGTTACGTTGCAGATAATATAGAGTTTTCTTAAGGTTTGCCTTGTTTAGCTTTGCCACAGATACCTCCAGCTTTTCATAAAAGAGCAAACCGCCCTGCACGGGCGATTCGCTCTTTTGAAAACTAATATGATTTATGGAGCACTACCTTACAATACTGCCTTTACATCCTCGGTCAGCTTCTCTACCTTAGCCTGTGCATCCTCTAAGCTGGTTCCCTTGACACCCATGTAGAACTTGATCTTGGGCTCGGTTCCGGAAGGACGTGCACAGCACCATGCATTGTCAGGAAGCTCGAAGTACAGAACATTGGACTTGGGAAGTCCTGTGGTAGTCTTCTCTCCGGTCTCCATGTCGATGATAACATCGTTCTGGTAATCACGGAACTTCTCTACCTTCAGATCTCCGAATGCCTTAGGAGGATTCTTACGAAGCTTCTCCATGGTCTCGGCGATCTGTCTTGCGCCATCGATACCCTTCATGGTGATGGTGTACTGGGTCTCCTTGAAGTAACCGTACTTCTCATACATGGATACCATCATATCCCACAGAGTCATGTTGTGCTTCTTGCAGTAAGCTGCCACCTCGCACAGACACATCACTGCTACGATCGCATCCTTATCTCTTGCGTGGGTACCTGCCAGGCAGCCGTAGCTCTCTTCCAGGCCAAATACGTAGTTGTTGCTGCCGGTCTGCTCGAAGAGCTTGATCTGCTCGCCAATGAACTTGAAGCCGGTCAGTACCTCGATCAGCTTTACGCCGTAAGCCTGCGTAATAGGTTTGGTCATGTTGGTGGTAACGATGGTAGTAACCAGTGCGGGATTCTCGGGCATGGTACCGGTCGCAGTCTTCTCTCTTAAGATATATTCTGCGATCAGCATGCCGGACATATTACCGGTAAATGCCACATACTCGCCGGTCTTGGTATCTTTTGCATACACACCCAGACGGTCTGCATCGGGATCGGTTGCCAGAACGATATCCGCATCCTTCTCCTTCGCCAGACGAAGCGCATAGGTAAATGCCTTGGGATCCTCAGGGTTCGGGTAATCCAGTGTGGTAAAGTCAGGATCCGGATTCTCCTGTTCGGGAACTACATAGACATGCTTGAATCCCAGCTCAGACAGGATACGTCTTACCGGCTTGTTACCGGTACCGCATAACGGAGTATATACGATCTTGATGTCATCTGCCATTTCCTTGATCACATCAGGATGAATGATCTGCTTCTTCAGCTCTGCCATGTACTTGTCATCGATCTCTTTGCCGATCACTTCATAGAGTCCTGCTGCCACAGCATCCTCTCTGCTCATGGTCTTCACGGTATGATAATCCTTGATGGACTGTACTTCGGTAATGATGTCCTTATCAATAGGAGCGGTTACCTGTGCGCCGTCCTCCCAGTATACCTTATAGCCGTTGTACTCAGGAGGGTTGTGGCTTGCGGTAACTACGATACCTGCAGTACATCCTAACGTCCGAAGGGCAAAGGACAGCTCCGGGGTAGGTCTTAAAGATTCAAAAATGTATGCCTTGATGCCGTTGGCTGCCAGACATCTTGCTGCCTCATCGGAAAACTCGGGAGACATGCGGCGGGAGTCGAATGCGATTGCCACACCCTTACTCTGTGTACCGCGCTTGATAATATAATTGGCAAGACCCTGAGTTGCCTTACGAACGGTATATACGTTCATACGGTTGGTTCCTGCACCGATCACACCACGTAAGCCGCCGGTACCGAATTCCAGTTCCTTGTAAAAACGATCTTCCACTTCTGCTTCATTATTGCGGATTGCCAGAAGTTCCTCCTTGGTCTTCTGGTCAAAATAATCATCATTTAACCAGAAATTCAGTTCGTCCATATAACTCATTTTCCTATCCTCCTGTTTTATCGCTATCTTTCAATATCTTCAGTAAACGCTCTCCGGTGATATTTTACCATAGATTCCCTCTACTGAAAAGAATTATTTAACGTCCGCTAACTGCCGGATCCTTCAGTGCGTAATCGCTGCGATCCAGAGAGAAATTCGGATTGTAATAGGGATCTCCCGCCTCCAGTTCAGCCTTCCATTTTTCACGGAAATGCTCGGATTCTCTGTTGTAGCGCTCTGCCTTCTCCCCCTGATCGTCCAGTCCTCTGGAGATGGATTCGTAATGATACAGCTCTGCAAAAGGAGTCCACACATTCAGAAGTCCCAGTTTACGTAATTTCAGGCAGAAATCCACATCATTTAAGGAGATCACAAAGCTCTCATCCAGACCGCCCACCTGCTCATACAGGCTCTTTTTCACCAACAGACAGGCACCGGTCACCGCTGTAACGTTCTGGGTATAACACAGACGTCCCATGTAGCCTAAGTTCTGTACCGGGATGCGATAATGGGTATGTCCTGCCGTGCGGTGTGCTCCCAGTCCGATGACCACGCCGGCATGCTGGATCGTCTTGTCCGCATAATACAGTTTGGCGCCTACGGCACCCACATCCTCTCTCTGGGCATACATCAGCATCTCTTCCATCCAGTTGGCTGTGATAACCTCCGTATCATTGTTCAGCAGTAAAATATACTCACCGGAAGCATAAGACGCTCCCAGATCATTGACCGCAGAATAATTAAAGTCACCATGATATGTCACAATGGAAATCCGTCCGTCCCCGCTGTGCAGGATACCGCCGTCATGGCCGCAGACTGTATGCAGCTTGCATCTTTCTTCATAAGAATCATCACCGGACAATCCCAACAGTTGGGAATAATAGTCCTTGATCTCCGGTGTGGTACTGTTATTTTCCACGACAATGATCTCGTAATTGCTCCAGGTGCTGTTCTTTTGGATCGAGGTAATACAACGCTTCAGATCCTCAACGTGGTCCTTATTGGCGATCACGATGGAGATCTTCGGATCTCCCAGGATCTGATACCGGATCCGGAAGATCGTGGCGCAGGCTCTGGTACTGGTGATCTGAAAATGCTTAAAACCATGCTTTTTCAGATGATCTGCCACAGCTCCCTTTGCCGCCTCAATGGCATAAGGCTTCGCGTCAATGCTGGCTGCGGTACTGCCCTCATGGCTTCTCCAGTAGTACATCAGTCTGGGAACATGAACGATCTTTTCCGCTCTGTCGGTCAGACGCAGGATCATATCGTGATCCTGGGCACCGTCAAATGCGGTGCGGAACAGTTCCTCTCCCTCTAACAGTTTTCGGGAAAAAACGCTGAAATGGCAGATATAATTATTCGCCCGCAGATTGTCCGGTGCATAGTCCGGCTTAAAATGCATGGTCAGCATTTTATTAATATCATTTTCCTTGAAAGTGGTCTCATCACAATAAAGATAATCCGCACCCTGCTCATTGATCTCCTTCACATACGCATACAGTACGGAAGGATGTAAAATATCATCCTGGTCAAACAGGCCGATATAATCTCCGGTAGCCAGCTTGTAGCATTCGTTGGTGTTATAGGAGATACCGCCGTTATGATCCAGGTGCTTATAGACGATACGACCATTCGCCTTCGCCGCGTACTCCCTGCAGAGTTCTTCGATATAGGAGTGCTCCGCGTCGGAACCGTCCGCCAGACACAGTTCCCAGTTGGGATACGTCTGATTCATGACGCAGTCCAGCATCTGGATCTGGAATTCCCTTTTATTGTTCCACAGCGGAACCAGAATGCTGATCTTCGGCATATAAGGGAATATCGTCTCTTCTTCCTTTTTCCGCTGCTCCGCATCAGGAAAGCTTCCGGTTCCGTAGGACTCCATCAGGCTCTTCTGGCGACTCTTGTTGCGGATCTTACGCAGGATATCCTTCGGTCCGCCGCAATGAGACAAGCGATCCCTCTGTCTCTGTGCGAAATGGATCAGACTTCTCGCCGGACCCGTGGCTTTCCAGAATTTATTCTTTTTGATCCGGTCCAGTTTGAACTGCAGGTCCTCTTTTTCCGATTCCAGCACTACGATCTTGTCTGCCAGATCCGCACATTTTTCGTGCTCCCTCTCGTAGGCTTCTTGATAATTGATCTCAGACATGTTTTTCCTCCGTCAAATATTTTCCCGTTGTATTCCACAGTTTCAGCTTACTGATCCGATGGACCGCAAGAACGGCGATTCCATAATTCCCCGGAGGCAGCTGCCCTGTTTTCCGTTTCACACAGAAACCTCCCAGCGCCACATTTTTCTGGTCCTGAAGATTCTCCTCCAGTTCCTGCCGATATGCGGGTAAAATCTTCATGGACCATACCTTCCGGTCCGCCTCCCGCTGTCCCTGCGTATCTTCGGGAAGCAATACTAAAAGTTTATCATAACATGCGTTATCATCTCCCAGGATCACACTGTATCCCTGGATCCGCTCCGGCCCTGCAGTCTCCACCCGTGCCATCAGGCAGTCATCCTGTCTTGCATTTTCCAGAAGCTCCTGCCAACTCTCACATCTCCATGCCGGCTCCTGTAAAATATTCCGGTCCGTAAGATATGCCGGAACCACACGGCTGTCCAGTCCTTCCCGGTTCAGTCCCATAGGGTAAAAAGGATCCACTCCGCGGAACTGAGGATGCATCTGGTAAAGCAGTTCTCTCTCTTCCGTCAGGCGTCGCATTTTCTCGGGACTTTCGTCGCTTCCGCGGCTCAGGGATTCATGATGATATGCAAAACAGTCATTCAGCACCACATTGTAATATCCCATTTCCACCAGACAAAATCCCAGATCCACATCATTATAGGCCACCCGCAGTGCCTCCCGGAATCCACCCGTCTCCCGGAATACCTCTGTCCTTATCAGCAGACAGGCCCCCGTCACTGCCACGCAATTTAGATCAAAGCGATTTCTGCCAAAATAATAAGACTTATCGTCTTCCATGAACTGGAGCTTATGCACCGGTCCCACCGGCAGATTGACAATACCGTCGTGTTGTATTTTCACGGAATCCGGATAATACAGCTTTAGTCCCACGCTTCCCACATAAGGCTGCATAGCGCGGATCACCATTTTGTCCAGCCAGTCATTGCCGCACACTTCTATATCATCATTTAAAAACAGCAAAAACTTTCCTTCCGCCAGTTCAGCTCCCCGGTTGCACATCGCTGAAAAATTAAATTCCGCCGGTTCATAAATATAACGGACAGGGACACCGCTTTCCCGGATCCGTCCGATCAGTTCTTCCGTTTTTTGCTTATTTTCCGCACTGCTTCCGTTATCCACCAGCAAAATTTCAACAGGGATCCTGCCCTCAGACCTTCTCGTCAGGGAACGCAGGCACTTCTCCAGTACCTCCGGATTATCTTTGGAGGGAATGATCACCGAGACCTTAAGCTCTCCTGCAAATAACTCTTTGGCACCTTCCGCCGCCCTGGAGGCCAGTTCCACCGCCAGCTGCGGTGACTCCTTTGTCAGCTGGTAATTTTCCCAGGGAGTGCACTCCCGGCTGTCCCGGTCTGCACGTGCATCCGGTCCCTGGATTCCTATTCCGTCTACAGAAAAAGTTCCATGGAACAACACGGTTTCCATATGACCGATGGAATGACAATCTCTCTCGAACCCTCCGGCTCCCAAAAACAGGCGATCCATCAGCGGACGGATCTCTCCGGCATCTGTAAAAATAATTTCTTTTCCAGTGCTCTCGTTCTCTGTCACGACCGGATTTTCTCCCATTCTCTGCAGCAGACTGCTCCGTACCGCAACGACACTTCCCACATAGAAAAAGGCTCTGTACAGATCCGGTGACCAACAGGGTTTGTACCAGGGAATGCAACGCTCTCCCTTCTCATTCATCAGGTCTTCATCACCGTAGACGATTTCTGCTTCCGGATGCTTTGTAAAATAAGCGTTGATCCGCTCTGCCGTATTATCTGCCAGTCGTCCCGCCGCCTGTCGGAAAATGACGAATTCCACAAGTCCCGCAATTTCCCGGGGTTCCGCGCTTTCCCGGTCCTGCTCCGCTGCCCACTGTTCATAGGTGACCTTAAGCTGCGCCAGTTCTTTTTCGTATTTTTTATCCTGCTGTGCGATCAGCACCTGCTTCACCGCTGTCCGAATACCCAAGCTGCCGCTCCCTTCTTCTCCACTCCCATCATATCTTTTGCCATTGCCTGAGGGATCTGTACGATCTCCATTTTCACAGACAACGTATTCTCCGCCTGCCGGTTCAGCACATCTGCCCGGATCGTCATATTAGGATCCTCCGTGGCAAATATCACGCTGGGATGGTCCGCTCCCTCTTCGGATTTCAGGATTTTTCCGTTGGTAGTGAACACTTTCTTATCCTGCAGAGGAACCGGCTGTCCGTTCATGGACAGTTCCCGAATCTTACAGATGCAGGAACACATTGCCGGATCCAGCCGCAGATAATGTACGTTACCGTCGAATTTCACGGTAAACTCTGCCTCTTTTTCCGCAACATAGACATTTTCCGGGAAATAAGATTTCTCTTCGGAAAATCCCTGTCCCTTGTCTTCATAGATCTGTACCCGCAGTTCTCCTTCTGACTGACGAAAACGCCCGATCCATTCGGTGGGTTTATAGATTTCACCGCCTAAGAGATTCCGGATCTCACCCATGGACAATTTCTGTCCGGTGACATATTTCTGGAATTCCCGCTCCTGCTCTCTGTACTGTCTTGCCTCATTTTCCGTGATGTCCAGACGATCTAAGATCCGGTCCAGTTCCAACGCATTGCGTCTTTCATTCTCCAGAACATAACAGTAAATTGCCCGGAACGCCAGTGCTTTCGTATCTATGACACGGTCAAAGGTCCACTCGTAATCGATCAGTGTCCAGTGATCCCCGTCCACCAGAATATTGGCAAAGATCAGGTCAAAATCCGCTACCGGAACTTCTTCCCCGAATCCTACCCTCTCCAGATACTCCGCAAACAGACTGTGGAATCCTTCGATATCCTGTCTGTCCAGACATTCATCCATCAGTTCCGACAACGGTCTGCCCGATACGAATTCAAATTCCGCATAAGGGATGCCGTCCTCTTCTCCCGGATGACAGACATTAACGTCCAGCCGGCTTCCGGCATAACGTCCTTTTAATTTTTTATACGCTTCCATCATATGGCGCACATGCGCCTCGGCTTCTTTGGTCAGCGGATATTTCCGCACGATCCGCTTCCCCCGGTCATCCCGCAGGATCTCCGTACGGATGCGGAAGTTTTCCGCACGGTCGTTGGAATATCTGACATATTTCAGGTCCAGAGGCTTACCGATCACTGCCAGATAAGAATTGGAAAATACAGAAAAAAGCCCCTCTTCCACGATTCCGTCAAAAGCACTTTTTTCATCGAATAACAACATTCTGTCACGGTCGAAATTCCGCAGATTATTGGACAGTTCTCCCCGGCCCGGCAGATATGCATCCGAATAGACCGTGGTCATGAATTTATAATCGGGATACGGATAATAAAAACTGCGTTCTCCCACACCGCAGGCATCGAAGATCTTCTCCAGTTTTTTCCGGGAAAAAGTACGCACGACGCCGCCGTTCGGATAATTTTCAATTCCGGAAAACCAGTCTCCCAGGTGATCTTCCTTGCAGCCCGCAAAATATTTCAGTCCGTATTTGTTCTCAATAGCGATAACGATTCGTCCACCCGGTGCCAGATGCTTTTGCAGAATTTTCAGGAAATCTTCATAAGGTGTGCTGCCGCCTATGTAAGCCTGGCCGTACTCGAAGACACCAATGAGGCAGATATAGTCATAATCTGCGGGCAGATCCGGTTCCACATCCGTAAAATTGCCTATGTGGATCGTCACATTTTCACTTTCACTGTGCCGGTACGCATTGATCAGACTGCGCTTTTTTGAGAGATCCACGCAGGTCACCGATCCGGCTTTCCGGGACAGGGCTCCTGTAATGGCTCCGCAGCCGCTGCCTACTTCCAGCACTTTGTCCGTCTTTTTGATTGGAAGAAAATCCACGATATTTTCCCGCAGAGCCGACAGATGATACAGGATCGGCCAGCTTTTTCTCTCTGCGATGATCCGGTCATATTCCACGGTACTGTATTTTTTTACAATCTCCAGAATCTCGTCTTCCACACTGCCGTCACAATAATAATCCTCTCCGGGATACTTATCCAGATTCAGTGTTACTTTGCCGATGGTCTCTGTCATTCTTTATTTCTCCTCCGCATCCCACACTTTCGTGTTGGAATCCATATCATAATAGCCTACGGTGTTTTTATCGGATACTACTGTAATATTCAGGGCATCATACAGTCTGTGATAGACCTCAAAGGTATCCTGATTGTACCCCGTCACTCCCAGAGACAGCAGATATTCTCCGCCCTGCAGATTCATCTTCTGTGTAAAAGTCACATTTTTCACATCACCTGGTTCCACACTGTCTAAGAACGCCTTCTCGATCATGGTATTGGTACCGGTGATCTCCACACCGATGACATTTTTCACGGAAAATGCAAAAATAGGTGCCGGTATAGGATCCATAAACCGGACCTTCATATGGATGGTAAACATTGTCCCCTTCAGAATGGCATTGGTAGGCACACCCCTGTCATCCGTAATGTAAAATTCTTCGATCTGTGCCTGCTTTGTACCGTATTCCAGGGCATTGGGATTCTGTCCCTTCGCCTCCGCGGAAGCCTCAGCAGCATCTTTGGCTGCGCCATCCGCCTTTTTCGCAGCGGCTCTCTGCAGATCTTCATCATCTAAGAGATTCTCCGATTCCTCACCGGCATTTTCGGATTCATCGTACTGTCCCACCAGTACCCGTTTATAAGTATCGATCATGGCCTTGGAGCTGCCTTCTCCCAGAATATTTCCCTGGTTCAGCAGATAGACGCGGTCGCAATATTTACTGATACTGCTCAGATCGTGACTGACGAAGACGATCGTCTTGCCCATTTTCTTGAATTCTTCGAATTTATGATAACATTTTGCCTGGAAAAATACATCACCGACGCTCAGAGCCTCATCTACGATCAGGATCTCCGGCTCGATATTGATCGCCACTGCAAACGCCAGGCGGACGAACATACCGCTGGAATAGGTCTTTACCGGCTGATAGACATAATCTCCGATATCCGCAAAGCTTAAGATCTCCGGCAGCTTTGCCTCGATCTCTTTTTCGGAAAATCCCATCATGGTACCATTCAGATAGACATTCTCGATACCGTTGTATTCCATATTGAAGCCGGCACCCAGCTCCAGCAGAGCGGAGATACGCCCGTTGACCAGCACCCGTCCGGAAGTCGGATTCAATACTCCGGTGATGATCTTCAGGATGGTGGACTTACCGGAACCGTTGGTACCGATGATTCCCACGGTTTCCCCCTGATAGATCTTCATACTCACGCCTTTCAGGGCATAGTGGAGCTTATGTTTGGTCTTTTTACCGAATCCGAAAGCTTCCTTCAGACGATCCGAAGGTTTATCATATAATTTATAGATTTTCTGGACATTATCAACTTCAATTGCCAGTTTTCTCTTATCCTGCATAATGTCTTAATCCTTTTCTTTCAGTGTTACACTGTCTTTATGGTACCACATGGCCAGAGAACGGTTGGCCTCATTGTCCGCATCCTCGGAGATTTCTCCCATGCACAAAAACCACGGGCGGAACTGATAGGCCGGCAGCTGCACATCTTTTTCCGGTCCGGACAGAATTGCCACCCGCTCCAGATATTCCTGATGGAAATTATAAGCCTCCCCGGTGTGCACATAATAATAGGCTCCGTAGGACGAATAATGTCCCGCCTGATTGGATGATGCCCGGAAGATCACAAGACATGCCACACCGATCAGCACATAAAACCACCAGGCTGCTGCGCCGTTTCGTATGGCCCACTTCTGTATCGTCAATTGCCCGGTTGTCTGCTCCGCTCTTTTCTCCAGTAACTGTCGCAGCCACCCGATCCAGTAGATCTCATTCAGAAATAAAAGCAGCAGATAGGTGATTTTTACTGCATTCAACGTTCTGGACAGTCCCGCATGTCCCAGGGAATACAGGCTCGGTGTATAGCCGGTCGCATACAGACAGAAGGACAAGGCGAGTACGATCCCCGGATAACGAAAACTGTAATCCGTGCTTTTCACTGCCTGCCAGATCATAGGTACCAACAATAACATCACCATCAGAACCACCGGTCCGGTATATTCCGGAATGTGTTTCACGGCTTCCAAAAATGATCTGCCGATGGACTCTAACGGTCCATAGCCCCAACCCACATAACTGCGGGCACGTACGGAATTTCCCGGAGCCGCCACATTCAGGCCGAAGCCTATGATATACACCAGTGTAGACGGCAGCAGCCACAGCCCCGTCCTGCGCCGTTCCACTACCACGCTGACCAGAAGGATGGTCAGAAGACACAATAATCCCTGCAATGCCGTGACGAAATTGCTTCCCGCCGTAATCATGGCAAGCAGAACCGATGCAGTGAATAACAGACCTTTTGCGGTTCTGCCCTCTGCTCTCTCCAGGCAGATTGACACAGCCAGAAACAACAGGCCAAAGCCATGCATTCCAACATAATGAATTCCGCCATTATACCAGTAAAAACCACTCTGCGCGGAATAGATAAACATAAATTGTGCTGTGGTGATCACCGCCTGGATCGCCAAACTGATCCATTGCTCCATTCCGAAGACTTTCCGCAGGATCACGTGGGTAAACACCATGCTTCCCGCCAAAAGCAGTAACAGAATGAACACCGGTCCTAAGAAATAATACTGCTCTCCCCAGACAGCCGGCATCAGTGTCATGAAAAAAATAGAAGAATACGTTCCCTGCCATGCATACCACTGGGTTCTGGAACAATCCAGTGCGCCGGAGATCGCCGCCCATTTCGACTGCTCCTGCTCCATGGCAGCTCTGGCAAATCTTCCAAAGTTATAGTCGTCATAATAAGGAACCGCATAAATCGTCAGTCGAAACAGTGGGATCAGTGCTAACAACAGCAGTCCGCAACAGCCCACTGCCAGCAGTACCCTGCCCGGCTTCCATAACAATATTTTTCTTAACTTTTCAAGAGCACCCTTCAATTACTTTCACCCTTTCTGTTTCCCCCACAACAGTTCCGTAATGCAGTACCTCCCCACAAGGTTCTTCATTTATAAAAGCTTTTTGCCATGCTCTGTTTATTTTTACAATATGTTTTCTCCGTTCCTCGAGTTCTCGGAATGGTAACAGTCCTTCGTATTACAATACATCTGCGAAATGCACTTTCAGTCTCTTAAAGATCACAGCACCCAGTCCGAACAATACCACCGTCACGATCCAGAAATACATCGTGGAGAAGAAATCCCGGAAAAACCATTCTTTCTCGTAGATCGCACTGCGGTAGCCATTCACGATATAGACCAGCGGATTCAGCTTCAGGATCATGATCCACTCCGGAGACAGCGCGTCCAGATTCCATAAGATCGGAGTGGCCCACATGCCGATCTGCAATCCGATGCTGATGATCTGGGACAGATCCCGGAAAAACACCACTACCGCACACGTGGTGTAGCTGAGTGCCAGCACAAATAT
>ULTR01095055.1_pt1 | contig 12627 bp, 10 predicted proteins | sample 1957781 | NCBI WGS metagenome assembly ULTR01 (sample SAMEA4835739, study PRJEB28245) | human gut metagenome | biome: gut microbiome; material: fecal sample | place: Denmark | collected 2008 | reverse complement strand
TGTGCGCGTTGAAAAGCAACCTTAAAATGTCAAATTCTTCCCACAGATTTTTCAACAGGATATTGCGGAGCAACTAAGGTTTGACGCATACGATCGTTCTGATTTTTTTCGTAGAAAAGGATGCGTTTTCAGTTTGTCTCGTTATAATTTGGAAAAGGACTTCTTCGGGTCAGAAGCCAGACAGAAAAGGTGGAATTTGATGCTGTTCTTGTCGTTTCTGTTTCATAACACTTTCAGAATGCGACTAAAAAATGAGACAGGCCAGCCTCTTTTCGGGCCGTCTATCTCATTTTTTTGGAAAAACTGTTTTACAACAATCGCGCGATATCAGAGATGATCCAGAAAATCAGGAGAGATCCTCGCCATTGGAGGCGATGACTTTCTTATACCAGTAGAAGCTGTCCTTCTTCTCCCGGCTCAGGTCGCCGGTGCCGTCATCAAATTTGTTGACGTAGATAAAGCCATAGCGCTTTGCCATCTCACCTGTGGACGCAGACACCAGGTCGATGCAGCCCCAGGGGGTGTAACCCATCAGATCCACGCCGTCCTTCACGGCCTCGGCCATCTGCTCGATGTGCTGGCGCAGGTAGTCGATGCGGTAGCTGTCGTGGATCTTGCCGTCCTCGCTCTTCACATCGTAAGCGCCCAGGCCGTTTTCCACTACCATCATGGGCAGATGATAGCGATCGTAGATCTCGTTCAGGGTGTAGCGCAGGCCAATGGGGTCGATCTGCCAGCCCCAGTCGCTGGCTTTCAGGTAGGGGTTCTTCTTGCCGGTGGCGATATTACCGCCCACGTTCTCGGCGTCCTTGTGGGTGGTGACGCAGTTGGACATGTAGTAGCTGAAGGTGTAGAAGTCCACGGTGCCGGCCTTCAGGATGGCGGCATCCTCCGGCTCCTGATGGATGGTGATGTTGTGCTCGGCGAAGAAACGCTTCATATAATAGGGATACTCACCGCGCACATGCATATCGGAACAGAACCAGTTCATGATCTGCATCTGCTTCTGGTTGGCCACCACGTCGGCGGGGTCACAGGTCATGGGATAGCTGGTGATGGAGCAGATCATGCAGCCCATCTTGAACTGGGGGTAGTTGTCGTGGGCATACTTGACAGCCCTGGCGCTGGCCACGAACATGTTGTGCAGGGCCTGGAAGCGTGCCTGCTCGTCGTTTGGCACATCGGCGGTGGAACCCTCGTATCCCTGGATGGTGCCGGTGTTCAGGATGCCGCCTATGGGCATGGTGCCGGTGTTGATCTCGTTGAAGGTGAGCCAGTACTTGACTTTGTCCTTGTAGCGCTCGAAGATGGTTTTGCAGTAGTTCATGTAGAAGTCGATTAGCTCGCGGCTGGCCCAGCCGTTGTACCTTTCCACCAGAGCGTAGGGCAGCTCGCAGTGGCTGATGGTGACCAGCGGCTCGATGCCGTGCTTCTTGCAGCAGTCAAAAACGCGGTCGTAAAATTCCAGGCCCTTCTCGTTGGGCTCGCTCTCCATGCCAGTGGGGAAGATGCGGGTCCAGTTGATGGAGGTGCGGAAGGTCTTGAAGCCCATCTCCGCAAACAGAGCAATGTCCTCTTCGTAGTGGTGGTAGAAGTCGATGGCTTCATGACTGGGGTACAGGCGGTCCGGGTGGATGTGGGTGGTCACCCACTTCGGGCTGGTGTGGGAGCCGTTGGTACACATATCCGGTACGCTGGGGCCTTTGCCGTCCACGTCCCAGGCACCCTCGAACTGGTTGGCTGCACATGCACCGCCCCACAGGAAATCATCGCGGAAAACACTCATAATCTCTTATTCTCCTTCTTATCGATCAATCGTTTCTTGTTCTTGAAAGGCTCATCACTGTAATTAAGAAAATCAGTCGAGGAACTCCTCGTTCAGGGTCACGCCAAAGTCGCGGGCGATGGCGCGCAGGTCATCATCGGTGATGGTCTGACGGATGAGGCCGCCACTCATGCTCAGCACCTTGACATAGATCTCGGCACTCTTCTCGATGGTGTGAGCCAGACCAAAGGCGATGTCAAAATCCGGGCCGGAAACGAACAGGCCGTGCTGTGCCCAAATGGCTGCCTGATATTTCTTCATCAGTTCGCTGGTGGCCATGGCGATGTCTGCACCGCCGGGCACCATCCAGGGGCAGACGCCCACACCTTCCGGGAAGACCACCGGGCACTCGGTGGCGCTCTGCCACAAAGCACGGGAGAAGTCGCGGTCGGTCAGGGGCAGAATGTAGGTCAGAGCGATGACATTGGTGGCATGGCAATGGTAGATGACGCGGTTTGCGCCGTTCGTGGCCGCCTTGCGGACGCTGTGGTTCATGAAGTGGCTGGGGAACTCGGAAGTGGGCTTTGCGCCGCCTTCCAGGCCCCAGACGATGCGCCAGCTGTCGCCCTTGTCGTTGATCTCCACGATGCCGATGCTGTGGATGGGGTCCGGCTCCACATTGCGGAAGAACTTGCCGGAACCGGTGGTGATGAAATACTCCCCGGCCAGGTTGTCGGCCTGCACGCCCATGTTGACCCATTCACCGGGCTGTGCATTGAAGAAGGGACGGCACTCGGCCACTTCCTCTTCCTTCATACGGTAGGTCAGGTTGCCGCCGTTGCGCTCGTGCCAGCCCTGCAGCCAGCCGTCGTTGCACATGCGGATGTAGCCCTTGACGATTGCAATATCCAGAATGCCCATGATAAAATACCTCTCTTTTCTCTCAGCTTATCGGGTGATGACGTCCACCGGAATATTGAAGATCTTTGCCACCTTCAGGATGGTATCGATGTGGCGGCCGGTGGCAGCAGCCATGTGATGGGTGGGGCCTGCCTCGCTCCAGCGGTTGCAGAACTCCCGTGCCCCGCAGGTAAAGCGGGTGCGCATGTTGGTGTCACCAAAGGTGAAGATGGGGCCAGGCTCGTTGACGCCCTCGGCCACCACGAACTTGAAGTGACCGTCCTTGTCCTGCGTGATGCCCAGATAGGTCACGGGGCCAAGGTGCGGATAGAACTGGGTCAGATAGCCGCCGCCGGTCTTGCCGTGGAACACCGGCACGATCTTCATGGTGGGCTTCTTCTCGGAAATGTTGGCATCGCCGGAACCGGAATGGCCGATGATGCAGATATCCTCGTCAAAGTCGATGGAGTACATCTCACTCAGCTGGCCGCAGCCTGCAATGGTCTTGAGGATGGACATGGCCATAGCCACCTTGATGTCACCCTCCACGGCACAGGCAACGCCCTGCTTGATAAGCATGGAGAAGGCCGGGATCAGCATGCTGTCCAGCACACCGGCCTTGCCCTTGGCAAAACCATCGTAATGCGACGCGATGAAGGCGATCTTCTCGTCCTTGACCCACTGCTCAAAGGCGACGACATACTTTGCCATCTCCCAGACCTTTTCCACCGTGCCGCCGCCTTCGATATCGAAGGTATTCAGGATATCCTCTGCCTTGGCACGGATGGCAGCTTCGTCGGTGATGTTGTCGGCGATGGCCCACATCTTTTCCCAGTCGAACTGCTTGGTATACAGCCACATCCGGTTGTAGAGATTCGTTTCGTCGATGTACAGGTCCATCATACCGGGATACGGGCGGCCGATCTGGGCCAGATTGGTGTCGCGGAAACGGCGGCGCACCTGAGCCGCACGGCACCAGTCCTCGATCTCGGCCTGCACCTGCGGGTCGCCGCCTTCTACCACACCGGTGATGACGGCATGACGCTTGCCGGCACGCTCCAGATCGGCCACCATCTCGCCCACGGCACCGCAGGCGTACAATTCACCCAGCCAGGTGGGCGTATCGGTGTTGGCGTAGTCCGGGGCTTTCTTCTTCTGGACGTTCACCAGCACGACCGGGACATCCAGATCCCGCACAGCAGGCAGCATGTTGTAGGAAGTGGCGTAGGTCAGCAGCTGCAGGATCACCAGGTCCACATCTGCAGCGCGGAACTTATCACCCGCCGCCATGGACAGCTCTTTGGTGGTGACGATGCCGCCGTCGATGACCTCCACGGTGTCCGGGATGGTCTTTTTGAAGGCAGCGTACTGCTGCTCAAATTCGGGCACGAGGGTCGGGAACTGGGGCAGGTAGGCACCCAGCGCAATGGCGAACACGCCAACGCGGGCTTTGGTTTCAACCAGCATAATTTGTCCTCCTTAGTGGATGTTCATCTGTATTTTCAGGTTGCCGATGGCGGTCGCCTCAATGGGCAGGGCCACGACCTGTTTTCCGGTATAATGGGCGGTCAGCTCGTTCAGGGTGGCATTCTTGGCGCCGCCGCCTGCAATGTAGAGCTTGTCCCAGTGCTGCCCGGTGACGGCTTCCATCTCACGGTAGGCTTCGCCGTAGCAGTACGCCAGCGAATGATAGATGCAGTTGATGAGGTCAGCGTCCGTGGCAGGCGGTGCACCGGTCTCAGCAAGGGCAGCTCTGATTTCCGCGCTCATATCCTGCGGAGCCGAGAAACGCGCATCGTTCACATCAAAAATGCGGGTGTAGGTGCTGGCCTTTGCCAGCTCCACCATCTCCGCAAAGGAGATGCCCAGCTGCTTCTGCACGCACTGGATGATCCACAAGCCCATGATGTTTTTCAGATAGCGGATGTAGCCCACGCCGCCTTCATTTGTGAAATTTGCTTTGCAGCTTTCTGGAGTGGTGACCGGCTGTGCCAGTTTGACACCCAACAGGCTCCAGGTGCCGGAAGAAAGGAACGGTGCCTCCCCCTGCTCCATCGGGATGCCCTCCACCGCGCTGGCAGTGTCGTGGGTGGCACACAGCACCACGTTGGTCTGCCCGCCCACCTCGGAGGCGATCTCCGGCTTCAGCGGACCCAGCACCGTGCCGGGTGCGGTCAGCGGCGGGAACATGGTTTCCGGCAAGCCCAGCGCAGAGAGGATCTCCGGGTCGTATTCTCTGATCTGGGCGTTGACAAGGCCGGTGGAGGTGGCGTTGGTGTACTCACGGGCCTTGACGCCGCAGAGTTTCCAGAGTAGATATTCCGGAATCATCAGGAAATCGTCTGCCTGCGCCAGCCGCCCGGCTTTTTTGTCCGCATACAGCTGATACACCGTGTTGAATGGCTGAAACTGGATGCCGGTGCGCTCGTAGAGCTTCTCAAACGGGAGGATGCCGTGCACCTCATCCAGAACGGCCTGTGTCCGGCCGTCGCGGTAAGCATAGACCGGATAAAGGGGCTGTTCCTTTTTCAAAAGTACGTAGTCCACCGCCCAGGTGTCGATGGACAGGCTTTTGATGGCGGGGTACTTTGCAAAAGCCGCTTTGATGCCCTGTTTCACGTTGGCAAACAGGCTGTCGATGTCCCATTCCAGGTGGCCGTCCACCCGCCGGACACTGTTCGGGAAGCGGTAGACTTCCTCGGTCTGCAAGGTCCCGTCCTCCATCCAGCCGATGATATGCCGCCCGGACGATGCGCCGATGTCGATGGCGAGAAATTTTTCGTGCATAGTGCGCCTCCTTCTGTCTCTTTCCGGTACCAGTATAGCGGCCCGGAAAGGCGGATTCCATCCGCAAAGGTGACGCATTCTTTGTGAAAAGTCCACTCTTGCATCACAGGGTAAAAGCCGCTATACTGGAAGCAGAAAGGCGGGAGAAAAATGCTGACTTACAACATGGATGTGACCCCGGAAAGCATCTGGAAGCGCACGACGCTCAGCGAAGCGGAGCGTGCACAGCCCTATTCCTGCACCGAGGCGGGGCTATTCTATGCACAACAGCGGTTCTCCACCGCCCGCACCGATAAAGAAAGCTATATCCTGTTCTACACCCTCCGGGGTGCCGGTCTCATCGAGCAGGATGGGAACCATGTCGTGCTGGAGACCGGGCAGGCACTGCTGCTCAACTGCCGCACGGCACAGAGCTACTGCACCGCACCGGGGCAGAGCTGCTGGCACCACTACTGGGTGCATCTGGACGGTGCCGGTGTTGCGGCCATGGAGCCGCTGCTTCTGCCGGACAAAAAACTGACCCCGGTCCAATTGACCGGGGTCAGGATGCAGGAATTGTTTGAACTTGTTCTGGAGCAGATGGAGCTTGGCACGGTGGACAGCATGGTGCAGACAGGTCTTGCCCTGCACGAGATGCTTGCCCTCTGTGCACAGAGCCTGTTTGCGCAGGCGGAGATGACCACCAACCGCCAGCTGATCCTGCAGGCGGCAGAGACCCTGCGCAAGAACTACCGGCAGGAACTTTCCCTTGCCGATCTGCTGTCAAGTGCGCACATGAGCAAGAGTTATTTTCTGCGCCTGTTCCGGCGGTACATGGGCACAACGCCGTACAATTATCTGGTCAACTTCCGCATCACACAGGCAAAAGAGCTGCTGGTGCTCACCGACCACAGCATCAGTGAGATCGCACAGGAAGCAGGCTTCGGGGATGCCAGTAACTTCTCCACCCGCTTTGCCAAGGCCACCGGCCAGAGCCCGATGCAGTATCGGAAGAGCACATTAAAGAGCAAAGAATCCAAGTAAAAACACAGCTTGCATTCCCTTGCAAAATATGGTATATACATTATACGAAGAACAGCCTTGAATAAACGTACATTCGTTCAATGATGTGTAAAAGTGAGGTGCTTTCCATGAATGCTGTGATCTACGCTCGCTATTCCAGTGACAACCAGCGTGAAGAATCCATTGAGGGCCAGATTCGGGAATGCACAGCATATGCTGAAAGAAACGGCATTACAGTGGTCAGGCACTATATCGACCGTGCACTTTCTGCCAAAACAGACAATCGACCGGATTTTCAACAGATGATTCGGGACAGCAATAAAAAGTTGTTTGAAATCGTTTTGGTTTGGAAATTTGACCGTTTCGCTCGGAATCGCTTTGACAGTGCAAACTACAAGATGATTCTGAAAAAGAACAATGTCCATCTGATATCGGTCATGGAGCCGATTGCAGAAGGCTCGCAGGGCATTCTGGTGGAGACGCTGCTGGAGGGTATGGCAGAATACTATTCGGCGGAACTTTCCGAAAAAGTCATTCGTGGCCAGACCGAAAATGCGCTGAAAGGCAAATGCACAGGCGGCACAGGAACGATTGGCTATAAAATCGACGCAGATAAGTTCTATCGCATCGACCCGCTGATTTCACCGCTTGTATTGGAGGCTTTTCAGCGGTACGACAACGGTGAAAAAATCGTTGAGATCATGAACTACCTCAACGAAAAAGGGGTTCGTAATATGCTGGGTGGAAAGCTGACGTGCAGCAGCATGAACACCATGTTAAAGAACCGCCGCTATATTGGAGAACTTTCTTTCCGGGATATCGTTGTCCCGGATGCAATTCCAGCCATCGTTCCCAAGGATTTGTTTGACCGTGTGCAAAAACGTATGGAGAAAAACAAACGTGCTCCGGCTCGCGGAAAGGCAGATGAGGAATATTTGTTGACCACAAAGCTGTTCTGCGGTAAGTGCGGGGCATTGATGTTCGGCGAGAGCGGAACAAGTGCTACCGGGCGAACCTACTATTATTATAAATGTGCCACTGCCAAAAAGAAGAAAGGCTGTAACAAGAAAACCGTACAGAAGGAGTGGTTGGAAAATCTGGTCGTTCAGGAGACGATGAAGCTGATTCAGGATGATGCAGTGATTGAACGAATCGTTCAGCTGGTCATGGATTTCCAAAATCAGGAGAATACCGCGATCCCTCTGCTGGAAAAACAGCTCCGGGAAGTGGACCGAAAACTGGACAACCTGATGAAAGCAATCGAGGAAGGCTTGTTCACCCGGACGACCAAAGAGCGTTTGGATGCGCTGGAAGCGCAAAAGGATGAACTGACCGCCAAAATTGCTGACGAAAAGCTAAGAAAGCCTTCCTTTAATGCTGACTTCATCCGATTCTGGTTGATGAAATTCAGAAAGTTCGATGTATCGCAGCAAAAGCAGCGCAAGGCACTGATTGAGATCTTTGTGAACGCCATTTTCCTCTACGATGACAGAATGCTGATCACGTTCAATTATAAAGACGGCTCTCAAACCGTCCGCTTCGAGGATACTTTGGCTGCCGATGAATTGGCAGGAAATAGTTCGGATTTGTCCAGCTCTGCTCGACCACAAAAAAGCCACGATGAAGCGTCGGAGAATGACGCACATCGTGGCTTTCTTCATCTGCACAGGAGGTTTTCTATGATCCGTGACATCTGCAAAGACGAGCTTTTTCTCGCCCGGAAAGCCGCTCCGGCCTCCCCGGAAGACCTGCCCATTGCGCAGGATCTGCTGGAAACGCTCATCGCCCACAAAGACGGCTGTGTCGGCATGGCGGCGAACATGATCGGCGCTGCAAAGCGCATCATCGCCGTCGAGGGCGAGGACGGCTATCTCGTCATGTTCAACCCGGTCATCCTCAAAAAGTCCGGGCCGTATGAGACCGAGGAGGGCTGTCTCTCCCTCACCGGCACTCGAAAGACCAAGCGCTTCCAGACTATCAAGGTCCAGTGGCAGAACGAAAAATTCCAGACCCGCATCAAGACCTTCACCGGCTGGACCGCTGAGATCCTTCAGCACGAGATCGACCACTGCGACGGCATCCTCATCTGAGACGACAAAAGCCCTGCGGCGGGTGCCACAGGGCTTTTTTGCTGCCTGAGATTACTTGGGCTGACGGCCGATGTAGGCGAGGATGCCGCCGTCGGCGTAGAGGATCTGACCGTTCACGAAGTCCGAAGCATGGGAGGCGAGGAAGACGCAGGGGCCTACCATGTCCTCCGCCTCGCCCCAGCGGCCTGCGGGGGTCTTGGCGGTGATGAACTGGTCGAAGGGGTGGCGGCTGCCGTCGGGCTGGATCTCCCGCAGCGGGGCGGTCTGGGCGGTGGCGATGTAGCCGGGGCCCATGCCATTGCACTGGATGTTGTACTCGCCGTACTCGGAGGCGATGTTCTTGGTCAGCATCTTCAGGCCGCCCTTGGCAGCAGCGTAGGCGGAGACGGTCTCACGGCCCAGCTCGCTCATCATGGAGCAGATGTTGATGATCTTGCCGCCGCCCTGAGCGATCATGTCGGGGATGACAGCCTTGGAGACGATGAAGGGGGCGTTCAGGTCAACGTCCACCACCTGACGGAACTCGGCAGCGGTCATCTCGGTCATGGGGATGCGCTTGATGATGCCGGCATTGTTGACCAGAATGTTGATGTGGCCGACTTCCTCGGTGATCTTTGCGACCATTGCGTTGACGGCGTCCTCGTCGCAGACGTTGCAGACGTAGCCGTGGGCCTTGATGCCAGCCTCGGCGTAGGCGGCCAGACCCTTATCGACCAGCTCCTGCTTGAGGTCGTTGAAGACGATAGTAGCGCCGTTTGCGGCCATTGCCTTGGCGATCGCCATGCCGATGCCGTAGGATGCGCCGGTGATGAGCGCGACCTTGCCGGTCAGGTCAAAGGATTTGGGAGTACACTGTGCCATGATAAAGTCCTCCAATCAAAATTTTGCTTTGCAGGGCGCTGCGCTGCCGGGCTATACCAATGGCCCATACCTGCCGTCACGGGAAGCGGCGGCGGGCCGTCCGGCCATGCGCCCTCTTGTATACTAGAGTAGCATTCTTTATTCCGACTGTCAAGGCATTTTCTTGGTACAATTACTGCAAATTTTTACGTATTTTGCTGCGTTTTCGTGAAATCGTCATAAAAAGGCGGGCTGCAAAGGCTGAGATTGCTGCTTGTTGCACACAATGATCCCTCAGCCCAGTTTTTTCTTCTGCTGGCGGGCGACGATGGGCATGAGAAGGGGCATCGGCACGAGCCGCTGGGCCGCTGTCGCGGCCTGCATGAGGGCCGAGGGCACGATGATGGTCTTGCGGCGGAGCATCCCCCGCATGGCCTCCTCGACGCAGAACTCCGGACGGATGCCTCGCAGCGCAAAGACCACGTCGGCCCGGTCGTTGAACTCCGTGTCCACCGGGCCGGGGCAGAGAGCGCAGACGTAGACGGGGCTGTGCTGCTCCCGCAGCTCTTCCGCCACGCCCCGGGTCAGGCTGACGACGTAGGCCTTGGTGGCATAGTAGCCCGCCATATACGGCCCGCCCGGCAGCAGCCCGGCGGAGGATGCCACATTCAGCACGGTGCCGAAGCCCTGCGCCTCCATCTTCTTCACGGCGAACTTGAACAGCTGGTGCATGGCCAGCACGTTGACCTTCGCCATGGAAAGCTCTTTTTCGCCGCTGGTCTCAAGAAAGCTGCCGCAGACGCCGAAGCCTGCGTTGTTGATGAAAATATCCAGTCGCTCGTCGGCCAGCGCCTCGCAGAGGCGGGCGCACTCGCTCTCCTGCTCGAGGTCGGCGGGCAGGATGCGGCAGAAGGTGTTGTATTTGACGGTCAGCTCTGCGGCCAGCGCCTCGAGCCGGTCGGTGCGGCGGGCGGTGAGGATGAGTCGGAAGCCGAGACGCGCATACCGGCGGGCGAACTCCCGGCCGATGCCGGAGGATGCGCCGGTGATCCATACAGTTTTAGACATGGTTCCTCCTTATTCTGCAAAGCCGGAGGCCCGGTCGATGGCGTCCAGCTCTTCGTCGGTGAAGCGGGTGTTGTTGAGGGCGGCGGTGTCGCCGAAGTGGTAGGGCAGGGTGGAACAGCGTGCAGAGGATGCAGTGTACATGGCGGGGACTTCCTTTCTTTTGTTTTACCCCATTGTAGCACGGAGGCGCACCGGAATCCATAGAAAAGCACAGCTCTGTCTTGTTGCCCGGCGGGATTTGGAGTATAATAAGGCTGTATTTTGCAAGACACCCTTCGGAGGAGGAGAGAACATATGAACAAACCGGTTCTGGTGGTCATGGCGGCCGGCATGGGCAGCCGCTACGGCGGGATGAAGCAGATCGACCCGGTGGGGCCCTGCGGTCAGGTCATCGTGGACTATTCCCTGTACGACGCCCGCCGCGCAGGCTTTGAGACGGTCATCTTTGTCATCAAGCACGAGATCGAGGACGCCTTCAAAGCCGCCATCGGCGAGCGGGTCTCCAAGGCGATGGACGTGAAGTATGCGTTCCAGCAGCTGGACGAGCTGCCCGAGGGCTACACCATCCCCGAGGGCCGCGTCAAGCCATGGGGCACCTGCCACGCTGTGCTGGCGGCGAAGCCCTATCTCCACGGCCCCTTCGCCGTCATCAATGCGGACGATTACTACGGCCCCGAGGCCTTCAAGGTCATCTACGACTATCTTTCCACCCACACCGACGGCGAGGTATACGACTACTGCATGGTGAGCTACCTGCTCCGGAACACCGTCTCGGAGAACGGCAGCGTGGCCCGGGGCATCTGCGCCCTCAACGAGGACAGCACCCTCCGCAGCGTCACCGAGCACACCCGCATCGAGACTTACGCCGACGGCATCCACTACACCGAGGACGGCGGCGAGAGCTGGACCGACCTGCCCGGCGACACCCCCGTGAGCATGAACCTCTGGGGCTTCGGCGAAAGCTTCGTGCAGGAGGCCGACCGGCGCTTCGCCCGCTGGCTGGACGAGAATCTGGAAAAGAACCCGCTCAAGTGCGAGTATTTCCTGCCGCTGGTGGTCAGCGAACTCATCGGCGAAAAGAAAGCCGCCGTCAAGGTGCTGCGCAGCACCGACCAGTGGTACGGCGTTACCTACCGCGAGGATAAGCCCGTGGTGGTGGAGGCCATCGCCCGAAAGACAGCGGACGGGCTCTACCCGGAAAACCTCTGGGCCTGAATAGAAAAAACGGCTGGGACAGCGTGCTTCCCAGCCGTTTTTTGTTGTTTATTGGATGCCGAAGGTGTTGTTGTGGTCGAAATAATCCGGGTATTCCTTCTCAAGCTGTTCGAGGAGGCTGTTGAGGGAGCGGTTGTTCTGGCCATGCTTCAGCTTGGGGTAGGCGCGGAGCATACGGCCCTTGCCCAGCAGATGGGTGCTGCGGCGGGTGCGGGCCTGCATGACCTGCGCCCGTGCGGCCAGCTCGTCCTTGAGCTGCTCCAGCTGCAGCAGCGAGGCGGTCTGCTCGGCTTTGCCCTGTGCGGCCAGTTTGACGGCCTTAGCGGCCTCGGCAGCGTTGAGGCGGGCGGTCTGGGAGGCGCGGCGGGCGGCCTCCATCGCCTCGTCGGCGCGGGCACGCATGGTGGAAGCGGCCTCACGGGGCGACAGCTTGTTGTAGTTGTCCCGGGCCTCGGCGGCGGCCAGCTTGAGCTGCAGCCGGCTCTCGTCCATCTTCTGATCCATGTCCATCGCGGTGGTGCCGAGGATCTCGGTCATGGCGTCGCTGACAGCGTGCATACTGTCGGCCACCTTTTCGAGGGCGTCCAGCTCCCGGGCCAGATCGGAGGCAGAAATGCCGGTGGCGACCACGTCGGCGGCATACACGGCGTAGAGCAGGCACATGAGGATGAAGCCCACCAGCGGCGGCACGATGTCCACCAGCGCGGCGATGGCGGGGTGGACGGCCTTGACCATCAGGAGGGCGCCTACGCCCCACAGCAGCGAAAACTCGAGGCAGATATAGCCCCCGATGTTGAAGGGCCTGTCGCTGTAATCCCACCACCGGGTGCGGTAGAGTTTATACAGCACCCAGCCGCCCACCAGCTCCAGCACGCTGGGCAGGAGGACGCCGCCGAGATACAGCAAGAGCAGGCTGTCCTCCAGCGGCGTGAGGAAGAAGAGCACTAAAATCATGCCGAA
>ULTR01084352.1_pt1 | contig 12637 bp, 8 predicted proteins | sample 1957781 | NCBI WGS metagenome assembly ULTR01 (sample SAMEA4835739, study PRJEB28245) | human gut metagenome | biome: gut microbiome; material: fecal sample | place: Denmark | collected 2008 | reverse complement strand
CAACTCAATGTGTCCCGCGAGTCAGCTTTGATATAATATCATCCCGGCACACATATGTCAACGGATTTTCTGCAATTAATTAAAGTAGTAAAACTGCCTTAAAAAACACAAATTTTCTAAATTGTCTGTTTATTATATACAATTCTCACAATTACTATCTGACAGCCTCTATCGCTTCCTTGATATTTGCCACACCGACAATCTCAATTCCACTAATATGCGACACTCCTGCAAGACACACTTTGGGAACAATACACTTTTTAAAGCCAAGCTTCTTTGCCTCAGCCACACGCTGCTCGGACATGGTAACTCCGCGTACCTCTCCGCTTAAGCCCACCTCTCCAAAGCATATGGTATCCTCACGCACTATAATATCCATTTTGCTTGATGCGATTGCAAGCACTATCCCAAGGTCTATCGCCGGCTCGTTCATCCTTATACCGCCTGCTATATTCACATAAGCGTCACAGTCTGACAGTGACAGGTTGGCTCTTTTTTCAAGGACCGCCATGAGTAGATTTACTTTATTATAATCTGTACCATTTGCTGTACGCCTTGGATTATTAAAAAAACTGTGACATACAAGAGCCTGGATTTCGAGAAGTATCGGGCGGCTTCCCTCTATGGAACATGTGACAATTGATCCTGATGCTCCCTCGGGCTTACCGCTAAGCATATACTCCGACGGATTTTCCACCTCAACAAGTCCCTCCGCCTTCATTTCAAATACGCCTATCTCATTGGTCGAACCAAATCTGTTCTTAACGCCTCTAAGTATCCTGTACGACTCATACCTGTCACCCTCAAAATAAAGCACAGTATCAACCATATGCTCCAACGTCCTCGGCCCCGCAACCGCACCATCCTTTGTCACATGTCCTACTATAAAAACAGAAATACCCAGAGTTTTTGCAAGCTGCATAAGCACTCCGGTTGTCTCCCTGACCTGTGAGACACTGCCAGGTGCCGACGCTATCTCCTCATTGTACATGGTCTGGATGGAATCTATTACAACAACCTCCGGTTTTTTGCGTTGAATCACATCCTTTGCTATATCAAGACTTGTCTCACATAAAAGCTCCAGTGAATCAGTAAAATCACCAAGTCTGTCGGCACGCATCTTTATCTGATGCAGGGATTCCTCACCTGACACATAAAGTAATGGCACCTTTTTTTGTGAAAGTTCCCTGCATACCTGAAGTAGAAGCGTGGATTTTCCTATACCCGGATCTCCTCCCACAAGCACAAGTGACCCCCTCACAATTCCTCCACCAAGCACTCTGTCAAACTCGGCTATACCTGTCACTATACGCTCCTCTTTCTCGCTTTTTACTGCCGAAAGAGGCAGAACCTGTGCCGCCTTTGATTCTTTTTTTACTTTTCCCGACGAACTTATCGACTTTTTATCTACGGTTTCCTCTACAAATGTATTCCATTCCTTACAGGCCGGGCACTGTCCCATCCATTTTGCCGATTCATAACCACATTCCTGGCAGAAAAATACAGAGGTCTTTCCTTTTGCCATATTGTTCTCCTTTATAAAATACAAAAAGCCCGGCTTTCACCGGGCTAAAAATATGCTCTATTTTCTTGATACTTTGATATCGACTGAATCAACACCCTCAAGCTCTACGCTTAAGCTGAGCTTGCCGCCGAGATTTGTCTTCATAGTACCTGCAACAGCTCCAGCTATATCAATTTCGTACTCTGTCTCCTCTTCAAGGCCAAGAGTAATCTGAGCATCCTCAGGTCCCTCCACAGTAAATGTCACTGTATCAGCAGTCTCCTCGAAATCCATAACCGCTGTTCCCGGAACAGACTCGTATACAAAGAGTCCGTTTCTTTCGAGCTTTGTAATCTCCTTAAAGGTCTTTACCTTGTAGATATCTCCATCCTTCTCAAAATTGTCAAGCTTTGCCTTTGCAGCCAATGTATAATCTCCGAAGCTGAGCTTTCCGTTTTCCTCAGTACGGATTAATTCACTTATTACAGCCATTTTTATCCTCCCGTAGCTATATTGATATATTAATTATAAATCCAATTCTACTCAACAGTCAATGAAATTTGTTTGTTTTTCGTAGAAATTATTACCTTATTGCCGCGCTTAATTTTGCCGGTAATAATATCCTCTGACATACGGTCTTCAATCTCCTCCTGAAGTTTTCGTTTAAGAGGTCTTGCGCCATATTTTCTGTCATAGGCTTTATCCACGATAAAGGATTTTGCACTGTCGCGCACTGTGAGCTCTATATCAAGCTGTTCTTTACAGCGTTTCTTAAGCTCCTTTACAAGAAGTGTCACTATATGCTTCATGTCATCCTTGTTGAGAGCTCTAAATACAATAGTCTCGTCGATTCGGTTCAAAAACTCAGGTTTAAATATACGGCGGACCTCCTCCATGACACTGTTCTTCATACGCTCGTGATCCTGCTTTTCATCCTCACCAGCGCCAAAACCAAGGCGCTTTGGTTCTATAATAGAAGAAGCTCCTGCATTTGATGTCATGATGATTATTGTATTCTTGAAATCAACCGTGCGCCCCTGTGAATCAGTGATTCTACCATCATCAAGCACCTGTAAAAGTATATTGAACACATCAGGATGTGCTTTTTCTATCTCATCAAACAGTATAACAGAAAAAGGATTGCGTCTGACCTTCTCTGAGAGCTGTCCGCCCTCCTCATGGCCCACATATCCCGGTGGTGAACCAATCATCTTTGAAACACTATGCTTTTCCATGTACTCTGACATGTCAACACGTATCATGGCATCTTCTTTGCCAAAGACAGCCTCAGCAAGCGCCTTTGACACCTCCGTCTTACCTACTCCTGTCGGTCCCAAAAACAGGAATGAGCCAATCGGCTTCTTAGGATCCTTTAAACCAACACGGCCTCGTCTGACTGCCTTTGCGACAGCAGAAACAGCCTCCTCCTGTCCTATTACGCGCTTGTGAAGTATCTGTTCAAGCTTTGCAAGTCGTCCTGCCTCTGACTCTGTAAGCTTATTTACAGGTATTTTGGTCCATCCCGATACTACATCCGCTATCTCATTTTCGCCGACTACAGGCTGATTTTTGGCTCCTGTGCGACGGTTCTTTCTGATAAGCTTCTGCTGTTTATTTTCAAGCACTTTCTTTTCTGACATAAGCGCGCCGGCAGCTGCAAGATCTCCTTTCGACAAAGCATTTTCCAACTGGTTCTGCTTATCTGTTATCTCTTTTTTCAGAGCAAGCAGCTCGTCAGATGATGTCAGATTCTTAAGCCTTATCCTGGCTGCCGCTTCATCCATCAGGTCTATCGCCTTATCAGGTAAAAATCTGTCATTTATATATCGTGCAGAAAGGTTTACTGCTGCTTTCACACCCTCATCTGTTATGATGACACCATGATGCTTTTCATAGAGTCCCTTTAATCCTGTGAGTATCTCTATTGTCTCATCCACACCCGGCTCCTCAACCATCACCGGCTGGAAACGGCGCTCAAGCGCAGCATCCTTTTCCACGTATTTGCGGTACTCTTCTATGGTAGTGGCGCCGATTACCTGTACCTCGCCTCTGGCAAGCGCAGGCTTTAATATGTTAGATGCATCTAACGAGCCTTCTGCTCCTCCTGCACCTATTATAGTGTGAAGCTCATCAATGAAAAGCAGTACATTTTTGGCATTTGAAACCTCACTTATCACCTTCTTGATACGCTCCTCAAACTCACCACGATACTTTGATTTGGCTACAAGCCCGGACATATCAAGGGAAACCAGTCTCTTTCCCAAAAGAATATCCGGAACATTGCCACTGACTATATCCTGCGCAAGTCCTTCTACTATAGCGGTCTTGCCCACTCCCGGCTCTCCAATCAGACATGGATTGTTTTTGCCACGGCGGCAAAGTATCTGGATAACGCGCTCCATCTCCTTTTTTCTGCCTATAACAGGGTCAAGAAGCCCTGCCTCTGCCATATCTGTCAAATCTCTGGAATACTGATCTAATACAGGAGTCTCAGAATTGTATGATGTATTGTAGCTTTTCATCAGATCCCTGTATACAGACGGATCTTCACCCATCGCACCAAGAATATCTATAAACATCTTCTGACTGTTAACACCCATGGTGTTTAAAAGTCTTGCAGCTGCACAGTCTCCCTGCAGTACTATAGCCATCAGCAAGTGTTCTGTACCTATCTCATTGCACCCAAATCTATCGGCTTCCTCCGATGCACGCTCCAATACTCTCTGTGTCCTTGGTGAATAGCCATCCCTGTCCATCACTTCGATGTTATCCCCCAGTGAAATCAGGTCTTCAATCATCGAAATAAGCTTATCATATTCCACATTGCAGGCTGTTAGAACCTCAGCTGCCACACCGGTGCCCTCTTTTATAAGGCCAGCCAGTATGTGCTCTGTTCCAACATAGCTGTAATTCATTTTCTTTGATATACGTGCAGCCAAATCTATTGCTTTTTTAGCCTTACTTGTATATGGTTTCAAGTCATATCCTCCAGTCATATTCACTAATTTAAGTCGATGAACTGCAAATCATCATCTTCGCTGTCATCTTCATTGTCATCCTTTGCACTGCTGTCTATAGTCTCAGACGGCTTATTTCCCTCATTGACAAAGCCATCAAGTGCCATTTGAAGCTGTTTCTTTAAAGCATCCTCATCAGCATCGTTTTCTGTGTCAGAAACGTTTTCCTGCCTTGAATCGTCTTTTAAATCAAACTCAGAGTTTTCATTCTCAACAGCTTTCTTAGAATCAGGTGTAATTTCTACGGTTCTTCCGACATAGGATGCATTTGATATATTTTCATCCGTAGCCATCTTTTGCTCATCTGCAGCATCTTCCGCTGTTTCTTCTGCGACTTCATCTGCCGGCTCTTCTACAGCTTCATCTGCTGTTTCTTCTGCAGCTTCTTCTGCCACTTCATCTAACGGCTCTTCTGTAACCTCTTCTTCCAGCTCATCTGCTATCTCGTCCGCAGTTTCATCAGTTGTTTCTTTCAAAGCTTCATTTGATACATCTTCTGCTGCATCATCTACATCATCATCGTCATCATGATAGTCCATTGCCTTATATTTTCTGTTTTTCACAGCTGATACCATAAGCAACAGTAACAGAATAATGATAATAAGAACCAGTATTGCAGCTAAAACAAGATATTTATTGGCAATTCCCGGTACAAGCTCACTCTTTGTTGTATCGTTTTCCTCCTGTGCCACTGTAGGTGTACTGAGCTCATTTCTCATATATGTGCCATCTACGCTATCATATGTGTACCAGCCACTCTCACCATTGTCATTCATAGCGTATACGAGGTAAAAATCCTTTGTCTGATCATCGGTTTTTTCGCCTTTGGTCTGGTAGGCTGTTGCCACACCCTTGCCCTCTATGGAGAGCGATATCTCATTATATCCCTCAGGCACATCATCCACCTTAGGCAGTAAAACCACTATAAAATGCGACTCTGAATTGATACGGACAAACTCATATGCTGCATTCTGTGCTGCATCATATACAAAAAGCCCATTGCCGCTTTCCGACTGTAAATACACAAGCGTGATATCACCAAAGGTGCCATGAAGGGTATTGTATTCAAGTCCGTCAATCACTGTCTTTGAGTGCTCAAAGCCTTCAGGAACAACATCCTCCGGAATGTCATTTACCATAGTCCACTCTGTGCCATTTATATCGAACTTCTTCCAGTTATCCTGCTTATCTGCATTCTCCGGATCATCCTCGGCTCTTCTGGTAACAACTATATTGTATGTGCTTGTGCTGCCGTCCTCTGCTGTCACAACAACGCTGACTGTGTTCTCTCCAACCTCAAGTGAATCATTGCCTGTGACGGATGTCACACTCGCCTTGGAATCAGCCGGATTTGCTGTAACCGCAAGGCTTGAACAGCTGTAATCTACTGTAGCTGTGTAATCCTTTGTCGCAGCAGAAAACTCAGGGGAAAGCGTACCTGCTGAGATAACAAGTGAACCAAGAGATGCGTTTGAGGATTTCTTTTCCTCTTTGTTTTCATTATCTTTATTTGCATTGCTGTCATTGCCGGTATTGCTGCCAGAATTGTCCTTGTTGCTGTTTGAATCATTGTTTGATGAAGCACTTGTTACCGTCACCTTCGTGCTGGCACCGGTAATTGTACCTCCGGCATCGTTGCCCTCTGCATCTCCTACAACTGTACAATATGCCTTTATAGTGCAGCTTCCTACGGCCTTCGCCGTAAACGAAAATGACTGCGATGTAGGATATCCTGCGGCGTCACCAATATTGGCTACACCATCCCCTCCGTTACTCAGTACTCCCTCGTCGGAGCTTGAGATAACTACAGTGCCAAAATATCCTGACGGCATAGAAACCGTCACCTTGACTGTTTTTCCAACAGCTACAGAGCTTGAGCTGACACTTAATCCAAGTCCCTGCGCATATACATGCTCGGCAGGTGTGAAAACAAGCATCACCGCCATAACAAGTGATAATATACATCCAAATAATTTCTTCATATTTTCCTCACATTTCTAATTCTGCGATATCTTTGATTTGCCCAGTATGTGTCTGTTCATGATTATCATATCAAGGGCATTTCCACCATCGCCCTTTCTGTTGGCATCAGCTGCCTCCAGATAAGCACCTGTGAGTGTTCCCTTTCCTAAAATATGTCTGTTGAGCTTAATCATATCAAGGGCATTTACAGCACCGTCACCATTGATATCTCCATATACAACAATATCATATGTCTTTTTCAGGTTACCCGAAGCATCATAAACAGCCACTTTATTGCCAGTTGCAACCTTTCCGCTGTTTTCTGAGCCTGAGCTTGTCAGAAGCTTTACAGTACCTGATGCTGATACTGCTATATTCTTCACAAAATCAGCTGCACCGGTTCCAGGCTCAATGCCTGTAATATAAGTACCTATACTGTATTTACCTGATGTTATGTTTACATCTGTATTATTTTGGTTATTATTGTTCTGATTATTATTGCCACCTGCATTATTTGCAGATGCCGCCTGCCTGTTTATATTGATAGTGTATGTTCTTGTATCACCGCTTTGCGACTTGCAATTTACCTTAATTGTATTATTTCCGACAGCAAGCGAATAGCTTCCTGTGCCTGAAACACCACTATTTCCTGAAACTGCATCTGCCGAAACAGTCACTGAGCTTATAGCATTTGAAACAACTGCTGAATAGCTTGTTGTCGCTCCATTGAAGGCCGGTGTGAGTGTTACACCGCTTATCGCAAGCGACTGCAGATAGTTATTGGTATCGCCAGCTTTATCGAAGCCCACTGCTGACGATGGCATATTGTTGTATACAGGTATTTTAAATACAAAAGCCTGATTCTTGTCTGAATATCCTTTAGCCAGACTCTGTCCCTCAGTAAGAGCCGCTGTGGCATTGCCCATGTACTGATGGAAATACAGCGAGCTTGTATTTACTACATTAAACTTCTCAAAATACAGTGTATTTTGACCCTTATTTATATAATTGCTGCCCACCTTTACAGCTCCGCCGCTTATGGACTTTACTCTTGTATTCCAGCCCTGCTTCTTGGCAAAAGACAGACCATTTTTATAAATCTTATCCTTCGTGTTTCCGGTTGCATTAAAATTAAAATAATTATAATATCCTTCGTATCCGGAATATGTACCCGAAATAAGAGGACTCGTTCCCTTTTGTCCCTGCTCCTGCTTTAAACGCGATGCTATATGGTATGCACTTACTCCACTGCTCTTTGCCACATCCATGAACGTGCTTGCATAATTGATTTTCTCACCATTGTTGGAATAGGTCTTTGTTCCCTCCATAAATGTGCCTTTTACTATGGACTGAACACCTTCAAGTGCCTCATTCGGACTGTATGCCAGACTCTGAAACTGAAAAATATTGGTCTCATCAAGAAAATTCCTTGGATCCATGAGATAAGCAATATAGGCACTGCTTGCTGACACCCATCCCGGTTCGTACTCAACCCACGTATTTGTTGACCAGTTATATGCTCCGGCAGCTGTGGATTTCTTGGCATTGTCTGCTGATTTGGATACCAGATTAAGTCCGTTTACACTTTCATTTTCAATCACCGTATCCCAATTCAAACCTGTATTTACAGCCTCAAATGTCCAGCTTGGATACTTATTGTGAAGTGCTGTAAGGTTTGGAATATAGCTGTCAGAAAAGCCTGCATTCTTCATAGCCGTGACAAAATCAGTATTGTCTCCGCTATTATTGTATGTCACCTTTATGTATGTACTGATAGTCCAGCCCGTAAATGCCTTGCCGTTTAAAGTACCCTTGACATTATACCAGACCACACCGTTTACCCTGGTCTCTCCAATTATGTCAACCTGATGGTTCCAGTTGAGTGAGACAACCTTGGTAGTGCCGGATGTGCCTGCTGCATTGCGGACATACACATTGCCACCTGTAATCGTACCTGTAGCATATGCTCCCGATGCGGTTGCAATGGCAAGCTGCTCCTCATTATTCTGCTGTATGGCATCCGCATTGCCGGTGTCTGCCGAAGCATCCCCTGTCTGCGCATTGTCTGATGCAGCTGTGCCGGTACCTGCTGATACAAAATCAGACCTGATATAGCTGACACACTCCTCGTTATTTGCTGCCAGATTGTACTTTGCCTTGTACCACACCTTGCCGTCTGCACCTGTGGTCTGCTCAAGAATAGTAATATCCTTGCCGTTTGAAAGCTTGTGCTCCAGCTCATACTCTGTTCCCGGTCCGCTTCTCGCCGCTACCCAGTATCTCTCATCACACACAACCTTAGCCGCCTGATCCGCATAGACTGCTATGCTGCTGTATGGTGCCAGGTCACATGCAGCTAATGACAATGTTACGACAGAGGCTGCCAGAAATTTATTTATCTTTATCATCAAATCCCCTCTTTCTTATGTGCATTGTTTACATTAATCCATTATCCATTTAATTATAATAGAATATGACCTTTGTATCAATGTATTCGGCAGAAATTTATTATTTTTTTATTAATTAAAAAAACTCCCTTCAACGTGCAGCTCATGCTTACGTTTCAGGGAGTTTCCTGATTCATATTCTGCTTATTCTTACTGTCTCCTGTAGCTTTTTCTAGCTGAACAGGGATTTTATCTTATCCCATAAATCCATGAAAAAGTTACCAAGCTTCTCCCAGAAGCCCGGGTCATTTATCTTATCGCCAAGCTTTGATGCCCAGTCATGTGCCTGGTTGATGACTGAATCCCAGTCGATATTGGCATCCTTAAGCTTCATAAGAAGCGATGTCAGCTTTGCAATATCATCATCAGAAAGCTTCAGGTCATAATCCTTTGCAGCCTCCTTTATCGCATCCTTTATCTGGCTCTCATCCTTGAGCCTTCCATCGGCAAGCTGCTTCTTTAGGTCTGCAATCATTGCCTCGATATCCTGCGAATCGCCGTCAATGCTCTTGTTGAGCTCTCCTGTTGTGACAAGCTCATCCATCGCTGCGTCTGTCACCTTGTCGTCAAGCTTCTTGCCTGTCATCTCCTCGTATGCCTTTAGTGTGCCTACAAGTGCTGCCGTTCCGGAAATAGGGAAAGGTCCTGCGACTATGATTTTAGCATCAGCTATGCCTGCTGTGGCAAGCGCATTCTTGTACATTCCTACCGTACAGTAATTGATATTGTGTGTGGAAACACTAAGACCCGCACCCTTTTTATCCTCTGTAATGAGTACTGAGGAAAGTGACCTTGTGCCAATCTCGCTCTTGCTGATGTATGAATCGAGGTACTTGTGCTCCTCATCATTATTTACATAGACCACATCGTATTTGTCCAGATCAGTGAGCTCGATTCCCATAAATCCAAGCACTGTCGCTCTCTGATCCGGTGTGAGGTCTGCTCCAAGACTTAAGTATGGCTTATCATTTTTGCTGATGGTCACCTTGTCGTTTGCCTCACTGCCGGCTGGCGTTGTGCTGTCTGCAGTACTGTCTGTGTTACTCTTATCAGCTGCGTCACTGCCTGATACATCAACGCTTGAAACTGTATCAGTCTGCGTAGCTGTCTCTGTTGCAAATACAGCCGGATTCATTGTAAACAGTGTCACCGCAGCAAGCATGCCGCATACAATACTCTTTGCTTTTTTCTTTATTGATCTAATCATTTTTCCTCCAATCTACTGCTCTATATCATACGAAATTGTAAAGCTGCTTCCGTCGAAGCTGACATCTGCCATGCTTCCGCATACCACAGGCATCATCGGCGACATATGACCTATATCCAGATCCATGATGATTGGCACATTAAACTCTCTAAGCAGTGATGAAAGCGCCTGTCTGTGGTCTATGCCAAACATTTCCTCTCCGAAGTGCGCCGGGCGTCCGATAAGAAAGCCCTTTACATTTGAAAACCATCCTGCATTTTTCATCTGCCACATAGCCCTTCTCATGCCCATCACATTAAGGTCACAAGCCTCAAGGAACCATATGATACCATCATCACTGTAGCGCTCATTAAATTCCCTTACATGGTCAAACGATGTACCAAGCAGATTGATAAGACAATCCATGCAGCCACCAAGCAGCCTTCCTCTCATGGTAAGCCTGCTTTCCTTTGCCACCGCAGGAATAGAGCTGATACACGACTTTTCAGTCAGGTTGTAGCCCACAAACGGGGCATTCTCATCCTTTATCGATTCCTTCTCCCACATAGGGTAATTGGTAAATGAAAGCTTCCTGCCACAAAGCAGATTAAATGCATCGGTAAGTGACTCATGCCACACCTCCATGCCAAAGCTGCCCGCACACGGCCCGTAAATACCTGCTGTATCTGCAATAGTAGCCTCCAAAAATGTGAAATTCGTGTTGTCGGAATAGCCCATGTACCATTTCGGCTTTGACTGCTTCACGCGCTCAAAATCAATATAAGGCACTACCTCGCACATCAGCTCGCCACCACCACAGGATATAAGCACATCACTGTCAACAGAAGCATAGCTCTCGTTCAGCTCTTCTGCGCACTTCTTAGGTGTATTGCTGATACCTATACCACTGTCGCACCTGCAGTTAGGTCCCTCTATCGTCTTATAACCCATGCTGTGAAACCTTTTAATGGCATTGTCAAAGGCACTCCTGTACGGCTCTGTTGTACAGCCCATCGAGGGCGCCACAAAGCCTATTGTTCCTCTATCCTTTAGAAATTCAGGGTATCTCATGTTTCTATCATCCTATCACTATTATTTACATATCTAAGCTTCTGTCTGAAGTAAAATATGTAGGATTTTATCATTTCTGTCCAGGTCATTTTACTGTCATAATTAAATGTCGTCGTGTACTGCACATGCTGTCTGTTGCACCAGTTGTATATATCATGCAGACTTATCGAATCAACATGCTTCATATTGTTCATAAACACCTTAACCTTTAAAAGCTCATCCTCACTGTCGATGTATAGATGAAAGATAGTATTCGGACATTCAATTATTATCTGCTGTTCCCCTATATTTTTCATCAATGTATCCTCTATTGAATAATGTATCATGTGTGATTAAAAACATTATAGTCTGTCACACCGGGATGTGAGTAATAACATAATATCGTAACTGTTCAGTACCTTCACAGTTAAAAAATATCACATAACCATAGTACTACACCGGTGTCACAAAATCCAGTCATTTTTGCCTGCCAATTCTTACTATTTTATTAAGAAAAACGGTAAATATCATACTCCCTCACAGTCAAATGCCGGGATGAAGCTGTCCTTTGCCACGTCACCCTCCTGTATAAATGCATTCGTGATTCCTATTTCGAGGGCATAGTTAACAAGTCTTTCATACTCTCTCTTTGTCACTGTGCGGTTTATCTCAGGATAATTCTTTAGTGCAATCGGCGTAAACTGGCTCATCATGCTTATATATACGTGATCATGATATGTATCATACAGGTACTTAAGTACAGCCTTTGCATCATTCACATGTCCCGGCAGTAGAAGCTGTCGCACAATAACTCCCTTTTGTATGAGTCCTGTCGCATCGTCAATCACGACATCCGGCTGCTGCCTGACCATCTCTGAAAGCGCCTGCTTTGCGACAGACGGATAATCTTTTGCCCTTGAATACCTTGCCGAAAGCGTACTGTCCATATATTTAAAATCCGGAAGATACACATCCACTATGTCCTCAAGCAGTTTTAGCTCTGTCACATTTTCATATCCGCTCGTATTGTATATAATAGGAAGCTTCATGCCACGGCTTTTTGCATCGTTTACCGCCCACACTATATCAGGGATATACTGCCCCGGTGTGACCAGATTGATATTATTTGCGCCTTTGTCCGCCAGTTCCATAAAGATATCACTCAGCCTCTCTTTACTGATTACCTTTCCCTCTTTTCCGTCAGAAATCTCCCTGTTCTGGCAGAACACGCAGTGCAGGCTGCAGCCTGAGAAAAAAACTGCCCCGCTTCCTCTTTTTCCTGATATGCACGGCTCCTCCCAATAATGAAGCGCTGCTCGCGCCACCTTTATTTCAGATGAAACGCCACATACGCCTGTTTGTCCGGTGCTTCTGTTTATGCCACATTTTCTGGGACACAATAAGCAATTCTCGTATTTATTCATATTTTTCATTTTAACCCTTGCTAAAAATAATGTTTGATACTACAATC
>ULTR01037782.1_pt1 | contig 12655 bp, 10 predicted proteins | sample 1957781 | NCBI WGS metagenome assembly ULTR01 (sample SAMEA4835739, study PRJEB28245) | human gut metagenome | biome: gut microbiome; material: fecal sample | place: Denmark | collected 2008 | reverse complement strand
GGTGATTCTTTGCGCGTCGGTACTTGTCGGCGTTATCCCGGGGCTCACGTCGTATATTAAAATCAAAAAACTCGGCGGCGCGATGCCGTACGTAAATATCGCAATATCGTATATTTTGGTTTACGTCGTCTGCACGCTTTTCATAAACACGTACGCATTGTATCTTATGGGGCTCAGCAAAGGGCAGACGTTTTTTGCCTATATGGGGGTGCGCGCGGTTACGCAAACGCCCGTTACTGCGATAAACATCGGGCTTACTTTTTTGATTTATCCCGTTTTTTCAAAGATTTTTTCCGCGTCGTTTTGTAAAAGCGAGTAACGTCGAAGATTCTGAAAGCGACGCACGCCGCAAGGTACAAAAGCATGGGTATTCCGCCCGAAATCGCAATCGCGAAAAACGGCGGAATTTTGAAAAACAGCAGATTTTTCAGAAGACAGGTCAGCGCGACAAGCGGAAACGACAACAATATTGCAAGCGCGGTCTTTTTGGGATTGTCCAGAATCCGCGCTTTTTTATTGAGCGCGTTAAGGTTCAGAAAAGACGAGATGACGCTTCCCGCCGCGCCCCCGATCGCGACAGCGTAAATCCCGACGTACTTCGGCAGCGCGAGCGTCAGAATCATAAGTATCGCCGCGCCGACGGCGTAATTGAAAAAGGATTTCTTTTCAAGCCCCATCGAGTTTAATATCGACGTCGAAATCTGGTTGAGCCCCAGCGGGTACAGCATAAGCGCGACGTTTGAAAGATACACGCCCGAAAACTCGTCTTTGAACACGAAAGTCGCGATCTCTTTTCCAAGCGGGATATACAAAATCGTGAAAAGGGCTGCGATTATTATCGCAAAATTTATGCTGCCGTCAATGCGCGCGGACATCGCGGATTTGTCGTCGTGTTTAATCGTCGCGATTTCGGGAATCAGCACGACGGACAGCGCGCCCGTGAGAGTGGTCGGCGCCATAAGAAGGGGCATCGCCATTCCTGTAACGCGTCCGAAAGTTGCCGACGCGTCGCTTTTTTCCATGCCGTATTTTATGAGCAGGACGGGAATCACGATTGCCGTAAACGCGCCGATGACTCCGCCGAAAACGCGCATCGCCGTTATCGGAAGCGAGGGCTTTAACACCGCCGGAACGTCTTTAATACGGCCAAATTTACCTTTTTTTATCAAAAACAGTATGAAAAGTACGACGGCGCACGCAATATCCGACACCAAAAAACCTACCGCAAGGCCTTTAAGCGGCGTTACGGCGGCGATAAGTCCCAGCGAAAATATCAGCGTGAAAGTAATGCGCAGGACTTCTTCCAGCATCTCGGTGAAACTGAACGCAAGAAAAGACCTTTTTCCCCAGAACCAACTGCGGATAACGTTGTAAATACTCGTGCTCAGAAGTGCGGGCAGCATAATTACGATAAGCGGCAAAACCCGCTCGTCCGCAAAAACCGACGGCAAAAGGAAAGCGACGGGATATATTACCGAAAGTATCGGGAGTACCGACGACAGCGATAAAACAAGCGCGGTCGAAATAAGCGACGGTACGTTTTCGCCGCCCGTTTTTTCGTCCTCGGCAATCTTTCGGCTTATCACCGTCGGAAGTCCGCTGAGCGCAACCGCCGACGCGAAAAAATAAAAACTCAACGCCATCTGATATACGCCGACAACGCTCGCGCCGAACTGCCGCGACACGAAAACTTTGAACAAAAACGCAAAAAGTCTTGTCGCGACCGAAAACGCCGTAACGACCGCGACCGATTTGAAAATACTTTTCTTATTCGTCATAATCCGAAAGAATCACGTTCTGACCGGGGAAGAATTTGTCGGTGCCGTTCAGACGGATCACTTCTTCTTTTCTTGTTCCCGTCCTTTTTGCGACGGTTTCCGCCGTGTCGAAAGGTCTTGCGACGCAGGTTTTTCCGTGGAATTCCGCCGCGATAAGACGTTCCCCCTCAAAGAAAAGCGGATTATCGTTCAATAAAAAAAGCGACCTTTCGGTCGTTTTGTATTTTCTTGCCAAAGATGAGGCGTTCTCGCCAAAGCCAACCCGAATTACCGTATATTTCATACGGTATTTATATTCGGTACGAACTTTGATTATTCTTTAATCGCGATTATTCGTAAGTGAAGGTCGAAAGCTTGTTTCGTATCCAGAAAGTGGCTTCCGTCGTCGTGAACTTCATCGGGCAGAAGTCGTACTCGTTAAGCGCGATCGCGTTGGTTTTTTTGCACCATTCGTGCCAGAGCTGCTTCCTTAAAGTGTTGTCGGTGACAAACTCAACCCTGCCCAAAAGCGTGATGCTGTCCGAGCCGCTGTAATAGCAAATGCTTGCGTTCTGATTTTGTCGGATATTCTGGACTTTCTGGCTGTTAATCGGCGCGCCGAAATAAATGACGTTGTGTCCTTCCGAGCGAAGTTTCGTGATAATGCTGGAACGTGGACCGCCCCCTGCGCCGACCGAGGACAAAAAAACCTCGTTGGTGTTCATAAGAATCCGTGCCGCAATAATTTCTTCCGGTTTCAACATAATATAAATCCCCAATAATCATTATTCTTAGAAGTATTGTATCACACGATAACGTGATAAATCAAGAAGAATTTTGCGCGGCACCTGAAAATGTCCTGGCGCAACCGTTGCGCGCGCCGTGTATTTGTGGTAAAATTAAGAAAAAAAATAAGGATTTGAACATGTATTATATAGGTATCGACGTGGGCGGTATGAGCATTAAAGGCGGCATCGTCGACGAAAACGGCAACATAATCGTGAAAGACAGCGTTGTTACAAAACCGACGCAACCGTCCGACGACAACGCAAAAGATATCGCGGGGCTTGTCGCAAAACTTTTGGAAGACGCCGGCATTTCGACGGACGAGATCGCGGGAATGGGCATGGGCGTTCCCGGCACGGTCGATCCCGACACCGCAAAGATTTTTTATACCTGCAATATTTTCTTCCGCGATTACGATTTCCGTGCGGAATTCAAAAAATATTTCGATTTTCCCGTGTATATCGGCAACGACGCGGACTGCGCTGTCATCGGCGAATCGGTGTTCGGCGATATGAAAGGCGTGCAAAATGCTGTCATGGTGACACTCGGCACAGGCGTAGGGACAGGTACAATTGTCAAAGGTAATTTGATTTCCGGCTTCAAAGGCGCAGGCGGCGAAGGCGGACACACTGTCATTCGTATGGGCGGCGAAAAATGCGGTTGCGGCAGGCGCGGTTGCTGGGAAGCGTATGCGTCAGCAACAGCTCTTATCCGCGATACCAAACGCGCGATGGAAAAACATCCCGAAAGTCTGATGAACGAAATCGCCAAAAAAGAAGGGAAGGTCACGGGGCGTACGGCATTCGACGCGATGAACGCGGGCGACAAAACCGCAAAAGCCCTTGTTTCAAGATATATCAAATACGTCGGAGAAGGGCTTGTGAATATCGGCAACTATATCCGTCCCGAAATAATCTTTATGGGCGGCGGTATAAGCAATCAGGGCGACTGGTTCATAAAACGCCTGCAAGCGTACGTCACCCGTTACAGTTACGGCGGCAAAAGAAATCCGTATATTAAGGTTGTTAAGGCGACGCTTAAAAATGAGGCGGGGATATTGGGTGCTGCCGCCCTCGCCTTAAAAAACGGCAAAAATTAGCGCCTTTTCGGCGTTTTGACGGAGCCTTGCTCAGTTACGTACGACAAGTACGCGCCTTCGCACGAACCCGTCAAGAACCCCAAAAATCCATCTAATTTTTGCCGTTTTTGGGAAAGATTTTTAATCAAAATTCTGACGATTTTAATTTTGGGGACCCCGCGGGATACTGGGTACCCGTGGGGACAAGGAACAAACAAGCAAAAGACAAACAAGCGAATATAAAGAGTTTGTTTGGTCAAAAGCGAAGTTTGTGACGAAATTAGCGCCTTTTTGAGTTTTTCCGAGAACCTGAAAATCCGTGTACATCAAAGTACACTAGGATTTTCAGAACCCCGAAAGAAACATCAAAAATCCATCTAATTTTTGCCGTTTTTGGGAAAGTTTTTTAATCATAATTCTGACGATTTTGTGATAAACATAGATTTAATTTGTGCCGTTTTTGGGAAATAATTATTATTAGATTATATTTCGATTTTTTTATAATTACCGTTAGCACGCTTTGAGTGCTTTTTTTGTTGTATTTTTCTTTAACTTTTTTTCATATAGGTATTGACAAATCGTAAATAAGTGTTACAATAATTAGCAATCAAAGGTTGCGAGTGCTAACGGTTTGTAACACTGACTGCCAACGCTCGCGTATGTATTATCGTAAAAAGGAGGATAAATAATATATGGATACTAATAAATATACCGCAAAAGCCGTTGAGGCCGTGCAGGGCGCGCAAAACATCGCTCTCGAACACGATAATCAGGAAATCAAGCCCGAGCATTTTTTATACGCTTTGCTTAACGACGAAAACGGACTCATTTATAAGATTTTAACAGGACTGCAAGTAAGCGCCGACAGTCTTAAAGGCGCGGTCGAAAACGTGATTAAATCTTTCCCGAGGGTTTCGGGCGAAGGCGCGAGCATGTATCTCGGTAACGAAGCGGCGAAAGTCGTTGCCGCTGCTGAAAAGTATGCCAAAAAAGACGGCGACGCATACGTCGGAGTCGAGCATCTTTTTGAAGGTATTCTCGACAACCAGACGGCGAATCTAAAAAAACTGTTTTCGGCGTACGGCGTGGATAAGGCGGCGTTTCTGGAGGCTTTGAAAAAAATCAAAACCGCGCCCAACACCACGGACAACCCGGAAGACACTTACGAAGCGCTCAATAAATACGGATACGACCTTGTCGAAAGGGCAAGAAACGGAAAGCTCGACCCCGTAATCGGCCGTGACGAGGAAATAAGAAACGTCATAAGGATTCTTTCCAGAAAGACGAAAAACAACCCCGTGCTTATCGGTGATCCTGGCGTCGGCAAGACCGCAATCGTTGAAGGGCTTGCACAGCGTATCGTACGCGGCGACGTCCCCGAAGGATTGAAAGACAAAAAGGTTTTCGCACTTGATATGGGTGCGTTGATTGCGGGCGCGAAGTACCGCGGCGAATTTGAAGAAAGGCTGAAAGCCGTCCTTAACGAAATCAAAAAACAGGAAGGCAGAACGCTTTTGTTCATCGACGAATTGCACACGATCGTCGGCGCAGGCAAGACCGAAGGCAGCATGGACGCAGGCAATCTCCTGAAACCTATGCTTGCCCGTGGCGAGTTGCACTGCATAGGCGCGACGACTTTGGACGAATACCGCAAGTATATCGAAAAAGATCCTGCGCTTGAACGTCGTTTCCAACCGGTGACCGTCGATCAGCCCGACGTCGAAGACACGATTGCGATTTTAAGAGGACTGAAAGAAAGATACGAAATCTATCACGGCGTGAGAATTCACGACCAGGCTCTCGTTGCGGCGGCGACCTTGTCCGACCGTTACATTACCGACAGATTCCTGCCCGATAAGGCAATCGACCTTGTCGACGAAGCGTGCGCCATGATTCGTACCGAAATCGACAGCATGCCTGCCGAAATGGACGACATCTCGCACAAGATAATGCAGCTTGAAATCGAAGAATCCGCATTAAAAAAAGAAAGCGACAAACTGTCGATGGAGCGTAAGGCGAGCATCGAAAAGGAACTTGCGGAACTTAACGCGAAGTTCAACGAGATGAAAGCCCAGCTTGAAAACGAAAAGAAAAAGATAATCGGCGTTCAGGAAACCAAAGCCGAAATCGATAAAGTGAACCTTGAAATCGAAGAAGCGAAAAGGTCTTACGACTTCACGCGCGCGGCGGAACTGCAATACGGCAAACTTCCCGAACTTCAAAAACGTCTGGAAGAAGCCGAAAGCAAGGCGGGCAAACACGAAAATTCAAGCCTGCTCCGCGACGAAGTTACGGCGGACGAAATCGCAAAAATCGTCGCAAAATGGACGGGTATCCCCGTTACGAAACTTATGGAAAGCGAGAAAACCAAACTCTTGAATCTCGGCAACGAGTTGCATAAGAGAGTTATCGGTCAGGACGAAGCGGTCACGAAAGTCGCAGACGCAATCCTGCGTTCGCGTGCGGGTATATCCGATGAAAACCGTCCTATCGGCAGTTTCATGTTCTTAGGTCCGACGGGCGTCGGTAAAACCGAGCTTGCGAAAACCCTTGCGAATTACCTTTTCGACGACGAGAGAAATATCGTGAGAATCGATATGACCGAGTATATGGAAAAGTTCAGCGTGTCGCGTCTTATCGGCGCGCCTCCGGGATACGTGGGCTACGACGAGGGCGGTCAGCTTACCGAAGCGGTAAGGCGCAAACCTTATTCCGTCGTGCTGTTCGACGAAATCGAAAAGGCGCACCCCGACGTATTCAACGTGCTTTTGCAGGTGCTTGACGACGGCAGAATTACCGACAGTCAGGGCAGAACGGTCAACTTCAAAAACACGATTATCATTATGACCAGTAACCTGGGCAGTCAGTATATTCTGGACGGCATCGACAAAGACGGCAACATCTCGGCAGAGGCAAAAGAGCAGGTTTCAGCCTTGTTGAAATCGACGTTCCGTCCCGAATTCCTGAACCGTCTGGACGACATCGTAACGTTCACTCCGCTTACTCGCGACAGTGTGAAGAAGATAATCGACTTGTTGCTTGAAAAACTCAATTCAAGGCTTGAAAGGCAAAATCTGCACCTTAAAGTTACAGATGCGGCAAAAGACGTCATTATCGACGGCGGCTACGACGTAACGTTCGGCGCAAGACCGTTGAAGCGTTTCATCGAAAGCCACATCGAAACGCCGGTTGCCAGAATCATACTTTCGGGCAACCTTGACGAAGGCGACGTAATAGTCGTCGACGCGGAAAACGGCTCGCTTAAAATCGCGCCCGAAAAACCCGAAAAATAAAACGAAGAAGCATCTCAAATCGAGATGCTTTTTTAATGCGAAAAATCTGCGCTTTTGAAAAATTGAAAGCCGTGCGCGACGGGGTGCGAAAATTAAGGTTTATTTTCGTTTTACAGTATATCGTTGTATAAAGTATAATATATCTATGGTCGGTAAAAACATCGGCCACGGAGGTTTTATGATTGAGATTAAAAATATCGTAAAAACTTATCGCCCGAAAAAAGGCGGCGAGGTGAAAGCCCTTGACGACGTAAGTCTGAAATTTCCCGAAAAAGGACTTGTGTTCATACTCGGAAAATCGGGCAGCGGAAAGTCCACCTTACTGAACGTTATGGGCGGGCTCGATACGGCGGACAGCGGCGAAATCATCATCAAAGGCAAGTCGTCCAAGGAGTTCTCCACGGGCGATTTCGACAGTTACCGCAACACGTATCTCGGCTTTATTTTTCAGGAATACAACATTCTGGAAGACTTCAACGTGGGTGCGAATATCGCGCTTGCGCTGAAACTTCAAGGGGCAAAAGCGACCGACGAAAGAATCAACGAAATTCTGGACGAAGTCGGGCTTTCGGGATATGGAAAAAGAAAGCCCAACGAGTTGTCCGGCGGTCAGAAACAGCGCGTCGCAATCGCAAGGGCGCTTGTCAAAAACCCCGAAATTATCATGGCGGACGAGCCCACCGGCGCGCTTGACAGCGGCACGGGAATACAAGTTTTCGACACTCTTAAAAAGTTGTCAAAGGACAAACTTGTCATCGTCGTTTCGCACGACCGCGAATTTGCCGAGTCCTACGGCGACAGGGTGATCGAACTTAAAGACGGCAAAGTTATTTCCGACATCGAAAAACACCGCATCGACGCCGAAGTGGAAGAGGGCGGCGCGGAAAACTACAAGGGGAAACTTTTGCGCTTCCCGAAAGGGTACAGGCTGACCGCCGACGACGTAAAGCGTATCAACGAATATCTTGAACGGGACGAGGCGTATTTGTCGCTTGACGAAAAGGTCAACGCCGACGTAAAAACCGCGTCGCACATCGACGAAGACGGGAAAATGGAGTCGTTTGCCCCCACCGACGAAAATGCGATAAAAATTTCCGACGACAAGCCATTCAGACTTATCAAATCGCGTATGCCCGTGAAAGAAAGTTTCAAAATGGGCGTCAGCGGCATGAAAACGAAGCCGTTCAGGCTGATAATTACGATTTTCTTGTGTTTCGTATGCTTTGCAATGTTCGGAATCGTGGACAGTTTTGCCGCGTACGACAGTAAGACCGCCATCGTCAACTCGATTATCGACAGCGGCATAAAATATACCACGTTCAGAAAAACGGTGCTGGTTGACGAGTTCGGCGATCAGTTCTTCACCGAAAAACGAATGTCCGACGCCGACGTCGAAAATCTGAAAAACAAGACGGGCATGGATTTTTTGCCCGTTCTGTCCGAAAGCGGCAGCGGATATTACAGCGGCGGCAGCGCGAGCGTTGCCGGGAATTTCATGAAAGACGCGACAAGCAAGGTTTATGACGGCAGCGTTGCGGGCGTTGTCGAAATCGGGGACGAAGCCACCCTGAAAAAGCACAATCTTTCGCTTATGGCGGGGCGGTTGCCGGAGCAGGACGACGAAATCGCGATAAGCGACTTTGTCTTCGATTGCTTCAAAAAATGGGGATACGCCTACGTTGACGAAAACGGCGTTCCCGACGAAAGCAAAAATATCGAAGCGTCGGGGATTAAAAACGCCGCGGACTTTGTCAATGCAAAACCGAACCTGAAAATCGCGGGCAGCGCGATGAACGGCACGTTCAAAATCGTCGGCGTCGTGAAAACGGGCTACGATTATTCCAGATACGCCGCTCTTGACAAAACCGTCGGCAGCGACGACGACGCGCTTGATTACTTCATGTTGCAAAGCCAGTTTTCAAGCGAGCATAACAGCGCGTTTTCGGGCTTGCTCTTTTGCGGAAAGGACTTTATCAAAAACTACCTTGCTTACGACGGCGTCGGTGGGGAAATTTACGACAGGGCGATTCTGCAAAGCGAAGAAATTAACGGAAAAACGCGCAGAATGTATATGGGCGGAGATTATCGCCACTACTTCACAACCGCCGATTACGCGGGCACCGTGTTTTTCGACAGCGGCAAAACCACGCTTTCGGACGACGAAATAGTGATGGAAGTAAAGCAGCTTATAAACGCTTTGAAAAACGTTTATTACGACGACACGGGAATATGCGACAGGCTTGTCGGCATAGAAAATTCTTCCGACAATGAAGAAATCAAAGCGACGCTTTCGCCGCTTGTGAAAGACGCGAAAATCAAAATGCAGTGCGGCGGGACTTACAACCCGTATATTACGAAAATTTTAACGATAAAAGGTTACTTCTTCGATAACGGCGACGGCACGGTGGATTCAAGTTTTATCGGCGTGTCCGATAGTCTTGCCGCCGAAATCAAAAACGCGCCCGTCGGTAAATACGCAAGGGCGATTTCCGGCGAAAAACTTTCAAAATCCGACCTTGAAAAAGTTGTCGAGTTTTCAATGAAAAGCGAAGACGGCGTTAAGTATCCTTTGGTCAACTACGTCGTTTCGGCGGAAAATATGGTGGGCTCAATCATTGAAGCCGCCGCCAAAATTTTGTTGTACGTCGGCATCGGCGTTTTCGTATTCGCCGTCATACTGTTTATGACTTATATTTCGGCGTCGATATCCTACAAAAAACGAGAAATCGGCATTTTACGAGCCGTAGGAGCGCGTTCAAGTGACGTTTTCGGCATATTCTTTAACGAGGCGCTTGTGATTTCGCTTATCGTATTCGTGCTTGCGACGATAGGAAGCGGCGTTGTCGTTTCCGTTGTAAACTCGTCCCTGCGCGCAACCTACGGACTGCCGATAACCCTTTTAAGTTACGGTATTCGCGAGATCGGAATTATCCTTCTGGGCTGCATCGCCACGGCACTTTTCGCAAGCTTTATACCTGTACTTAGGATTGCCCGAAAGAAACCCGTCGACGCGATTAAAAACCGATAATTTGCGCCTTTTTGAGTTTTTCCGAGAACCTGAAAATCCGTGTACGCATTAGTACACTAGGATTTTCAGAACCCCGAAAGAAACGTCAAAAATCCATCAAATTCTCGGTTTTTAATGCATGTAATATTTGCTCTTTTTCGGCGGAACTTGAAAATCCGTGGAAATTGGGGACCCCGCGGGATACTGTGTACTCGCGGGGAAAAGGAGCACACAAGCAAAAGAGTGAGCGTTATCGTCCCCGATAACGTGATTTCAAAAGCGCAGTGTGCGACGCATTATCGGTTTTTAATGCTTGTATGTTTGCGCCTTTTTGAGTTTGGCAACGTTTGTATTATTATCTGTTGGCTATTAGTGGAAAAACAAATTACTGACGAACTATTGAAATCTGCATCAAAGTATGCACGACTTGACAATAAAAAACGACCGAGGGAACGGTCGTTTTTTGTGGGCGCGTGAAAAATTATAAACTTCTCAGGACTTTGTTGACTTCCGCCATATCGCATTTGCCGGCGTATTCCGCCTTGAAGTGGCGCATTACGCTTGGCACCGATTTGTCGGGCAAGGTCATAATTACGGCTTTGATTTCGTCCTCGCTCATCATTTTGGGCAGGTACTTTTCGATTGCCGCGATCTGGTTGTTCAAAGACAACACGGTGTCGGCTCTGCCAGCCTTTTCAAAGGCGTCCTTTTCTTCAAAGAGTTCCTTTTGCGTTTTTTTCAGGATCTGGACGTAGTCGGCGTCGGACATTTCCTCGCCTTTGCTGCGTTTTTCGATATTGAAGAGCATAAGTTTGTTTATGAGCGCGTTAAAAGCCGTGACGGTATCTTTGTCGTGCGCCTTCATTGCTTCGATTTTTGCTTTTTTGAAATCGTCGATATTCATAAAATCACCTCGGGAAAATTATAGTCCCAAGGCGGCGGAAAAGTCAATAAAATGCAACTAATCGTCGTGAGCGGTTTTTAATGCATTCAGCCAGATTGTTTTGTCAAAGCGGGTGTTCAAGGGGCTTGTGGACGGCAAAAACAGGGCGGAATCCGAAAGATATTTGTAATTTTTCAGGAATATTTCCTTTGCCTTTCCGCCGTTTAAGATAATTTTTTTGACGTTTGCCTTGTCAAGGACTTTTTGTAAGTCCGCTACCTTATAATTTTTAATCGTGCTGTCAAGGCTGCCCGTTATTTCGCACTCGGCAACGACGTCCCAAAGGGCGATTTTGTGGTTTTTAAGCAGGGCTTGCTTTTCGCCTATCGTTTCGGGCGCGGGTTCGCCAAAGGCTTCTGCCAAGACTTTCCAGAATCTGTTTTGTTTGTTGCCGTAATAAAAGTTCGTCTCGCGCGAGATGACGCTCGGGAAACTTCCGAGAATCAATATTTCGCTGTTTTCGTCAAAGAACGGCAGAAATCCCTTGTAAATCATGACTCAATTATACAACAAAAAATGCGCGTGCGGTATTGATTTATCGCAAAAAGCGGGATATAATATTTCCAAACGGAAGGTGAGAAAAATGATTTTATATTTTACGGGTACGGGCAATGCGAAATATATTGCCGAAAAAATCGCAAACGTAACGGGCGACGAAACGAAAAATATCGTGGCTTATACCCGCGATAACGAGAAATTGTCGATAGCAGACGGGGAAAGGCTTGTCCTTGTCAGTCCCGTGTACTACTGGGGTATTCCCGAATCGGTGAAAGGCTTTCTGAAAACCCTGAAAACCGCGGGAAGATATTTCGCGATAGTTCTCGAATGCGGTGGAAGCACCGGGAACGCGCAGGGCGTGTGCGAAAGATACGTGCGTCCCGATGCGGTGTTCGGCGTTGTCGCGGTCGATAATTTTTGCCCGATGTTCAAAATCGAATCCGCCGAAGAAACGGAAAAACGACTTGACGCGCAAAACGCAAAAATCGCCGTTATCGCGGACAAAATCAGGAACGAGGAAAAGGGCGACTTCAACGACGTAAAAGGTGGTTTTTATAAACTCAACACCGCTTTGTTGTATCCGATTTATGAAAAATTCGGCGGAAGAAAAACAAAGTTTTCGGCGTCCGACGACTGCGTAAATTGCGGACTTTGCGAAAGCATTTGCCCGGTGTCCGCAATAAAAATCGAGAACGGAAAGCCCGTATGGACAAAAGAAAAGTGCGATATGTGTCTGGGGTGTCTGTCAAGATGCCCGAAAAACGCAATCTCGATTAAGAAGTCTTTGAAAAACGGACGCTACGTAAATCCGCGCGTCAAATTCTGAAACTCCCGAAAATAATTTTGAAAAAGCAGCCTTTGCAAGGCTGTTTTTTGTTGCCTTTTTATCATATCTTATATAAAATAACATTAAGTAATTTCTGTGTAGGTAAAGAGGATGCAAAAGAAGTTATCGAAGTTTTCACACGGTCTGAAAAAAATTCCCAAAGGTATCGTAAAACTCAAATGGGTGTTTCTTGTGCTGTTCGTCGCGCTGTCGATATTCGGCGCGGTGATGATTCCGCATACGAAAATCAACTATGACCTGACGGGGTATCTGCCCGCGAATTGCGATTCGTCAACCGCTCTCGAACTCCTGAAAAAAGAGTTTGACGACAAGGGCATGGCATACGTTATGGTAAAGGACGTTACGCCGGAAAAAGCAGGCGAAATCAAAACGAGGCTTGAAAAAGTCGAAGGCGTTGCGACGGTTACTTACGTTGAGAGTATGAACTACAAAAACAACTCGGCACT
>ULTR01070123.1_pt1 | contig 12682 bp, 9 predicted proteins | sample 1957781 | NCBI WGS metagenome assembly ULTR01 (sample SAMEA4835739, study PRJEB28245) | human gut metagenome | biome: gut microbiome; material: fecal sample | place: Denmark | collected 2008 | reverse complement strand
CCGATGCGCTGGTCGGAGGATTTTGGATATTATCTGCAGGAAGTGCCGGGGGCATTCTTCGGTGTAGGCGATGGCGAAGACCATGCACAGCTTCATACAGCGGAGTATGAATTCCCGGATGAGATTATGAAGACCGCGGTTGCAATGCTTGTGGGATTGATATAGGAAAGAAGAATAAAACCATGAATATCGAAGTAAGAGCATATACAGACAATGACATCGAGGCGATGGTGACGATCTGGAACCAGGTTGTCGAAGATGGCGAGGCATTTCCACAGGAGGAATGTCTGACACAGGAGTCAGGAACCGCATTTTTCGCAGAGCAGACATATTGCGGAGTCGCGGAGGATATGGACACAGGCAGAATCTACGGCATGTATATCCTACATCCAAACAATGTAGGACGATGCGGACACATCTGCAATGCCAGCTATGCGGTCGACCGGGAATCAAGAGGATTGCATATCGGCGAGAAGCTGGTGTCTGACTGTCTGGCGCAGGGCAAGGCACATGGTTACCGTGTCTTACAGTTCAATGCGGTTGTCGCAAGTAATGTGCATGCACGACACCTGTATGAGCGGCTTGGATTCAAACAGCTTGGCACGATACCGGGTGGTTTCCGCATGATTGATGGGAGTTATGAAGATATCTGCCCATATTACCGTGAGCTGTAAAATTGGTAAAAGCTTGTAAACCTGGTTGACGAACCCGGGAAAATGGGATAGACTACATTACAGGTTGAGGAAGAATCATGGCGAAATATGATTCGGACAGATCTGGCAGTGATAAAGCTGCGAATAGAATAAAAAATTATGGAGGTGAGACTATGGACGGTTGCGATAGTACGAGTCGAGCGATACGCGGTGGAAGACATATGGATATACGAACGCAGTTGGGATATAGTCTCATTTTATTTATGACGATATAACTGCGTTTAGTTTTCTGTTGTCTGAACCACCGTATGAAAGACGGTGGTATTTTTATGCCCCGGAATAAGGAGGTAGAAGACAATGAAGAAATGGATGAAGAGAAAGAATTACACAGCGCAGTCAAAGAAGCATTTGCGGGATAAGAATCTGCAGGAGGCAGCAAAGGTACTCTCCCTGATGGAAGTCGATGATGCGGTCGATGTCTTGGACGAGGTCGATGATGCAACGAAAAAGCAGGTTGTGGATATGCTCCCGGAGGATGCCGGAAATGATATCCAGATGATCCTCTCCTACGAGGAAAACGAGATGGGTAGTCGTATGACGACGAACTATATCGCCATCCGCAGAGGCATAGATATCCGGCAGGCAATGCGCGAGCTGGTTTCACAGGCAGGTGAAAATGATAATATCGGAACGGTCTATGTATTAGACGAATCCGATAAATACTATGGCGCGATTGACCTGAAGGATCTGATCGTCGCCAGAGAAAATGATACATTGGAATCTATCATCAATACGACGTATCCATTTGTGACCGATCATGAGAAAATCGAGGATTGTATTGACGAACTGGTGGATTACGCAGAGGATTCCATTCCGGTTTTATCTGAGACAAAGGAATTACTTGGTGTTATCACCGCACAGGATGTCGTAGAGGCTGTCGATGATGAGATGGGCGAGGATTACGCAAAACTCGCTGGTTTGACAGACGAGGAGGATTTGAGAGAAACTACAAAGGAAAGCATGAAGAAACGATTGCCATGGCTGATCATCTTGTTGTTCCTTGGCATGGGTGTGTCTTCCGTTGTAGGAGCTTTTGAAGCGGTTGTCGCTGTGCTTCCGATTGTGATGTGCTTCCAGTCGTTGATTCTGGATATGGCAGGGAATGTTGGAACACAGTCGCTGGCGGTTACGATTCGTGTATTGATGGATGAGAACCTGACTGGTAAACAGAAACTGCATCTCGTATGGAAGGAGATGAAGGTCGGTTTTGTAAATGGCTTGTTGCTCGGCTCTCTGGCATTTGTATTTATCGGCATCTACATCGCCTGCTTCAAGCACAATGCATGGCTGCAAGCATTCCTGATTTCCGGTTGCGTAGGTGTATCACTGATGGTTGCCATGGTGATTTCGAGTCTGGTTGGAACCTTGATTCCGATTTTCTTCCACAAGATCAAGATTGATCCGGCAGTTGCATCCGGGCCACTGATTACAACGGTCAATGACCTTGTAGCAGTCGTAACGTACTATGGACTGGCATGGTTGTTCTTGATCCAGATCATGCAGATTGTTTCGTAGGAAAGCGGTAAGAGAAATGGATTTAGGAGTTTATATGCTTTTATTACAAGACGTCAAATAGTCAAATAAATGAAAAAAATAAAAAGCGAATTGCTTGAAAAATATTTTATGCATGTTAAAATATAGTTCGGTTATGAATTGTTTGATTACGAACAATTCATAACCGAACTTTTTCTTTTGCAAAATAGGCAAGCGAAGGACAGAGTGTTGGGAAGATACTACTAAAGGAGGGAATTCATGGACGATTGGAAACACGATCATCTGGGAAATCAGATCATCATATTATCAAACCAGGTAAAACATTATCTGCATCAGGCAGCGGAAGTGGAAGGCATCAGCGGTTCTCAGAGCCGGATCCTGCATTACATTTCCGAATTCAGTAAGAAGACAGAAGTATATCAGAAGGATGTGGAAGAATTCTTCTATCTGCGCCGGTCTACCGTCACCCAGACGTTACAGGCGATGGAGAAGAACGGACTTATCAGGCGCTCCAGCGTTGCCAGAGATGCACGCCTGAAGAAACTGGAACTGACCGAAGCAGGGCAGGCACTCGAAGCACAGATACATACACGTGTGATGCAGATGGAACAGCGGCTGAGAGAAAGCTTAACAGAGGAAGAAATCACACAGTTTTTATCAATTACAGATAAGCTTGGAGCCGAATTGACAAGCCTTGGAGCACCGGAAATCAAGCAAGCCTGTAAGTAACCAGAAGGTCACTTGGCTTGCTTTCCTATGATTAAGAGAGTGAGCGACATGATGCAATTTGTAAATGTCCATATTCAATTCTGGAAATATAGATATGTTTGGAACTTAGAAGTACTTGATGTTCTGTAAGTAATCAGCAATGTTTGAACACGATGTTCAAACAAGCCGCCATTGAGCCACGGATGGCGAATTGGCGGCGGTTGCGTGCAGGAGTTCTGTGTGAATCAGAACATCTAGCACTTCTTAGTTTCAATACATCATATATTACCAGAATTGAATATAGACATATATACAAATGCATCATGGACGAAATTGAAGCATAAGAAAGGAGACAACATGTTAAAGACGTTAGGAAAACAAATCAAAGAATTCAAAGCCGCGTCCATCGCAACCCCACTGTTTATGCTGCTGGAAGTTCTGATGGAAACACTCGTCCCGTTCCTGATGGCATCCATCATTGACGATGGCGTCAATGTGCCGGGCGGTGACATTCACCATATCTGCGTAGTCGGTGCATGGATGATCGTGGCAGCGGCAGTCGGACTATTTGCGGGACTTATGGGAGGTCGTTACGGTGCGTATGCATCTGCCGGGTTCGCGAAGAATCTGCGGCAGGCGATGTATTATAATATCCAGACATTTTCATTTACAAACATTGACAAGTACAGTACCGCCGGACTGGTGACTCGTATGACGACCGATGTAACAAATGTGCAGAATTCCTATATGATGATCCTGCGTATGGGTATGCGTGCCCCGGCGAGCATGATCTGCGCGATGGCAGCTGCATTTTTAATCAATGCACGAATTGCAAGTATTTACCTGATTGCAGTTATTTTGCTTGGCATTGTGTTACAGTTCATTATCCGCAAGGCAAATAAATATTTCAATATCGTATTTGAGAAGTACGACGACTTAAATGCCAGCGTGCAGGAGAATGTATCTGCAATCCGAGTCGTTAAGGCATATGTCCGCGAGGAGTATGAGACAAATAAATTCGCACAGGCAAGCGCGAAGCTTTACAACATGTTTGTGCGGGCAGAGAGCATCATCGCCTGCAATATGCCGGTCATGATGTTCACGGTGTATAGCTGTATCCTGTTAATCAGCTGGGTTGGTGCGCACATGATCGTGAGCGATTCGCTTACGACAGGTAATCTGATGAGCCTGCTTGCATACTGCATGAATATCCTGATGAGCCTGATGATGCTTTCGATGGTATTTGTCATGATCAGTATGAGTATGGCGAGTGCGAGACGTATCGCAGAGGTTATCAACGAGGATACGACCTTGAAGAATCCGGAACAGCCAGATATGGAAGTAGCGGACGGAAGCGTGGAGTTCGATCATGTATATTTCCGTTACAAGGAGACGGCGAAGGATTTCGTATTGAAGGATATCAATGTAGCGATTAAATCGGGTGAGACGATTGGCATCATCGGCGGAACCGGTAGCGCGAAGACGAGTCTTGTCAGCCTGATCAGCCGTCTGTATGATGTGTCGAAGGGCAGCGTCAGAGTTGGAGGCAAGGATGTCCGGGAATACGACATGGAGACACTTCGAAATGAAGTCGCCGTTGTGCTGCAGAAGAATACATTGTTCAGCGGAACGATTTACGAGAATCTCCGCTGGGGTGATAAGGATGCTACTGACGAGATGTGCAGACGTGCGTGTGAGCTTGCCTGCGCCGATGAATTCATCGAGAAGATGCCGGATGGCTACAACACATATATCGAGCAGGGTGGTTCGAATGTATCCGGCGGACAAAAGCAGCGTCTGTGTATTGCGCGTGCACTATTGAAGAATCCGAAGATCCTGATCTTAGATGATTCGACGAGTGCGGTTGATACGGCGACGGATGCGAAGATCCGTGCGGCATTTGCAACCGAGATTCCGAACACAACGAAGATTATCATTGCACAGCGTATCTCCAGTGTGGAGCATGCCGACCGGATCATCGTCATGAACGAGGGTGAAATCAACGGTATTGGAACGCATGAAGAGCTGCTTGCCGGAAATGATATTTACCGCGAGGTATATGAGTCACAAAACGGTGCCGGCGCCAATGCAGATTTTGACGAGGAGGCGTCATCAAATAAGGAGGTGAATCAACATGCGTAATCAAAGAGGAAAAGGACCGGAGAATCCGGGCAGACTTCTGAAGCGGTTGATGGGAATGCTCATGAAGCATTATGGCGTGGCGATTATTATCGTTGCAATCTGTATCATCATCAACGTTCTTGCAAATGTACAGGGAACGATGTTCATGCAGCGGTTGATCGACGACTATATCACACCGCTGTTAAAGAGTGAGACGAAGAATTACACACCATTGCTCCATGCAATCGGACGTGTCGCATGCTTCTATGGGATCGGAATTATTGCTTCGTATTCCTATAACCGGATCATGGTTAATGTCACACAGGGAATGCTGAAAACATTCCGTGATTCGATGTTCACGAAGATGGAGCAGCTTCCAATCAAATATTTTGACACCCATGCGCACGGTGATATCATGTCCATGTATACAAATGATACCGATACGCTGAGACAGATGATCAGCCAGTCGATGCCACAGCTTTTCAACAGTGCGATTACGATTATCAGTACGACCGTCTGTATGTTCATGCTGAACATTCCACTTACGGCACTGACATTTTTCATGGTTGGCATCATGCTGGTGCTGACAAGAAAAATCGGTGGTTTATCCGCGAAGCATTTCATTGCGCAGCAGAAAGATATCGGTACGGTCAATGGTTATATCGAGGAGATGATGCAGGGACAGCGCGTAGTCAAGGTGTTCTGTCACGAAGAGGAGAGCAAGGAAGCATTTGACAAGCTGAACGATGCTTTGTGCGAGAGCTCCTACAAGGCGAATAACTATTCGAATATTTTAGGACCGATCAATGCGCAGCTTGGAAATATCAGCTACGTGCTCTGTGCGATCGTCGGTGGTGTACTGGCGATTGGAAATGTCGGCGGATTCACGCTGGGCGGTCTGGCGAGCTTCCTGACGTTCAACAAGAACTTCAACATGCCAATCAACCAGATCAGTATGCAGATCAATGCAATCGTAATGGCACTTGCCGGAGCGGAGCGAATCTTCAATTTGCTGGACGAGGAGCCGGAAGTGGACGAGGGCTATGTCGAGCTTGTGAATGCAAAGCGCGAAAATGGACAGCTTGTGCCAAGTGAGAAGCGTACCGGACTCTGGGCGTGGGCACACAAGCATACAAATGGCGATCCAACCACATATGTGGAGCTGAAAGGTGACGTCGTATTTGACGACGTGGACTTCGGATATACCGATGATAAGATTGTGCTGCACAATGTTTCGATGTTTGCACAGCCGGGACAAAAGCTTGCGTTCGTCGGTTCGACCGGTGCCGGAAAGACGACGATCACGAATCTGATCAATCGGTTCTACGATATTCAGGATGGAAAGATCCGGTATGATGGCATCAATATTAACAAGATCAAGAAAGCGGATCTGCGAAGATCACTTGGTATCGTATTGCAGGATACGCATTTGTTCAGTATGAGCGTGCGGGAAAATATCCGCTATGGACGGCTCGATGCGACAGACGAAGAGGTCGAGGCAGCCGCAAAGCTTGCAAATGCCGATGGATTCATCCGTCGTCTGCCACAGGGGTATGATACCATTCTGACTGGTGATGGCGCAAACTTAAGTCAGGGACAGCGTCAGCTTCTCGCCATTGCGCGGGCGGCAATCGCCGATCCACCGGCGCTTATCTTAGATGAAGCGACAAGCTCGATCGATACACGAACCGAGCGTCTGGTACAGGATGGTATGGACAAGCTGATGCATGGAAGAACGACATTTGTAATTGCACATCGGTTGTCCACGATCCAAAACAGCGACTGTATTATGGTACTTGAACAGGGACGAATCATTGAACGTGGAACACACGAAGAACTGCTCGAAAAGAAGGGAAGATATTACCAGTTGTATACCGGAAATGCAGTGCTGGCGTAGGAGAAATAAGGGAGATAGAAGATGCCATTTAAGATAGTCAGAAATGATATAACGAAGATGCGGTGCGATGCGATCGTGAATACTGCGAATACAAAACCAATTATAGGAAGTGGCTGCGATTATGCGGTCTATAAGGCAGCGGGAAAGCGACGTTTGTCAGAATACCGGGAGAAAAATATCGGTGAAGTCCCGGAGGGAGACGTATTCCTGACACCGGGATTCCGGTTGCCGGCGCATTATATCATCCATGCGGTCAGCCCGCATTATATTGACGGGGTGCATGGCGAGGAAGAAAAGCTGAGGGACTGTTATCGGAAGAGTTTATCGCTGGCGTGGGAACAGCAATGCCGGTCCATTGCATTTCCTGTGATTTCAACCGGAAGCTTTGGATATCCGAAGGAAGAAGGTATCCGCATTGCTGCGGACGAGATTCAGGCATTTTTGCAGAAACATGAGATGCTTATCTACCTGGTTGTATTCGATGCGCAGTCAGCACGATATGGAAAACGATTCGACAAAGACCTGCAGGCATATATTGACGAGAACTATGTCGATGCAAAACATCATGAAGAATATAGCGTGCAGACGATGGCGCTACGGCGTGACTTGGACGATGAATCGTTCTCGCCTTATGAAGACGATCTGTATGAGGACAATCTGTACGAGGACGATCTGTATGAGGAAGATTCCGACGAAGATTCCGAGGAAGAGAACGCATTCACACAATTGCATGAGAGCAAATTAGAAGAGCGCATGAAGCATCTGTCAGATTCCTTCTCGGAATATCTGCTCTATCTGATCGAAGAGAAAGGCATGACGAATGCGGATGTCTACAAGCGGGCGCTCGTGGATAAGAAGACATTTTCAAAGATAAAAAATCATGCAGATTATCATCCGCAGAAGATGACTGCGATGTGTCTGTGCATGGGTGCAAAGCTTAATTTGGATGAGACGAGAGATCTGCTTGCGCGTGCAGGATATGCATTGAGCCCGTGCGATAAGACGGACATTATCTTCTCTTATTTCATAGAGAATCAAATCTACGATATGATCGAGTTGGATATCCAGTTAGAGGAGCATGGACTTTCGTGCTTGATATGATATATAAGGTCGCTTGTGTGGCGACCTTATTTTTTATGCTTTGTGATATGATTTCCTCAACAACAAACAGAGCAACTGATAAAAACGATTGGCAGATATAAGCATATAGGATTGAATGCATGTATGCTGCATATCGAAAATATCAGAAGGATGAAAATGGAGGTAATCATTATGAAGAAGAATTTGACAGAGCTGGTATTTATTTTAGACAGAAGCGGATCGATGAGCGGGCTTGAGGCGGACACGATAGGCGGATTCAACAGTATGATCGAGAAGCAGAAGAAGGAAGCAGGCGAAGCGCTTGTATCGGTCGTATTATTTGACGACCAGACAGAGGTAATCTATGACCGGGCGGACATCAGGCAGATTCAGCCGATGACAGACGAGCAGTATTTTGTGCGGGGCTGTACGGCATTGTTAGATGCAATCGGTGGTGCAATCAGTCATATCAAGGATGTGCGCAAACGTATGCCGGAGTCGGAACGCCCGGAGAAGACGATCTTCATTATCACAACCGATGGTATGGAAAATGCAAGCCATAGATATAATTATGCGAAGATCAAGAAAATGATTGAGAAACGGCAGGCGAAAAACTGGGAATTTATCTTCCTTGGAGCAAACATCGATGCAGTCGCAGAAGCAGGACGCATGGGAATCAGAGCCGGCCGCGCCGTTAATTATCATTGTGATGCTGCCGGGACAGCACTCAATTACAAGGTCTTAAGTCAGACCGTAGCCATGATGCGTAGCTGCGAATCCGCACAGGATATGACAGATTTTCTAGATGAAGAGGATTGCTTTGAGGAGATTGAGGAGGATTATGCAAGGAGGAAATAGTCTAAGAGGTTAGACTATACATCCCCATCAACCCAGCCAGAAACACCACATTGACAACCGTAAACCACAGAAAATATTTCCCCTTTTTGCCCGGATATTCCCGGGCAATTTGCTTATAGGAGATCAGGCTTGCCATCGAAGCGATGAGTGTACCAAGTCCACCGAGGTTGGTACCGATGATAAGTGCCTTGTAATTCGCTGTAAATCCGGACAGCAAAAGGGCAGTTGGCACGTTACTGATGATCTGGCTGGCACCGATTGCAATGTATGTTTCCCGTCCGGTAATGATGCTTTCAAGGAAGGATTGGAAAGCTGGCACGCGCTCCATATTTCCGATGAATACGAAAAATCCGATAAATGTGCCGAGCAGTGCGTAGTCCACGTGAAGCAGAGTTTTTCGTGACACAAGCAGGAACAGTACAAGAATAATCACGAACAGGATGCGGATGTCCAGAAGCTTTGCAACATTCAACAGGCACAGCACGAATGCGATGCTGTAAAGGATAATTTTTTTTTTCGGAAGTTTAACTGCATTGTCGTTCCGATCGATTACAATGGCATGCTGTTTAATGAAGAACATGGAAATCAGGATTCCAAGCAGCGAGGCAATCGTAAAGGGGAGCATAATTTCCACGAATGCACCGAGAGACATGCCCGATTTGGCATACAGATACAAGTTCTGTGGATTCCCCATCGGCATAAGCATACTTCCGAGGTTTGCAGCGATTGTCTGCATCACAACGACCGGGATGATCAGATGTTCCTTCTCCGACATGGAAAGCACAATGATTGCAAACGGCACAAAGGTGATCAGTGAGACATCGTTTGTGATAAACATGCTGAATACAAATGGAAGCAACACCAGTACAAGAAATAATTGTCTTGTTGTATGAACGTGTGCAAGCAGTGCATTTCCGATCGTGCGGAACAGACCGGTTTCCTTGAATCCAGCCATAACAGCCATTAGGCAGAACAGGAGTGTGATGGAATGCCAGTCGATGTAGGAGATGTATTTTCTGTCCGGGTGGACGAGGAACATGGAGAGGATGGCAAGTACGAGGCTTACCATCAGGACTGTTTCTCTTTTTATAAATGCAAGTATTTTCTTCATAATGTGTCTCGATTCTGTAAAGTTTTTTCCATTATATCACATGTCACTACACGATAGCGTGATGACCTGCGCACGTATCAGCGTGCTACATTATAATCTGTCACCACGCGAAAGCGTGATGACCTGCGCACGCATCAGCGTGCTACATTATAACATAAAAAAAACACCTTAACACCACAAAATCCATTTGATAAAATGAGCAACGTGGCGGCTGTGCTTGCACAAGCCGGCATATTGCGAAAACACACATGGAGCCGTTAGGCGACATGATATAATCCACACTCGGAAAGAGGAGGAACCGCTATGAACGAAGTTCATATTGAAAACCGGTTCCGACGACCTGCCGCCGAACGAATGTGAGGGGGCGTTACAACATTATAGAAGGTTACTATTGGAAACGCACATTCTCTTTGGAATGATAACGAACAACACAGTCTGTTAAAAATTATCATTTTAAGGAGGTTTTTTTATGCCAAAAACAAAGTTTCAAGAGGTTATTTTCACGATTATGATGGTGTTCGTCATGGTGTACGCGATGATCTGCTACAACATTGCACTGAACATCGGAGGGATGAGTAACAAAGTGTTTCTGGCCGCATTCCATGAGCTTGTCATCATGGGACCGATTGCATTTGTGCTTGATTTCTTTTTTGTCGGTACAATTGCGAAGAAGAAAGCGTTGAAGATTGTGAACCCGGAGAAGGAAAATCCGTTCCATCTGGTTCTTGCAATCTCATTTATTTCAGTCGCATTTATGTGTCCGCTTATGAGTCTGGCAGCAACCATTTTATTTAAGCATGCGGGAAATCAGTTTATTGCCGTCTGGTTACAGACATGTGCATTTAATTTCCCGATGGCACTGTGCTGGCAGATATTTTATGCGGGACCACTTGTACGTTTCCTGTTCCGCCTGATCTTCCTGGAGAAGCAGAAAGAGGGAAATATGCAGAAAGCATTTGAATAACGTGTTCTATTGGGGGATTTTCCGTATTTCAATATATTTACCCAATAATTTCTGCCCTTTTTTCAAAATCGTTTGGGGGGAATATTGGTATATGTGCATTCTTTACCCAATTGGCTCCAATTTCCAGACTTGTGATTGGGGGATTTCTTGATAATGTGAAAAAATCCCCCAATTTGTTTCAGCATGGTTATCTGTAATTGGAGAATTTTTCTGGGAAATTGAAAATTCCCCCAACTTACCACCGCAAGCCTGTCAAACAGAGTAACAAAAATCTCTATGCTATCCCACAAAAATCCCTATGATTTCTTGTTGCAAAATCCCCTCTGCTCGTGCATAATAGAATACAAATAAATTCTCTTACAAAGAAAGAGAGGGAAAGAGGTAAAAACTATGGGTGACACAAATGATGGAGCAGTCAGAGATGCGAAAAAGCTTGGATTACCGAAGGTTTTGATTTTGGGATTACAGCATATGTTTGCAATGTTCGGTGCAACTATCTTAGTCCCAATTTTAGTGTCCGGGTATTTTGCAGATGCATGTGGGGAGCCATTGACGAGAGGTCTGACCGTATCAGTCACACTTTTCTGTGCAGGCTTTGGTACATTGCTTTTCCATGTATGTTCGAAGTTTAAAGTACCGGCGTTTCTTGGATCTTCGTTTGCATTCTTAGGTGGATTTTCAACCGTTGCCAATCTGGATACCGGTAAATTCGCCGATATGGCAGCAAATGACAAGGTAGCTTATGCCTGCGGTGGCGTGGTAGTAGCCGGTGCATTGTATCTGGTTATGGCATTGATTATCAAGCTGGTTGGCGTAAACCGCGTGATGCGTTTCCTTCCACCGGTTGTAACCGGACCGATCATTATCTGTATCGGACTTTCGCTTGCACCATCCGCAATTTCAAATGCCAGCACAAACTGGTGGCTTGCGGTAATCGCGTTAGCGGTTATCATCATCTTCAATATCTGGGGTAAAGGTATGTTCAAGATCATCCCGATTTTGATGGGTGTTTTGATTTCTTACGTGGCAGCAGTGATCATGAATGCAGCAGGACTTACGAATCCGGATGGCAGTGCGATCATCGCATTTGAGTCGGTGAAATCCGCAAGCTTCTTCGGTGTACCACAGTTCCAGTTTGCAAAATTTGATCTCACATCGATTCTGGTTATGGCACCAATCGCAATCGCTGCGATGATGGAGCATGTGGGTGATATGTCAGCTATTTCTGCAACCGTTGGCAAGAACTTTATTCAGGACCCGGGTCTGCACCGTACATTAGTTGGTGATGGTCTTGCAACTGCATTTGCAGGAGCAATCGGCGGACCTGCAAACACAACATACGGTGAGAACACAGGTGTATTAGAGCTTTCCAAAGTATACGATCCGATGGTTATCCGTCTGGCAGCCGTATTTGCAATCGTACTGTCCTTCATTCCGAAGTTCGCAGCTGTCATTTCCACGATGCCATCAGCGATTATTGGCGGTGTATCCTTCATGTTATATGGTATGATTTCAGCCATCGGTGTGCGGAATGTCGTTGAGAATAAGGTAGATCTGACACGTTCTAGAAACCTGATTATTGCTGGTGTGATCTTCGTCTGTGGACTTGGTTTCTCAAAAGGTATCACATTTACAATCGGGGAGACATCTATCACACTGACAGCACTTGCTATCGCAGCCATTGCAGGCATCCTGTTAAATGCGATTCTGCCTGGAAATGATTACCAGTTTGGTGT
>ULTR01046634.1_pt1 | contig 12682 bp, 7 predicted proteins | sample 1957781 | NCBI WGS metagenome assembly ULTR01 (sample SAMEA4835739, study PRJEB28245) | human gut metagenome | biome: gut microbiome; material: fecal sample | place: Denmark | collected 2008 | reverse complement strand
ACGTCTGATCCGTATGTCGAAACATAGCTGTCGGGCGTAACCGTATTACCCTTGGACTTACTCATCTTTTCGCCGTCTTTGCCCAGTATCAAGCCCTGATGCACCAACGAAAGGAAGGGTTCGTCAAAGTCGAGATATCCCATATCTCTGAGCGCTTTGGTTATAAATCTTGCATAAAGGAGGTGCATACAAGAATGCTCCGCTCCGCCGATGTATTTGTCTACGGGAAGCATCTCGTCAATGATTTTTTTGTCGAAAGCCTTATCCTTGTCTTTGGAATCGGGATAACGCAAATAGTACCAACTGCTGCACACAAACGTGTCGAGAGTGTCTGCGTCTCTCTTCGCATCTCTTCCACACTTTGGGCAAACGCAATTCATAAATCCTTCGTGCTTGCCGAGCGGCGACTGCCCGTCCGGCGTAAAGTTTACGTCATAAGGCAATTTTACAGGGAGTTGATCCTCGGGTACTGCGACGGATCCGCAGTGCGGGCAATGTATGATAGGTATGGGAGCGCCCCAGTACCTTTGACGAGAAACAGACCAGTCCCTAAGACGATAATTAACTTTTATACCGCCTTTACCCAGTTCTCCGAGACGATTAAGCACCGCTTTTTTTGCTTCTACGGTAGTAAGTCCGTCAAATTCGCCGCTGTTAACGACTATACCGTACTCGATGAAAGGCAGCTCTCCTTCCTCATCTTTGCCTCTGACCACCCTCGTTACGGGAAGATTGAACTTTGCGGCAAACTCAAAATCCCTGGTATCGTGTGCGGGAACGCCCATGACTGCGCCCGTTCCGTAAGTAGAAAGGCAATAATCCGCAATCCAAACGGGAATCTGCTTACCTGTTATAGGATGAGTGCAATATGCGCCCGTAAATACGCCGGTTTTTTCCTTTGCCGTCGATAATCTGTCTATATCGCTGCTTTTGCTAGCCTGCAGCTTGTAAGCTTCCACGTCGGCCTTTCGATCGGGCGTAGTGATTTTGTCTACAAGTTTATGTTCGGGGGCTAGCACTACATAGCTTACGCCCATGAGTGTATCTGCTCTTGTAGTAAACACGGTAATCTTATCATCGCCTATATCGAATACCGCTTCGCCACCCTCGCTCCTGCCTATCCAGTTTCGTTGCATAGTTTTTGTCTTTTCCGGCCAATCAATCGTATCGAGTCCGGAAATAAGTTCGTCCGCATAGTCGGTTATTTTTAAAAACCATTGCTTCATGCTCTTGCGCACGACTTCACAACCGCATCTTTCGCACTTGCCGTCGACAACCTGTTCGTTTGCAATAACGGTATTACAGGAAGTACACCAGTTTACCGGGGACTCCTTTTGATATGCAAGTCCGTGGTTGAAAAGCTGGATAAACAGCCATTGAGTCCATTTGTAATAATCGGGCGAGCAGGTGTACAGTTCGCTGTTCCAGTCAAACATCGCACCGAGCGAACGCAACTGCTTTTCCATAGTCTTTATATTCTTAAGCGTACTGTCTTCGGGGTGCACGCCGGTCTTTATGGCATAATTTTCCGCAGGTAAGCCGAAAGCATCGAATCCGACCGGTTGAAAAACGTTATATCCCTGCATTCGCTTAAACCTGGCAAAAGTGTCGGACGGCGCATAATTGTACCAATGTCCTACATGCAGGTTAGACCCGGAAGGATACGAAAACATCTCCAAAACGTAATATTTCTTTCCCGTTCTGTTTTTATCGAAATCGTTTATTCCGTTATCTTCCCAAAATTTGTTCCACTTTTGTTCTACTGAAACTATATCCATTGTAAACCTCTTATCTTGCTAATGCAATAACTATAACACTTTGTAAATAAGACTGTCAAGCATTACGGTTTCTTTGACGACCGAGCAGACTGATTTACTCACATTCGGCGAATGCCTAACAATAAAAAACGGCAAAAACGGTTATACGCTTTGCCGTCGATTATTGCCGACTTACCCGATTTATACGTGTCTCATACCGGAACATACACTGCCATAAGCAACCAATTGTTTTGCGAACGTTTTCTTAACGACACACACGCCTTGAACTCTTTGTACTTTCCGTCGCTGCATTTAATACGCAAAATATACGACGGATTGTCGCCGGTGACCGTTGCCCGATTTAAAACCTTTAAAACTCTTTCCCTGTCATCGGGATGCACAAAATCAAAGTGCGCATATTTATCGTCTTTCTCGCCTACGATACGTCCGATAAATTTTTGGTACGCCTTATTTAAAAACCACGTATCTATATCCACCCCGTTAAAAGCGAAAAATCCTGCGCCGCACGGCAAGTCGTTAAGCAATTCGATTTCCACGTCTCGTCTTTCTATCGAAGTATTCGTACCCGAATAATATACGTTAAGAAATTTCTCGTCGTCTGCGCCTACCGTAACTTTACACTTAAGTTTGACCGGCAAATAACTGCCGTCTCCGCAACGAAGACGATAGACTCGGTCTATCCCGTCCCCGCTCTCGAACGCCTTTAAAAATGCCTCACGAGCAAGCGGTATATCGTCGGGATGCAATCCTTCTATGGCGTTTTTCCCGTAAACTTCGGCAAATTGTTCGTCAGTCATACCGATTAGCGACTTTGTTGCGTTATTAAGGTATATGGGCATCAGTCTTCCGTCCGACATCAATTTAAGTCGAATAAAGCTCTCGGGTATATCGTCGAGCAGTTTTGCCATAGACTGCTTTTCGCTTTCTATGGATTTTGCCAAATCTTTGCGAATTAGTAACACTGTTATGTAATCACCTAACGGAACTATATGCTTTATACGGTCAATTTCTTTGCTCGGATTATTTACCGCCATGAATCCGATTACAGCACCGTCCCTCATCAACGCCGAAAGTATCACCGACCTGACCGCACTGCCGTCAAAAAGCGTTTTCAATGCAGGTACAGAAAATTCGCTCTCATTGTCCGCAAAAATGAATTTTTCACTGCTCGTCTTTTTAACCAACTCGCAAACAATATCGGCAGAAAGGGTTCTTAGCCTATTTACGTACTTTTGAGATTCGGAATCGCCAACTTCGTAAGTATTTTTAACAGACGTTTTGTTCTTGTCCAATTCTATTACGTAAGCCCCGTCACCGCCGAAATACGATGCCGTTTTTTGCAAAATGTGCGTTATGGCTATATTACAGTCCGGCTGGGCGGACATCTCGTTTGCCGCTTCGTTAAGAATCTTTAATTGACCGTCTACTTCTTTACCTGCGGTAATGTCCTGAACTACGCTCATCAGCGTTTGTCTGTTTACGCTTTCCAGACTCATGGGTACATTTGTCCATCTCGTCCAAATAACGGTGCCATCTCGCTTAACACATCTACACTCGCAAACTTTGCAGCCCGAACCAATTGAAAGTTCACATAATTTTTCGGACAGCAAACTCTTGTCATCCGGAAATATCAAATCGGCAACACTGACAGATTCTGCTCGATACTGTTCTCTCGTATATCCGAACATTTTGTAAAAACCGTCGTTTACAAACACGACGTACATATCCAAAAGCGAACGTACAACGGCAACTATTACTCCACCGTCAAAATTATCCACTATCGAAGCAAGTTGAGTCGAAGCATCTCGCTTAGCTATTTCGGCAAGGCGTTGTTCGGTCTGATTGACCATAACGCCGTACATCAAAAACGTATCGTCCGCTTTTGCAATATTTCTAAGCGTCACTCGCACGTACTCAACTGCATTTCCGCTATGTATCTTATATTCTCCAGAAACCTGTCTGTCGGAAGAAATACATTTTTTGATATCGTTTAAAAATTTGATTTTATCGTCTGCGTACAAATAATCGGAAAAAGTCAGGTTTTTTATGTCGGCAGGATCTATCTTAATCGAACCGAACTGCTTAACGTATTCGTCGCTGGTACGCAGAACTTCGGTTACTCCGTTACGATATTCGAATATGCATGCTCCGCCCACGTAGCTGTTAAAGATAAGAGTTTCCATGGACTTCGGATCCCAAAATTCGTTGTTATTCAAATTTTTGAGCGTCTGTAATCTCGACATGACGTATTCTTTGTTTTCGTTGCAAAACAGTTTTTCGTATTCGTCGACCGGCAAAGGCTTGGAGTACAAATAACCTTGAATATAATAACAGCCTACCGACTTTAAATAATCGGCGTCTTTAACGTCCTCGACTCCTTCGGCAATAACCGTCATTCCGAGCCATCTCGCCATCCTGACTATAGACTCGACTATGTTACCGGCTCGCTGCGCATTGCCGCCGCCCTCAAAAAACTTCATGTCGAGTTTCAGAACGGAAGCGTCAACGTCTTTAAGCGAATTAAGCGACGAATAACCACTGCCGAAATCGTCTATCTCCACTACGTAACCGAGTTTTGCCAACTCGTTTGCTTTTGAAATTATCTCCTTCGTCGACTCGGAAAAAGCGGATTCGGTTATTTCCAGTCTAAGCATGTCGACTGGAATATCGTACTTGGACGTAATGGCCGTTATTACGTCTATAAAGTCGTCGTGCAATATGTCCCGTCTCGAAACGTTTACAGACACTGGAACGGGATTTTTCCCTTCGTTCATCCATTTGCGCAGCAATATGCACGCTCGCTCCCAAACGTATTTGTCGAGTTTGTAAATAAAATCGTTTTCTTCGAAAACCGAGATAAATTTACCGGGTAAAACATATTTTCCGTTTTTTAGCCAACGCACCAAAACTTCAGCGCCCATTATTGCGCCTGTCGCATGATTGTACTGAGGCTGAAAAAACAACTTAAACTCGCCCGAAGCGAGAGCGGTATTCATATCTTCGACAATCAACTGGCGCCTTATGAGGTAGTCCAACATGTCTTTGTCAAAGACGGATATTTCTTTGTCGTACGAATTTCGCACAAAATTAGCGGCAATGCGAGCTCTGTCGAACATCGTCATTACCGAATCGTCTTTGTTTTCTACAAAATATCTGCCCGTTCTTAATCGTATAGGCTGACTAAGCACATCGGGATGATGTATACGTTCATGGGCGTCATTCATTTCTTTCGATTCGACGCAGTTATGCGGATAAAGCAACGCAAAATTATCTGCGAACAATCTACCGCAAATTCCCCCTGCCGCATCCGCAAAATCTTTTATCACCGAAGCCACATATTTAAGTACGGCATCTCCGACGCCTATGCCGAATCTATCGTTGATTATTTTAAAATTATCTATATTTAAAAAAGAAAATACGTAATAGCCGTCGCTGTTCCCATCGATAAGCATGCGAGCGATTTTAAAAAAAGTATCCTGATCGAAAACGCCGGTTAGAGGATCGAAACTTTCGTAAGCAACATTTAAGCCGGTCGGCTTGTTATTGTTACCACCGTCGTTCATAATAATTTTAACCTCCGCATTTCTTTAAAGCTCTGCTACATTATAACACGGATACAACATTAAAGCAAGCGCCTATCGACGGTTTGCACCTATAATAAAAATAAACACTTATGCAAAATTCAACCGACACTTGCACATAAAAATAAGCTCGCAGCCTACAACAACCACGAGCTTAAAGCAATTTAAATTTTACCACTAACGCACTCTTTTTACCGCAGTTTTCCATCCTTCCAGCAACGCAACTCTCTTTCTCTCGTTGGCGGACGGATAAAACACGTCGTCTCTGCGAGTCAGCTCGGTAAGCTGCGCTACCGAGGAAAACATACCGCACTTGAGAGCAGACAAATAAAACACCCCTAACGTAGTAACTTCGGCATTTTCGGGGCGAATTACGGGTGCCGCAAGCATATCTGACTGGAACTGCATCAAAAAATCGTTTGCGGTTGCACCGCCGTCCACCTCTAAAGATAATATCTTTTTGCCTGCGTCTTGCTCCATGGCAAACGCCACGTCACACACCTGGTAAGCAATGCCCTCGAGCGCAGCTCTCACGATATGATCTCTGCCTGTTCCTCTCGTAAGCCCTACTATCGCAGCCCGAGCGTCGCCGTCCCAATACGGCGCACCGAGTCCGGTAAACGCAGGCACAAGGTATACGCCGCCGTTATCGCCGACATTTAAGGCACATTGTTCGCTTTGCGCTGCCGTATCGATAATCTTAAGTTCGTCTCTTAACCATTGTACGGTTGCTCCGCCCATAAATACCGACCCCTCCAATGCGTATTGAGGCTTTTCCGATATTGATGCGGCAAGAGTAGTCAAAAGTCCGTTTTTGCTGCTAATCGCCTTATCTCCGGTATTCATGAGCATAAAACATCCCGTGCCGTAAGTCGTCTTAAGCATACCTTCGCCTACGCACAAATGCCCGAACAACGAGGCTTGCTGGTCACCTGCTATTGACAATACCGGTATACGAAACTCTGTAGCGTATCCGTATTCGTGCGACGACGGATAAACTTTCGGCAACATACATTCCGGTATGTCGAAAATCTTTAACAGGCTCTTATCCCATCGCAAATTATGTATGTCGTACAGCATGGTACGAGAAGCGTTGGTGTAATCGGTCGCATGAACTTTTCCACCCGTGAGTCTATACAGAATATAACTGTCTATAGTTCCGAAAAGCAACTCGCCTTTTTGCGCCCGTTCTCTTGCTCCGGCAACGTTGTCAAGTATCCACTTTAGTTTAGTAGCCGAAAAATAAGCATCTATTTTTAATCCTGTCTTACTATAAATCTCGCTACCGTATTGTTTTTCCAACGACTTACACAGCCCTGCCGTGCGGCGACACTGCCACACTATCGCATTATATGCGGGCGTACCGCTGCGATCCCAAACAACTGTAGTTTCTCTTTGATTTGTAATGCCGATGCCCTCTATTTCCTTTATCGAAACATCAGCCTTAGTCAAAGCGTCCACAGCCGTAACTATTACGGAATCGTAGATTTCTTCGGGATTGTGTTCTACCCAACCCGGATGAGGATAATACTGAGTAATTCCCTTGGACGCAGAAGAAACGACGTTACCGAAATTATCATACACTATACTGCGTGTACTGGTCGTACCCTGATCGACGCACAAAATATACTTTTTCATATCGACCTTTATTTTTCCCAATCGAACCTATAGTCGAGCTTATACATATCTCTTACCTGACTCAATTCTTTTTGCACGCTTTCTCCTACGGGGATTCCGCTGTCCTTGCGGCTGAGCCAGGTTTCGTACGCCTTTTCGCCAGGAGTGTATATGCGATCGCAGCCGGGAGCTTTTTGCGAATTACGAAGCGCTCTCAGTATATCGCCGGCAGTTTTTCTGAACTCTTTTTCGCCCATAAACGCTTCGGTATTTATTGCAATGAAAAAATGTCCGAGGTGATACTTCTTTTTGCTGCCGTCCTCCGCTACGCCGCTAAGCATTTTTAGGTAATTCCCGCTCTGCAATGCGGCACTGAGAATCTCAACCACGGTCGCATATCCGTATCCTTTGTATCCGGCAAGCTCCTCGCCTATTCCACCGAGCGGCGCCAATGCCGCATCTCCGCTTACTAAAGCCTTTAATATATACTCGGAGTCTGTCAAAGCGCTTCCGTCTCTGCCTATAACCATTCCTGCGGGAGTCGGCTTGCCCTCTCTCGCAAAATACTCTATTTTTCCTCTCTGCGTTATGGAAGTTGCGCAGTCTATGTTAAACGGGAACGGCTCGTCCGTAGGCATGCTTATCGTAAGCGGGTTTGTTCCGAGCATGTTTTCCACGCCGAAAGTCGGCGCTATAGACGGTCTTGCGTTTGTTCCTGTAATACCCACCATTCCGGCTTTCGCACACATGCAGCTGTAATAACCGGCAATTCCGTAGTGCGTAGAGTTACGAACTGCCACCATTCCCATTCCGTATTTTTTTGCTTTCTCGATGGCAATCTCCGTAGACTTATATGCGATGACTTGTCCCATTCCGTCATGTCCGTCCACCACTGCGGTAGTCGGAGTTTCTCTTATTACTTCGAACTCGGTCGTAGGACTCTGAATTCCTGCCCGTATTCTGTCTATATAAATAGGCTTAAATCTATTAACACCGTGCGACGTTACACCCCTTCTGTCTGCTTCCAAAAGCACGTCCACACAGATCTCTGCGTCTTTTTCGGGAACGCCTGCCGCCATAAAAGCAGCTTTGGTAAATTCAGTTGCCGTTTTCCAATCTAAAATCATATTCATAAAAAAGCCTCCTTTCTTTCAGTATACCATCAAAAACGGCTTTTGTCCATAATTTTAGCATAAAACTTTAAAATCGACGAGCATATTATATATCATGAAAACTTTATCTTTATGTGTTATAGTAAAAGACGAAGAACTTACGCTCGAGCGACTGCTATCCACGGCAACATCGTTTGCGGACGAAATTGTCGTCGTTGACACCGGCTCGACCGATAAAAGCAAGCAAATTGCACAAAAATATGCAAACGTATACGACTTTTTGTGGATAGACGATTTTTCTGCAGCCAGAAACTATGCGATAGAACTTTGTACGTGCGACCTTGTAATATGGCTTGACGCAGACGATGTTGTGCCGCAAGAAACAGTAAAGAAAATAAACGAGTTAAAACTTGATTTCGATTGCGACATGGTTATTATGCCATACGAAACTGGAAATCTGCGTTTTTACAGAGAACGAATTTTTCTTAACGACGGATCGCACTTTTTTAAAGGAGAAGTCCACGAAGCCATAGAATTAAAAGGCAAAATCAAACGACTCGAATGTCCGGTAATACACGATAAAAAGAAAAGCGGCGATCCGATGCGGAACTTGCGTATACTGAAAAAGGTATACGCCTCTCGACCGCTCAATGACAGAGAGTTGTTTTATTACGCAAGCGAACTGTACTTCACCGGCAGCAGCGATGCCAGAAGCGAGCTTTGGCGATTTATAAAATTCTATGGCAGTTACTCTCAAAAAGGTCAAGCCGCCGTTTATCTTTCTTACCTATTAAAGAATGAAACGGACGTCAGACTTGCTCTCGGCGAAGGCGCAGCGCATATCAATTCGGCAGATATTTATACGCTTATCGGCGAAAGCTATATGCGCGAAAAACAGTATCGTCATGCAAAAAACTCATACCTGCAAGCCACCGTTGCCGATGAACAAATCGTTTTCCCCGTTCCCGAACGACAAAATTACTTGCCATACATCAGACTTTGTAAATGCTATTGACACTTAGGAAATAAGCAAGCCGCAAAATATTACAACGAACTTGCTCTCGGAATAAAGCCAAACGACCCGTACGCTTTGTCCAATTCTCGCTTGTTCGATTAAGCCTAGCTCTACCGTAACGATAAAGCCTTTTTCTGTATATTATGTATAGAACGACAAAGGAGGTATTATGTGTAATTGTTGTGATTCGGATAACAAACGATTGCCTGTGAGGGGTCCCACCGGTCCCACAGGTCCGAGAGGAATAGCAGGTCCTATCGGTCCTATCGGACCCACCGGCCCGGCAGGCTTAAGTATAATCGGCCCTACCGGTCCTACCGGTGCTGACGGGGCGACGGGCGCTACGGGTCCCACCGGACCTACCGGTGCTGATGGGGCGACGGGCGCTACGGGTCCCACCGGTCCTGCCGGTGCTGACGGGGCGACGGGCGCTACGGGTCCTACCGGTCCTGCCGGTGCTGACGGGGCGACGGGTGCTACGGGTCCTACCGGTCCCACCGGCCCCACCGGCCCCACCGGTCCCACGGGTCCCACCGGAGCAGCTGCAGAGACCGCTGTCGCCAGTTTTTATGCCGCTAACGGAGGACCCTCTTTGGCTTTTGACGCACCGTCCGTTTATCCTGCTGCCAACAGCGGTATAGCCTATACTTCGCCTACCGCCACACTTACCGAGGGATTGTATCGAATCACGGTATCGTCTAATTATACGTCTACCGACGCCACCATCCCCACCATCACAACAGTAATCGGCGGAACTAATTCTCCCCAATTATCGGCTAGCGGAACTGCTAATTCGAGCGGAACTTTGACGCGAAGTTATGTAATCGACGCTTCGGACGGAACCACCGTTGCGATAAACACAAATCAGTCTGTCAACGTAACGTTTAGCGATACAACCATGACTATAGAAAAATTAAACGTTACGACATAAAACGATTGCAATCGTTTTCGCCTTGATCTGAAGTCAATCGGACCAAGGCGTTTTGCAGTCCGCCCGAGGTTACGACTCCGTGCGTCTTAAATACTTCGGCAAAAATTTAATCGGCAAAAAGCTTTTAGGACAAATTAGCGCAATCGATTGACAGTTTTCCGTTTGTATGTTATTATTGTTTCGGAGGGAGGCAATATGAAACGCAGGATAATGTATTTATCTTTTATAGCGATTTTGTCGTTTTGTTTTTTGCTGTCAGGATGCAATAGCGCAATATCGATAAGTGCGCTGCACATAGGCGGCAGCGAGATCTCCAAAGACGCATTTCTCGCCGAAATCGCCGAGCGAGAAGCGTACAACGACAGACAATTTATATCAGAGCAATGGTACAGAGTTAAGATGCAAACTTTGTCCGACAAGGAAAGTTCGGACAACAAAAATTCCGATAACAGCTACCTTTCCATTTCCGGCAACGTTATGCTCTCTTCTCTGCAATTTCGTTCAAAATTCCGTTTTTCGGTTAATTCCGAATCGTTCAACTCACAAGACGACGGAACCGAAATAACAAAGAACAAGCTGTCCGGACAGGTAACTTGCGTAGACGGAGAAATATACACCAAATTAAAGGATACTGATTATCAAAAAAATAGCGGCGGTATCAAAAAATCAGATAACGTAACGTATTTTTGCGATACGTTAACCGACAACAGCGACATTAACGACATTATAGAACTTATAAAGAACTTCGACGTAGCCGCCCTTTTAGACGGATATATCGATTCTTACCGATTCGAAACCATGTCCTTTTTCAGAGTTCCAGACGGTTATGCTTTTTCATTAAGCGGCGCAGACAAAGTACAGCTTGTCGTAACGTATATGGAAGGCTCTTCCAGAGTTAAAACTCTTTCGCTTTATCTATTTACGGACAAAAGCAGCGACTCTCTTGCCTCTTCTACGTCTACAAAATTAGAAATCAGTGCGTCTACGTCGAGACGAATTTCTGCACCGTCCAACAAAGACAAATATAAAATGCGTTAATATAATGAGGTATAAATTTATGAAAAAATTCGTTTGCATTTTAATGGCTCTTCTCAGCGTTGCGGTAGTGTTTGCTTGTTCAAGAGAACCCGAATATAAAAATCCGATTTCCAAAGAACAACTCAGCGAATTTCTCCGAGAAAAACAGTATATTTCAACATCGCCAATAACATTCAAGTTTAGCCTAAATTACGATTCTACCACATACGAAGATCTTCGCTCGGAAGACAATCTGGCTACAAAAAAAATTCTCACCAAACTTTCCGTTTCCGGTCAATACGCTTACGTCAACGGAACGGACGGCGGAGACCGACGCTACAAATACAACGGAAAGTTGCAGGTAAGCACTACATCCCCTTCTATCACGGGATTTGCCAAAGAATCGGGAACCCAACGAGAATCGACTGTGTGTATCGGCAATGACTTTTATCTTGCTTATAAATATTCTCAAAACGACAACGGCGGTGATAAAAGCGGTTCGGGCAAAACAACCGCATATGCAAAATCCGTAATTTATCCGTTTTTAAACCGATTTATGTTTGCCATTCCGCGCGAAGAAGTTTTTGACTTTTCCAAAAACCCCTCGTCATCGCTCAACGACGGAGTTTCCATGTTCATAACAAGCGAAATGCCCATCGAACACTGCTTAAGAACTTACGAAACCGACGATTGCTTTTTCGACTATGTTTTTGCACAAAACAATTCGCTTATACTTATGCAAAGCAATTCCGTCTTTGAAAGAACGAGAACTTACGTCTTTAGCGGAAATAATCTCTCTGCCATAAAAGTAAATTATAAAAGCGCAGAAGAAAACTACGAATTGACTATCAAATACACGGGGTCGATACCGGACATTCAACCGCCGAAAACTCCGTACACGGATTAGTGAATTTTTAAATTATGCGTAATCGCTTAATCGCACGCATCGGTTTTGGCAAAATTTGTAAATCTGAACAGCAAAAAAACGTCGTTTATCAATTAAACGACGTTTTTTTATGGTTCGTAAGCCGACCGAATCCATCAAAATACATGCGATTATATACAAAACTCCGACGGCTAATAAATCATACTTTAATCCGATTATCCGAGCATTATTTCCATCAATGCTTTATCCAAAAAACCAGAGGTTTTTTTGCCGAGCGAAGCGATGTTTTCTATAGTCCCTTCTGCCTCGGGACAAATTATACCCTCTTTCATCTTGGGTGAATTTCCCTTAAGCGCCAAAAATGCGGAGTAAACCGCCGAAAAAGTGCAATTGGCTACCTTTAAGCTGCAAGTCTCTTTAGCTCCGTCGCAAAGCACTCCGAACGTATTTCCGAGTGAATTTTGTATCGCCATGCGCACGTGACTTTCATTTCCGCCCATCATATAGGTAAGCGCTGCGGCAACGCCTGTTCCTGCGATTGCAGCTCCGCAATAAGCGGACAAAACATCGTGTTTTGACTTAATATATATAGCTATCAAACTGCTCAAAAGTACGCACTTTCTTTCCAGTTCTTTCCCCACGTTGAGAGCCTCGGCTGCCGCCATCACCGGTACGGTCGCTATAAGTCCCTGATTTCCGCTACCCGAATTACTCATTACCGGCAAATCGGCTCCCGCCATACGAG
>ULTR01019505.1_pt1 | contig 12684 bp, 9 predicted proteins | sample 1957781 | NCBI WGS metagenome assembly ULTR01 (sample SAMEA4835739, study PRJEB28245) | human gut metagenome | biome: gut microbiome; material: fecal sample | place: Denmark | collected 2008 | reverse complement strand
AGAATATGGAAATCATTACCAAGGATGGACAGAAGATCAATCGTTATACTCCTTCTGAAAATCAGAGCAATAAATCTGGCAACAAGGGTAAGAAAGTGGGTATCGCTTACCAGCTGGAGAATGGCGAAATTATCTATGTTCCAGAATGAGACGTATTATAACTTGGAAAAAATATCATCGCTGGATAGGCTTGATAGTATCGGTGTTCATGCTTATATTCTGCGTTTCTGGCATTATTCTCAATCATCGACAATTATTTCGTAGTTGTGATGTAGATAGATGTTGGATGCCTTCCAACTACCACGTAACCAATTTCAATAATGGAGTGGTTAAGGGTAGTCGGAATATAGGTGCAGACTCTGTGCTGGTGTTTGGAGGCGCTGGATTATGGTTGACAGATACTAAAGGTGAGCAATGGCATGATTTCAACGAAGGTATTGATGAAGGTGCCGATAATCGCAATATCCGCAATGTCGTAAAGACAAAGAATGGAAGATTATGGTGCGCAACGCAATATGACCTATATTGTAGAGAGGGTAAGAATTGGAAGAAAATAGTATTACCCAACAATGAAGAGCGAATAGCCGATGTTTGTCTTACTAAGGATAGTACGAGCATTATAGTGTTATCACGCTCTAAAGTCTACATGGTGTTGGATGGAGCAATTAAAACTCTCACAATACCTGCCCCAACAGGATATAGTCCTTCTACAACTCTCTTTAAAACTGTGTGGCAACTGCATAGTGGAGAGTATTTTGGTATGGCGGGCAGGCTTGTTGTCGATGCGATAGCTGTAGTGCTAATAATATTGTCGCTCACAGGAATAGTGATATTCCTTCTTCCCTATGATATCCGTAGGTTGAAGCGCAAAGGTAAGAAAAACTCTATGAAGAGTCGTGGACGACAGATGGTGTGGAATATGAAATGGCACAATCGCTTTGGGTATTCCACCATTATCCTAACCCTTTGGATAGCTATTACAGGCATGTGTCTTCGCCCACCATTGATGATACCATTGGTAATGAAGAAGATGTCGGCACAGACTGATAGCAACAACGTATGGCATGATAAACTAAGAGCTATAAGATGGGATGTAGCAGAAGACTGTTGGATAGTTTCAACCTCTGATGGTTTTATGCTGGTGGATGAATATTTCGTAGAACCCCCAATGCTAATAGCAAAGCATAAGGCGCCAACCGTAAGTCCGATGGGAGTAACGGTTTTCGAGAAAGATAGCGCAAGTGGCGAATGGATAGTAGGGTCGTTTAGTGGTCTGTATCGTTGGAATATAATGTCGGGCAGAGTGGTAGATTATTTTAGCCATAAGCCAAACAAACAAACATCGATGCGCCCTGTTTCAAATTCGCAGGTTAGTGGATATTCCAATGACTTCTCGTTAGGCAACCCAATAGTCTTTGACTATACAAAAGGAGCCTCAGAGAAATTGCAGATGCCTTCAGAAATTGCCAATGCTAAGATGTCGCTATGGAATATGGCGTTAGAGCTGCATGTAGGCAGATGCTATTCGCCATTCCTTGGTCCTATCTCCGACCTCTTCGTATTCTTGTCAGGATTGATAATATCGCTGACTTTACTTTCGGGATATATCATCCTGCGCAGACAACGAAACCGACGCAAAGCTAAAGTGATATCTGTAAGCAATAACATAAATCGCTAATAATCATAATAATTAAGTAATTTAAGTAAATCAATTTGAAGTATGAAAAAGTTCAAGACAATGATGGCCATGATGTTGGCTTTGGTTTTTATGTGTGTAGCATTCAGCTCTTGCAGCAGTGAAGAGGATGATACTGTGGCAGCTGCCAAGGAAATTGCCGGTTCATACACCAGCTCTCTGGATATGACCGTAATGGGTGGGTCTTCTACATACGAGAATGTTACCATGAAGATTGAGGCGGTAGATGATGCTACAGCCAAGGTTACCTTACCTGCTTGTGGCGAGGGCATGATGGCTCTTCCTGCTCTGGAGGTTCCTGCTGTAAAGGTTTCTGGTTCCAATGGTGCTTATGCATTCGCTAAGGAAAATTATGCTGGTACTGTTACCGTGAATGGTGCAGAGAAGAAGTACACTGTTACTTTGCAGGGTACATTGAAGGACAAAACCCTGACTGTCAACTATTCTGTGCAGTATGGCAAGATGCCTATGCCAATGATTGGTAAGTTTGTTTGTACAAAATAAGAAGATTGTTTCAGAATAAGTTTTGATATAACTCGATGAAACAAAAGATATTCGCACTATTCCTAATCCTTTGCGGATTGTGCCTGAATCTGAAAGCCGAACCCCAGGGTGATATCGTGGGGAGAGTGCTCGATGATTCGGGCGCACCTCTGGTGGGTGCTACCGTCCAGATGGTGAATGCCAAGGGAGGAATGACAACTGATGAAGATGGATATTTCCGCATTCCTTATGCCAAGGATGGAGCCGTGAGAGTGAAGGTGAGCTTTGTGGGCTATCAGACTCAGACCTTCGTTCTGAAGGCGGATGAGAAGAAGGGCAATCAGCATATTCTTCGTCTTCAGCCGGATGCTACTGCCCTCAATCAGGTGGTAGTAACTGCAACCCGTACTCCGAAGGCTTTGAAGGATGCTCCTGTGGTAACCCGTCTGATTACTGCCAATGATATCAAGATTGCTGATGCTACCAATATCCAGGACCTCCTCACCGAGCAGATGCCGGGTTTGCAATTCGGCTATGCCATGAACCAGGAAACTTCGCTCAATATGAATGGTTTCGGCGGAAACGCCGTGCTCTTCCTCGTAGATGGAGAGCGATTGGCTGGCGAAACCATGGATAACGTAGATTACAGCAGATTGAATCTGGATAATGTGGGTCGTATCGAGATAGTAAAGGGTGCAGCTTCGGCGCTCTATGGTGCCAATGCCGTAGCCGGAGTCATCAACATCATCTCCCGTGAAAACAGCGAACCTTGGACTGCCAATGTCAACACACGCTACAACGACTTCAACAAGGAGTGGCGCCACGGTGGAAGCTTCAACTTCAATGCCGGAAAGTGGAATTCGCAGACCAGCATCCAGCGCACTACGTCGGATGAGGTGCAGCTCACCAGTCCTTTCGATACAGAATCCAATATCCTCCATATCTATGGTGGAGAGACATTCAATGTGAAGGAGCGACTTACTTACAAGCTCTCTAACAAGGTGAAGCTGATAGGTCGTGGCGGTTATTTCAATCGTATCAGCAAGCGCAGCAACTATGATGATCATTACATGGATTATTCTGCCGGACTGAAGTCGGTGATGACTCTTTCGGAGAATGATAATCTGGAGATTTCTTACGGCTTCGACCAGTATGACAAGGCTCGATATGTGAATGATGAGCGTACTCACGACCACGATTATACCAACCGTCAGAACACCGTCCGTGCCCTCTATTCCCGTATCTTCGGCAAGAACACATTGACGGCAGGTGCTGATTTCCTCAACGATTATCTCACCACCTATCAGTTTGCCAACAATGGTTCCAAGACTCAGAATTCATACGATGCCTTCGCCCAGTTCGATTACAATCCTTTGCAGTGGTTGAACATCGTGGCAAGTCTTCGTCATGATTACTTCTCTGCATCCAGTCAGCATGCCACTACCGGTCGACTGGCTCTGATGACCAAGTGGAAGGGTTTCTCCATCCGTGCCAACTATGCCGGCGGATTCCGTGCCCCAACCCTCAAGGAGATGTATATGAACTTTGATATGGCAGGTATGCAGATGATTTACGGTAATCCGGATCTGAAGCCGGAGAAGAGCAACAACTTCAACCTGACGTTGGAGCATACCGGCAGAGTGAAGAATGCAGGCTTCTTTACCGGTCAGTATAGTCTTACCCTGATGGGCTATTATAATAAGTATGATAAGCGCATCACTACCGAGAATTATGCCGATTATACCCCGGGAACCGGTCAGCCGGATGTAGCTTCGCGTTATTGCAACGAGGATGGAGTAGAGGTGAGCGGCATCGACTTCAGTGCCCAGTACCGTTCGGATATGGGTCTCGGCGTGAAACTCGACTACAGCTATCTCCATGTGGGTGGCAGAAGCGTAGATTCCCAGTTCTCTCAGCCTCGTCCGCATTCAGCTACCTGGCGTCTCGACTACGACCGCCAGATCTGTTCGTTCTATCGTATCAATGCCGCTCTGTCAGGCAGATACCTGTCATCTCCAGATACGAAAATCGAGAAGCATGACAGCTGTTATCAGTTGTGGAAGTTCACGCTTCAGCAGCGATTCCTGGATGCCGTTAATCTGAACTTCACGGTAGATAATCTCTTCGATTATACACCTGAGAAGTATTATTGGAGTTCGGCGATGACCACCGGTCGCACTTTCTCAGTGGGACTTTCGGTTGACATCGACCGCGTAGTGAATCTGTTTTAGAAATCGCCATCTGGCAGTTTCTAGACCCAAAATAGGTTAAAAAAGCCATAGTGAAGGATGCTTTTCTTTGAAGCGTTAAAGTTGGGTTATTTAATCCACTTGCACCCGTTAGACAATGCTCATGCCGAGCATACTACCCAAAAAAGCCCTGTAAGTCTTTCGACTTGCAGGGCTTTTTTGCGGAGAGAGGGGGATTCGAACCCCCGATACGCTTTTGACGTATACACGCTTTCCAGGCGTGCCTCTTCAACCACTCGAGCATCTCTCCTAATGAAAACATTAAATTATGTGATTGGCATTGCTGCGAAGGGCGCGATGCAAATCGGGTGCAAAGATAGTGTAAAACGAAGAGAGTACAAAATAAAAAAGGCTTTTTTTGTTGGCGGCGACAGTTTTGCAAGGCGGTTTGCAGGGCGATAGCCGTCTCGTGAAGTGGTGACGGCCGTCTTTAAAAGTGGCGTTGATGGTATTGTTAAGTGTTGGCGGGCTTTAGGGATGTGGCGGTTGCCCGTATGAAAGCACAACGCCGTGATTGCAAGGGAGAAGATAGTGCTCTCCTTGCAATCACGGCGTTGGTGTATGCGTCAAAGTGGTGTTGGGGCAAATCAGAAGCGGTAGGTCAGCGTCACACCGAGGTTCTTGAAGCCCGAATCGATGATTTTGCAGTCGTCGCCCACGTTGATGGCAATCATCGGGCGATAGTCGATGCCGAGCGTGAGCGGAATATCTTTCAGCGTGAAGCCAAATCCCAGTGTGCCGACTGGGCCGAGGAAGAAATCGTCGTCGTCGTCATCGTCATAAAAACCGAAGCCGCCGCCAAAGCCGCCCCAGAATTTCCAGGTCGCAAAGCGTGGCGTCCAGTTGGGCCACTGGCGGATGTTCCAGTTGTAAACCGCCGCAGCACAGAACCCCTTGTCGAGGTCGAAGATTCCTGCAGTCACGTCAAGGAAGTTCTTCTTGTTGAAGTGGTATTGATATTCAAAATCCATGGTCGACCCACCGAAATGTACACCGATGGCGTGCGGGGTGCGTTGGGCGAAACTGCCTGCCGTTGCCATAACGGCAAAAATGGCTGTCAGGAGCATCTTTTTCATAAGCGTTCGTCTTTTAGAAAACTGTCTGTGTTTGTCAGAAGGGGGAGGGTGTTTGTTCTTCCTGTCTGGTAAACGCGTCGACAAGTTATGGGTGTGTAATGTTTTCTCCGCCATAGCAAAGCGGATGTTCAATTGCAAATTTAAATCATTTCTCTGAATGCGCCACCATCTTCTCCATATTTTTTTGTTCCGTTTGCCCGCCGCATGCTTGCCGCCAATGCTTGGCTGTTCCGCGAAAACGATGTACCTTTGTAATTGTAAAAATGGATATGAATAATAATTGGAGTAAGGAATACAATCCTTATGTCCTGTCTATTGGCCGTTTATGAAATTTCTCATCGGTCACACAGGATGCTATGCATCCTCTTCCAACGATCAAGCCCAACATCAGGCACCCCAACAATAAGCAAATGAAATCGCCCATCTTAAGCATTTCCAATCTCTCCACTGGCTATCGTGGCAAGGTGGTGGCAAAGGGTCTCACGGCCCAGTTGCTGCCTGCCTCGCTGACGGCGCTCGTCGGTCCGAACGGGGCGGGAAAGAGCACGTTGCTGCGCACGCTGGCCGCTCTGCAGCCCGCGTTGGCGGGGGAAGTGAGGTGGCAGGGTAGGGCGCTTGCCGAATACAACGCCAGCGAATTGGCACGCCTGGTGGCCGTTGTGCTCACAGCCCGAACGGAGTCGGAATCGCTGACCGTGGAAGACGTCGTGGCCTTGGGTCGCCTGCCCTACACTGGATTGTCGGGTCGCCTGACGTCTGCCGACCGCGCACTTGTTGAGGACGCTATGGCGCAGATGGGCGTTGGCAACTGGCGGAAACGGCGGGTGCAGACGCTCAGCGACGGCGAGCGGCAACGCGTCATGATTGCCAAAGCCCTGGCCCAGCAAACGCCCGTCATCATGCTCGACGAACCGACGGCTTTCTTGGATTTTCCAGGCAAGGTGGCGCTGCTGAGGCTCTTGGGGAGGCTCTCATCGGTTCATGGCAAAACCATTCTCTTCTCCACCCACGACCTTGAACTCGCCCTTCAGCTCGCGTGCCGCTTGTGGGTGCTCTCTGCCGACGAGCTCACCGAGGGGCCGCCGCAGGCATTGGCCGCCGATGGCACCATTGCCCGCCTCTTTGCCGGTGATGGCGTGGCCTTCAATGTTGCGCAGATGCGTTTCGTCGTGGAAGAAAACGATGCAGACGCCACTTCCCCAATTTTTCAACAATGACCCCCTACTTATAACAATATGATAGTATGTATCGCCGAAAAGCCGAGTGTGGCCCGTGACATCGCTCACGTTTTGGGAGCCAACACGTCGCACGACGGCTATATGGAAGGCAACGGCTACCAGGTGACCTGGACGTTTGGCCATCTTTGCGAACTGAAATACCCCGAGGACTACCGTCCCGAATGGAAGCGGTGGAGTCTCGGGGCTTTGCCGATGGTGCCTGAGCGTTTTGGCATACGTCTGAAGCAAGACAAAGGCATCGCCCATCAGTTTGCCATTATTCAGAGCCTCATGCAGAAGGCCGACAGCATTGTCAACTGCGGCGATGCCGGGCAGGAGGGAGAACTCATCCAGCGTTGGGTGATGCAGAAAGCCGGAGCCAAATGCCCCGTGCAGCGCCTCTGGATTTCCTCGCTGACCGAAGAAGCCATCCGCGAGGGCTTTGCGGCGCTCAAACCGCAGGAGAATTATCGGTCGCTCTATGAAGCCGGACTCTGCCGCGCCATCGGCGACTGGCTTCTCGGCATGAACGCCACGCGCCTTTATACGCTCAAATATGGCCGCCAAGAACGCGGTGTGCCGCCCCTCTCCATCGGCCGTGTGCAAACGCCGACGTTGGCGCTGATCGTTAGGCGCGGTGAGGAGATTGCCAATTTCAAGCCCGAGCCCTACTGGGTGCTGACCACACGCTATCGCGACACGGTCTTCACCGCCGTCATGGACGATCCGAACGAGGACGAGGCTGCGGCAAGCGAAACTGGCGACGGCAAGAAATCCTCTGTCTCGCGACGCGGTTACACCGATGAGGCCGAAGCCCGTGCCGCCTTGGAACGCATCAAGGAATCGCTCTTCACCGTGACGGGCGTGACGAAGAAAAACGGAACGGAGGCGCCGCCGCGTCTTTTCGATCTCACCTCCTTGCAGGTGGAGTGTAACAAGAAATTCGGCTATTCTGCCGACGTCACCCTTCAAATCATTCAGAGCCTTTACGAAAAGAAGGTGACGACCTATCCGCGTGTCGACACCACCTTTTTGAGCGACGATATTTATGCCAAGTGCAAAGGGATTCTCAACGGCATCAGCGGCCAGTATGGCGAATTGCTCGCCGCTTTGCGCGGTGCCCCACTGCGCAAGAGCAAAAAGGTGTTTGATTCCTCAAAGGTGACCGACCACCATGCCATCATCCCCACTGGTGTCGCGCCCAATGCGCTGACCGACATCGAACGCAACGTGTATGACCTTGTGGCACGTCGCTTCATCGCCGTCTTTTATCCCGACTGCCGTTTCGCCACCACCACCGTAACGGGCGAGGCCGCTGAAGTGCCCTTCCGCGTCAATGGCAAGCAGATTCTCGATGCGGGCTGGCGCGTGGTGCTGATGCAGGGCAACCAGACCGCCGACAACGACAATGCCGACTCCGACGGTGAGCGCCGGCAGGACGAGGAACGCACCCTTCCCGTGTTCACGAAAGGGGAAAGTGGTCCCCACGTGCCCGACTTGGCGCAGAAAATGACGCAGCCGCCGAAATATTACACCGAGGCCACCTTGCTTCGCGCCATGGAAACGGCGGGCCGCATGGTGGACGACGAAGAGCTGCGCGACGCACTGAAAGAGAACGGCATCGGGCGTCCTTCAACGCGTGCCGCCATCATCGAAACGCTTTTCAAACGCAATTACATACGCCGTCAGCGCAAAACGTTGGTGGCCACGCCGACTGGCGTTGAACTCATCCATCTCATCCAGGAAGAACTTCTCAAGAGCGCAGAACTCACCGGACGCTGGGAGCGCAAGCTACGCCTCATCGAGCAGAAGGAATATGGCGCTGGCCAGTTTGTCGACGAGCTCAAGCAGATGGTCAACGAAGTGGTCTTTCAGGTGCTTTCCGACAACAGCAACCGCCGCGTGAGCATAGCGCCGGAAACGGGGCCTTCCGCCTTGCCGCCGCGCCTCCGTGCCGCCGCAGAGGCCAGCCGTTCTGAAGCGCCGGCTGCCGGGAAACCGAAGCGCAAAATTGTCCGCGTGGGCAGCAAATGTCCAAAATGCGGCGAAGGAAAAGTCATTAAAGGAAAAACGGCCTACGGTTGCTCCCGCTGGAAAGAGGGCTGCGACTGGCGCAAACCTTTCAAGGGAAACTGAAACCTCGTCCCGTCACATTCTGCACACGCTTTCAGCGGACAACGAAAACCCCGCTTCACATCTTAGAAACACAACAAAAGCATGAAACAATATCTCAACTTATTGCAGGAAATCCTCGACAACGGCGTTGTCAAGACCGACCGCACTGGAACCGGCACGAAGAGCATCTTCGGCCATCAGATGCGATTTAATCTCGAAGAGGGCTTCCCGCTTCTCACCACCAAAAAACTCCACTTGAAGAGCATCATCCATGAACTTCTTTGGTTTTTGCGCGGCGACACCAATGTGCGCTATTTGCAGGAAAATGGCGTGAGAATATGGAACGAATGGGCCGACGAAAATGGCGACCTCGGACACATCTACGGTTATCAGTGGCGCTCATGGCCCGATTATAAAGGTGGCCACATTGACCAGTTGGCCGAAGTAATCCGGCAAATCAAGGAAACGCCCGATTCGCGCCGCATGATTGTGTCGGCGTGGAACGTGGCTGACCTCGGCGTGATGAACCTGCCCCCCTGCCATCTCCTCTTCCAGTTTTATGTGGCCGACGGCCGCCTCTCGCTCCAGCTCTACCAGCGTTCGGCCGACACCTTCCTCGGCGTGCCTTTCAACATCGCGAGCTACGCCCTCTTGCTGCAGATGACAGCGCAGGTTTGCGGACTCGTTCCGGGCGATTTCGTCCACACCACGGGCGACACTCACCTCTATCTCAACCATCTCGACCAAGCCCGCCTGCAGCTGACGCGCACGCCGCGCCCGCTGCCAACGATGAAAATCAACCCCGACGTCAAAGATCTCTTCAGTTTCCGCTATGAAGATTTCGAGTTGGAGGGCTACGACCCATATCCACACATTCCCGCAAAGGTTTCCGTTTGACGGACAGACAGGCGTGAGAAACGTTCCGTAGATCCAATTCGTAACACCTTCGATCGCATTCCTTGCGGAAAGCGTCCACCCTTCTCCTCTTCTTCTCGTCAAACTCCCTGCAACCCACATCCCATTTCCAAAAACCATCAGACCATGCTGACCATCATCTGTGCCTTGGCTGCCAACCGCGCCATTGGCTATCAAAACAAACTGCTTTATCATCTCTCGGCCGACTTGCGCCGCTTCAAGGCCCTCACCACGGGACACACCATCATTATGGGGCGCCGCACTTTTGAGTCGCTCCCGAAAGGTGCCTTGCCAAATCGCCGCAACATCGTGCTCACGCGCCAGGAAAGTCTTTCCTTTGAGGGCACCGAAGTGTTCCCTTCCTTGCAGGCGGCGCTCGATGCTTGTGCGCCCGAAGAAGACATCTATATCATCGGCGGCGAGAGCGTTTATGCGGAAGCCCTGCCAATGGCCGACCGACTTTGCCTCACCCATGTTGAGGCCACGCCAGAACACGCCGATGCCTTCTTTCCGGAGTTCGACCCTATGGAATGGCGTTTGACAGACTCGGAAAGCCACGAGGCCGACGAGAAAAACGCCGTGCCTTACACGTTTGCCGACTACGAACGCTTGTAGGCAAATGCCAACGCGCGATTCTAAACTGTTTTCAGAACCCCTATTCGCAAATAAAAAAGAGCATGCGACACTTTCCAATGATGTGTCGCATGCTCTTTTTGTATGTAGGATTTGTAAAACTTCTTATACGTTCTGCGCCTGCTTCTCGTTGTCGATGGCTTCAAAACTTTCGAAGCGTCCGCGTTGGCGGCGTTCTTCGATGAGGCGTTTCAGCAATTTCTGTCGGTCGGCAGCGATGAAGCGGCGGGCGAAGATGTTGGGGATGGCCACGCCCAGCGCGATGCACATGATGGTCAGACCAGAACCCATACCGAATTTCACGGCGTCGGTCAGTTCGCCGACAACACCGTTCATCTCAATCAGTCCCACCAAGGCGCGGTACATCAGTACGCCCGGCACCATCGGGATGACACTCGGGATGGAGATGACGTGGTTGGGCACGTGGAACCAGTGGACGGCCTTCACGCAAATCACACTGATAAGGGCTGAGCCAGCCAAGGAACCGATGGCGAGGCCCATGTCGAGGCCGATGTTGTCGTTGCTCGGGCCGAGGTTGACAAAGTTGCGCGTGCAGACAGCGATGATACCGCCGATGGCAACCACCCAGAGCAGGCGGCGCGGGATGTTGAATATCATGGAGAAACCCATGGCTGAGATGGCAGCCGCTACGGCATATTCCCAGTATTCATGGTGCGGAATCATCGAGATGTGTTGGAACTGTGCCAAATCGAAGTTCGACACCTTCAGGAAGAACGCAATGCCGAAAGTCATGGCCGCCAGCATGAGGAACGTGTTGATGGCACGCGTCAGGCCCACCTGGATATAGTTGTCAAGCATATCGTCCACAAAGTTGATCAAAGGCACTCCCGGCACGATAAACAAGGCACAGGCCAAAAGCGGGTGGAGCGGGGTGGTGGTCCAGCTCGACGGCAGGAACATCGAGGCCCAAGCCAGAATTGTTGAGACAAAAGCCGCCGTGGCGATGCTCATGTAAGCGTTCATGCCCATCTCAACCAGTTTGCCGCGCAGACGCATACCCAGACAGGCGGCCAGCGAAGCATAGAGGAAAGCCATCCAGTCGCAGCCAAACTGAATGCAGAAGCCGCCGCAGGCAAAACCCGTACCGATGGCCACCTGCCACGGCGTATAGTTTCTCGGGCGGTTCTTGATCTTCTCCAGTTCCTCCTCATAGCGCTCAATGGAATAGTCCTCGCGGATGGCCTTCCAAGAAAGCTTGCTCACGAGCGAGATGGTCGTCATGTTGATGCCATGCTTGTCGCAGCGCTGGAATTTGGAGAAAGAGGGTTCGGCGTCGCTGAGGTTCACCATCAGCATGTTGTAGGTGACATAAATGTGCAGATGTTCTTCGGGCAGTCCGAGAAAAGCAGCCGTACGTTTCATGTTTCGCATCACGCGGTTGGTGTCTGCTGCACTTTCAAGGAGCAGTTGGCCCGTTCGGAGCAGCAGGTCGAGCTTGTGTCTCAGCACTTGTTCGCTGTTCTGGTTCGTTTGTGTCATATTTTAGTTTGTTGTACAATGTGATAATCTGTTATCATGTGCGATTATGCAGTGTCGTGAAAATCCTTTTCAGCATTTCCAGTGATTCTCTCAGGCACACCAGAAATCTTTCAACACTCCATAAACCTGGCGTACCAGCCAGAAAGTGGTTTTCGTAGTCATGGAATATCCCGTAGATATTCATCGTCTTTTCTTAAACGGTCTGCAAAATTACAAAATTCATGTGGGATTCCTCCCCCATCTTTCCGAATACCTTGCTTGAGATGGCATAAATCCGCTAATTACGTGTTATCTTGGCAAATAAGGTTGGCAGAACCCCTCCTCGGCAGTGCGAAGCTCTCCAAGCGCCTCCCGCCCCATGTCGCCAATTGCCCGCCATTCCTTCCCCTATGTTTTATAGCGAACGCGGGACAGTGTGCATTCGTTTCTGCCCCCAGATGCGCCCGTATCAGCTCCCAGACGCATTCGTATCAGCTCCCAGCTGCGTCCGTATCAGCTCCCAGCTGCGTCCGTGTCTGGGAGCAGACGCGCTCGTGTCTCCTCCCAGATGCGTTGAAGACAATAGGGAATGTGGCGCGTAGACAGCCTCCCCGTCATTAGGTCTTCCCCTTTGTTCGATGCAACGTCCCCGTTTCCCTCGCCAGTTCCTCCCTCATTTTCGGCTAAGTATTAAAATAAAAGCAAAAAAATCGTGAAAACATTTGGTCGTTCAACATAAAAGCCTTAACTTTGCACTCGCTTAACAGCAATAACGGTTTGATTCGCTAGCTCAGCTGGTAGAGCACAACACTTTTAATGTT
>ULTR01025054.1_pt1 | contig 12735 bp, 7 predicted proteins | sample 1957781 | NCBI WGS metagenome assembly ULTR01 (sample SAMEA4835739, study PRJEB28245) | human gut metagenome | biome: gut microbiome; material: fecal sample | place: Denmark | collected 2008 | reverse complement strand
CTGCTTTACGGACTATCCAAGACGGAGCAAAAAGGGTATAATTGTTTTGTACTTCGGCTTGATTTTTGTCCGTTTCGGGGCGTTGAGCCGACAAAACGCAAAGCGAAAAGAGGAGGAAAAAACATGAAGAAAAAACTCAAAAGCGCATTTTCACTGCTAATGTGTCTTACCGTGCTTGTCAGCACTTTCGCAGGCAGCAATATGCTGGCTTTGTCAGCAAAGGCTCAATCAAATCCTTACGGTTGCGGGTCGAGCACTTCAACTTCGGAGATTACTAACGCTGGGAGTGTTACCTCCAATGTCCAAACTGGTATGAATGAAACGTCTTTGCTTGCGTACACCAGTGAGGGTGACATTGAAGATTTGCATTCTGGTGATACATTAGTAGTTAACGGAACGCTCATACAGGAAAAATATGAGATTAATTCTTCAAACAAAGGCACGGTTGTAATACTGAATTTAACCAATCCATTAAAGTATAGATTTTACGATGACTTTTCAGGTTATAACGGGAAAGAAGTGACTTTTGATTCTGTTCAAATAGATGTCAGTCAAAACGAATATGAAATCTTCAAGGATAAAAAGGTGATAGTGTCTGGAAAGGTGATGTTTGCTCATACAGGTCATCATTTAAGACAGGTAGTATTATCGAGCTGCAAAATTGAGGAGCTGAATCTTCCCAAATCAGATGATAGTGACATCATTGAATTCGGATCATATCCGCAGAGCGAAGTTACCAAAGAGAACGACAGTGCAACATATTCAAAGCTCGAAGCTGCAACAAAGAATTGGATAAACTACGGTTACTACAGTGGCAATGGTCTCGCTGGCTCTATGAAGCCGGGTAACTGGATGAAGTATGCCGATATCACGCTCGGTAGTGAGAAATACCGTGCGGTGAGGTTCACGCAGTACAGACCGCATTATACTGTAAATCCCTCTTCATACGACAATTCATATCAGGATTATAACGGCTATACGGTAAACAATATTTACTATTTCAAATACGAGCCGCTGAAGTGGCAGGTGCTCGACCCCACAAAGGGTCTTGTGCTCAGCAAAAGCATAATCGATTCGCAGGCGTACAGCAATACGATATATAAAAACGGCACCGACGCATACGGAAATACGGCTTACTGGAACAATGCATCATATACAAAATACGCCAACGATTATGCTACGAGCAGTATACGCAAATGGCTGAATGAGGATTTCTATAACACAGCCTTCACCTCGGCTCAGAAGCAGAATATCCTCCCGACCACGCTCGACAATAAGGCATATAAGACCTCAGACAGCGAATACGACAGCGTTTCCACCACCGATAATGTCTTCCTCCTTTCATATAGTGAAGCCCAAAACGCCTCCTACGGCTTCACCGACAACACAAGCTCGACCGAGACCCGCAAGGCTGTGGGCACAGACTACGCGAAGGCTCAGGGATTATATGTAAGCTCGAACAAATGTTCCTACTGGCGTTTGCGCTCTGCCGGCAGTAATTCCGACGATGCCTGCAGAGTCGATTACGACGGCGACGTCTACAACATCAGTAGTGTCGACAATACCAGTTACGGTGTTCGTCCCGCTTTAAGACTTTCCGATCTGTCTTTTGATAACCACGAACCCGAGTCAAAGCTTGATATAACAAATGGACCGATATTCATTAAAAAGAATGAAGAGTATCTGATTTCGTCAAATTACTATTTGAATGATGAATGGCAGCAAGCGGCAGAGATAAGCTGGAGCTCAAGTGACACATCCGCAGCGCAAATCGTCAAAACATCAACGGGATTCGGAGCTTTTGCGACTGTCAAAGGCATTGCCGACGGCGTTTCCACCATCACGGCAACGGCCCCCGACGGCAAAACCGCAAGCTGCGATATTGTTGTAGGTAACTCTATGCCATACCTTTCAGTCGAAACTTCGTCAAAGGAACTGAACATTCCATATGAAGGCGGAAAATTCTCGGTCATATCGCTTCTGCCCGGCTTTGAAGTGGGTAACTGGACTAACGGTTTCTCCGGTGTCTACAGCGATGCCGACAAGGCAAAGATGACTGCCAAAAATGTGTCACTTAAAATAGACCTGCCCGACGGTCTGAGTTTCAATAAAAATTCATCACAAAAGAGTTCAACAATACTTAATCTCGGCGAGCTTACTCCCGGAGAAAAAGTAAATACATCAGCTGAAATATTCATATATGACCTTGAAGCCAGGCAAAATCAGATATACATGACATTGACCCTCTCCTGCTCCAACGCCCGCCTGAAGGTTATCCCCATTAAAATCAATATTTATGAAAAGGGCGGTAAACCGATTAACGACATGTCGCCTGCTTCGATCGCTTCGGATGCGGGTGAAAAAACAATAAATAACAATGTTGAAACCGATGATGTGATGATAAACAAAAGCACCGGCATCATCAATGTCGAAAACGCAGTACACAGTTACAAAGACAAATTAATTGTCGACGGCGGCACGTATTGGGTATATAGCGGCTCAACGGTGAGCTGCTCTCAGATAATAGTGCGCTCCGGTGAATTGCACATCAATGGCTCCATAGACGCCAATTCATTAAAAGTTGAGGGCGGCGAGGTCTACATTAATATTGATAGCAACAATCGCTCCGTCAAAATCGGCGAAGTCAAAGCGACCGGCGGTGTAATCACAATCAATAAAGGTAAATTCTACGCCGACAGCATTTCGCTCAAATGCAGGGGCTTGGGCACATTTATCGACAAGTCCGGCGGCGCGATCGAGCAAAACGGCGGAGATATAATCTGCAAATATGATTTTCTTGCGGATTCCAATTTAACCAGCAAGCTGACCGCAGGGCGTCTTTGGATAGGCGGTGACTTCAAGCAAACGAATTCAAGGCATAATTTCAAATGCTCCGATTCGCACACCACCATTTTTTACGGCGGCGGCTCGCACAAAATCAATTTTGATAAGACTTCAAAGGGCAACTCTTACTTCCACAACTGCATCGTTGACAATATGTATGAATCGAAGAGAGATCTCTGCGATTACGTGAAAGGCGAATTCAGAACCGCCAAAACCAATATTACGGGACTGGTTTTCTCGTCTGATGGCATAGATCTTAATCCCGTCAGCAAGTGGGAGAAGGGGATTGTGCAGCTCAGAGAGCAAGTGGCTGTGATTGAACTGAGGCAGGACTCCACATTAACGAAAATCTATGACGATGATACACTTATCAATTTAGGCCAAACCGTCAACATGTGGCTCAAGCTGATATCTTCCCCGCTTATCAAGAGTAATTTCGACTCGGTAAGCGAGATAGGTGCCGAAATTACTTTCAAGAATTTTGAAAAAAAGGGATATGATTTAACATTCGTTGCTTCCGGCGCAAGTTTTGGCTGGTGGGGTTCATTCTCTACGGTTTCATGGTATTGCCAAAAGCTCGGTGTGCCCGAGGGTTCACCTCATCCTATCGGCATGCAAGCCGTTGCCGATACCGAAACATTCAAAAATCAAGCGGCAATTTACTTGGCAAAGGGCGCATTTAGCGATTTGAAATCAGCATATAAGAAAAACGCTAAAAAGTTGGCAATCGAGTTTGCAAAAGAGATAACAGCCGACGATTATATCGAATACACCATCGAAAAATATGATACTCAATTCAAGGCACTGAAAACCGTGTCAAAATATCATAAAAAGCTCAATAAGAGCCCTGCGAAGAGCCTGGCAGCCCCGATAGAAACGGGCATAATAAACTATGGAACTCCGATATTTACATCAGCAAACACTCCAATTTCGAGGAGCACAGCCGTTTCTCATGTGCAGGCAGCCGCAGGAAGCTACGGCACTTTCGTGAATGCTGTCAAAGCAGTTTTGAACATGAAAACTCTTGATGAGCAAGCTGTATCCGGAATCACAAGCCTTGATCTTTCCGGCTGCGGAATAATCGATTTGGAGGGAATTGAAAAATTCACCGGACTGAAAGAATTGATTTTAAGGGACAATTATATTTCTGATGTTTCCCCTCTCAGCAACTTGAAAAATCTTGAAATTCTCGACTTAAGCTATAACAACATCAAAGAAGTCAGCGGACTTTCAGAAATCTATAATCTTCAGCAGCTTAATCTATCCCACAACAGGATAGTTGACATTTCATCTCTTTCAGGCGTTTGCGGAATCTACAAGGCAGATTTCTCATATAACAGCATTTCAGATTTTGACGCTATTAATTATTGGGGCGGTCTCGAATACCTAGATATTTCCGGCAACAATGTTTCAAACGGATATATGAGCGTAAGGTCACCTTTGAAAGAATTCTATGCCGACAATTGCGGCTTGAAGAGCATAGGAACCATAGTATCCAAATCAACTGTTAATATCTCTGTAGTCGGCAACGAGCTCACTTCACTTGGCCACGGATCGCTTGATAATTTGGAGAGAGCCAATTTCTCAAACAATCAAATAAGTGATATTTCTGCTCTTAAGAATTCGAAGCATTTGATTTCGCTCGACCTCAGCAATAATGCTTTAACAGTCAGCGCTGGTGTGTTTAATCTTGATTCACTTGAAGTGCTGAATATCAGCGGAAATGCACTGACAAATGCAGCGATAATCAAAAACGCTCCCAAGCTCAAAACTCTTAATATCAGCGAAAATCCCCTTGCTTCTATAGTTGAACTTGAAAACAACGGAAGTGTTATAACCTTTTGCGCTTCAGGCTGTGGACTTACCGATAATAGCATTGTTCCAGTCAAAAGCATGAAAGCTTTGAAAGAACTTGATCTTTCAAATAACGCACTTTCAGACGCATCATTTGTATCGACGCTTGCAGGTTTGACCTCTTTGGACTTAACGGGAAATGATATTGACTTTTACAGTGATGAGACAAAAGCGATCTTTGCAGAACTCAGCAAAAACGGAACTACAATAAAAGAAGAAACCGTAAATCAAGGCGTATCAGGAATTGAAGGGTTCACAAAACGCACAAACACATATGTGAGTGACAAGTTTTCTCTCAGTTACTTTATTTATCCAAGCTATGCCGTTGATCAAAGGGTGATTTGGAGTTCAAGCAATAACGCCATTGCCGATGTAAACTCAGAGGGCTATGTAACTGCAAAAGCAGCCGGAGAAGTAATAATTACCGCAACAGCCGTTGATGGCGGATATTCAGCCAAATGGACTTTGAATATTGAAGATAAGTATTGTGAGGTCAAGTGGATCGTTGATGGTAATTTAAAAACGACGTCAGAAAAAGTTGGTGGAAAAATCAAGAAACCTGCAAACCCGGAACTCGACGGCTATATATTCAAGGGCTGGTCGCCGGAAGTGCCTGAGACTATGCCTGCTCACGACATGACCTTTACGGCGGTATTTGAGCCGATAAAGACGAAGATCTCCATCAAATCCCCCTCCACGACGACGGTCAGCTACGGGTTCACCTTGAATCTTCATGCAAATGTGACCGACCTGCCGGAGGGCGCAAGGGTGGTTTGGAGCATGGACGGCAGCGGGTTTGAGCTTATACCCTCCGCCGACGGCATGACCTGCGGCGTGAAATCCGTCTCCAAAGGCTCGGCGACGATAACCGCGAAAGTTATTGACAAGAACGGCAACGCGGTAAAGGACGCAAACGGCAATGAGATCACCGCTTCACAGCAGTTGACCTCAAAAGCAGGCTTCTTCCAGAAGCTCGTAGCGTTCTTCAAAAAGCTCTTCGGCTCGAATATGGTCATACCGTCCTCACTGAATAAGCTTGTTAAATGAACTAAATAGTTAAAAGAAGCGATTGCAGCATTGAGCCGCAATCGCTTCTTGCGTCAAATGATCGCTTGAGTTAAAGCAACAGATCTGATATAATATATTTGCAATCAGATATGAAAGAAGGTGAAAAGATGAAAGGCGTGATCTACGCGAGGTATTCCTCCGACAGTCAGCGTGAGGAGTCGATCGAGGGCCAACTGCGCGAGTGCAAGGCGTTCGCAGAGAAAAATGACATTCAAATCGTCGAAACATACATTGACCGCGCTCTGTCCGCAAGAACCGACCGCCGCCCCGACTTCCAAAGGATGATAGGCGACAGCGCCGCTAAGAATTTTGATGCCGTGATCGTTTGGAAACTCGACCGTTTTGCCCGCGACAAATTCGACTCCGCATACTACAAACGGATCCTCAAAAACAACGGCGCAAAGGTTATATCCGCTACCGAAGCCATTTCGGACGGCGCAGAAGGCATCCTGCTCGAATCAATTCTTGAGGGCATGGCGGAGTATTATTCCGCCGAGCTTTCGGAGAAAATCATTCGCGGCCTGACCGAAAATGCTCTGAAGTGCAAATACAACGGCGGCACTTTGCCTCTCGGATATGTCATCGACAGCGAGCAGTATTATCAGCTCGACCCGTTGACCGCCCCTGCCGTGCTTGACGCATTCACACGTTATGCAGACGGCTCTTCCATGCAGGAAATCGCCGACGGACTGAATTTGAAAGGCGTTCGCACCAATCGAGGCAATAAAATCACCATAAACGTCATTGCCCGAATGCTGCACAACCGTAAATACATCGGTGAATTCAAGCAAAAGGATATTGTGAAGCCCGGCGGCATTCCGGCAATTGTGACTGAAGAGTTGTTTGACCGTGTGCAAAAGCGCATGACAGCGAATAAAAAGGCACCGGCAAAGCATAAGGCGGAGGATGAATATTTGCTGACCACCAAGCTGTTTTGCGGCAAATGCCGCTGCTATATGGTGGGCGAAAGCGGCACGAGTCACTCATCACAGGTGCACAGGTACTACAAATGTGTCAGCGTGAAAAAGCACAGAGGCTGCGACAAGAAAACGGTCAAAAAGGATTGGATCGAAAATCTTGTGATCGAGCAAATCAAATCCGTCGTTTTTAATGATGAGCTGATCGAGAGTATAGCCGATGCGATAATGGAGCTTCAAGGGCAGGAGAGCACAACGCTGCCGCTGCTGAGAAAGCAATATGCTGACACACAGAAGGCCATAGATAATATGCTGAATGCGATTCAGCAGGGGATCCTGACGCCGTCAACAAAAGAGCGGCTCGAAAGTCTTGAGAAGAAGAAAAACGAGCTGAGTGTTGAAATCGTTAAAGAAGAAATGGCAAGGCCGACGATAACAAAAGATCAGATCGTCTTTTGGCTCCACAGGTTCAGAAAGCTCGACACAAAGAAGCGCGAGCACCGCCGCAGACTCATAGATAGCTTTGTCAATGCGGTTTATCTCTATGACGACCGCATGATAATCACATTTAATTACAAAGACGGCTCAAAAACAATTACCCTCGCAGAGCTTGAGAAATCAGCCCTTGGTTCGGATATCAATGTACCGGCTCCACCAAAAAGCGGCTGCCCTCGTCAGAGGGCGGCCGTTTTTTCTTTTGCATAGGGGCTTGAAGGACGAGCGGTCGAAAAAAGCACTTCTTCGGAAGTGCTTTTTTCAACGAAATCCACCCTTAGGGTGGGTGAAATATTGCTTCGCAATGTGAAATGCGCCTGACGGCGCGTGAAATCGCTGCGGCGACGTGTGGATTTTATTTCACTTTCTGCGGAGCAGAAAATTTCACGACCGCGAAGCGGTTATTTCACATTTTGCACATGCAAAATATTTCACTTATCTTTGAACTTTGAACTGCTTCGGAGGTTCTTTTTCTTTATTAGAAAGCGTGAGCGGCTCGAAAGACGAGTAATCGAACAAAGCGCTTCTTAACAAGTGCTTTTTTTCAATGAAGCGTGACTTCGCTGCACTGATGGTTCGAGCGTTTTATTTGACAAGCTGTTGGATTTATGGTAATTTATTTGAGTAATTCATACTAACAGCGGAACATGTTTACTACCACGAGGTGACATATGAAAATCTGGCTTATACGCCATGGAACGGAGGACGGCTCCGTGCGCGGCGGTTGGAGCAAAACGCCGCTTACGGAAGAGGGCAGGGTGCAGTCGCTTACGGCGGCCGAACGGCTTGTTAAAGAGCCTGATGCCGATATTGCCCGCATTTTTTCGAGCGACCTGCTCCGTGCGGCTCAGACGGCGCAGATAATCTCCGACAGGCTCTCCGTGCCCGTTGCATACCTGCCGCAATTCCGAGAGGTCAATAACGGCGTGCTCGCCGGCATGGCAAACGAACGGGCGGATAAGGAATACCCCGGGCTTTATTGGCGCACTCTCGATTTTGACGAGCATTATCCGGGCGGCGAAAGCCCTCACGAATTCTATGACCGCATTTCTGCTGCATGGGGCGACCTTGTGACCTCTGTACGCGGGTCGGGCAAGGACGCAGCGCTTGTGACCCACGGCGGCGTTATCAATGTTATAAGGCATATCGTTGACGGTATGCCTTATTCAAACCAAACCCCGTCGTTTTGCATAGGCAATGCCGAATATACGGCGGTTGAGGTGTAAGCCCATTCCTGCTGCTTCAACTGCAGAAATGCGATTCCATCCAAACAGAGCCGTGTCTCACAGCATATCTCTGCGCTTGACAGGAGGGGCGATTATGGAGCTTCGGGTGCTCGGGTATTTCCTCGCGGTGGCGAGAGAGAAAAAATTCACAAGGGCAGCGGAGCAGCTCCACGTGGCTCAGCCCACGCTGTCGCGCCAGATAGCCGAGCTTGAGGCGGAGCTGGGCGTTAAGCTCTTCACACGCAGCAGCCACAATATCGTCCTGACCGAGGAGGCATGATGCTCAAACGCAGGGCGCAGGAGATCCTCTCCCTTGCCGACAGGACAAAGCGAGATTTCATCGGCAGGCAGGAGGAGCTGGAAGGTACGGTCGCCGTCGGCAGTGGTGAATTCCTCTCAACTCGTCTGTTGACCGACTGCATGACAGCCTTCAGACGCATTCATCCGCTTGTTAAGTATGAGCTTTACAGCGGCAATGCCGATAATATCAGCGACAGCATTGAGCACGGGCTGCTCGACATGGGGCTGATGTTAGATTTGTCAATGGGACGGTTGAATTGAGGCTTTTCAAGCCGCGTTATTGTGATGTGTTTTTCGTTCTCTAAGGAATTTCTGCTGCGTGTTGTTTTGCAATGCCTGCCGTATATCGGCTACCCACGCAGCCTGAATGCAATATCCTGCGTCAGCAAAGCCGCCGAAAGCTGATAATAAACATTAAAATCCCCCGCCCGATTCATATGAACCGAGAAGGGGATTTGCGGTTTTATAATTGAAATGTGCAGTAGTCGCAATTGTAGGAAATGTGTGAAAGGCGCAAAATTATGTGGCTTCTGCTCTGCGCACTTGTGCAAGTTGCTTCGAGTCTCTGCACCGACTGAAATCGGACTTGACTTTCTTCTGCTCTGTGCACTTGTGCAAGTTGCTTCACAGATTTACTAAGGGCTTAGAGATCTTTTGTCTCTTCTGCTCTGTGCACTTGTGCAAGTTGCTTCAAGCAATATTTACTCGACGTTAATATCGGAAAACTTCTGCTCTGTGCACTTGTGCAAGTTGCTTCGATTTTCTGCAGTCCCTCATTGTTTATAGGTCTCGCTTCTGCTCTGTGCACTTGTGCAAGTTGCTTCATCCGTGCGGCACTCTTATATTCTCGGGTCCTCAGGCTTCTGCTCTGTGCACTTGTGCAAGTTGCTTCTAAGAGATTAGGATCTTTTTGCACATCATATAAAGCTTCTGCTCTGTGCACTTGTGCAAGTTGCTTCTGAACAGGCGGTAAGCGGCAGCTTGACAGTCTCACTTCTGCTCTGTGCACTTGTGCAAGTTGCTTCCTATACGCCAGCCCCCCGATGGCGGGCTCCTGCGCTTCTGCTCTGTGCACTTGTGCAAGTTGCTTCGCCGATAACAAGAGGGACCTTGAAGCCGAAGTCACCTTCTGCTCTGTGCACTTGTGCAAGTTGCTTCAGCCGAAAAAACGCTTACAACCTTAATTTATAGACTTCTGCTCTGTGCACTTGTGCAAGTTGCTTCGATATTCCTTGCCGACAACGAGAGGATTTGGAACTTCTGCTCTGTGCACTTGTGCAAGTTGCTTCGCCACACGAATTACGGAGAATATGCTGATACCTTGCTTCTGCTCTGTGCACTTGTGCAAGTTGCTTCTGAAAAAAAGCAGTTTAAATATGTGCTGGTGTGCTTCTGCTCTGTGCACTTGTGCAAGTTGCTTCGTCGTTTAATAACCGCCGCAAGATCGCCAAGGCCTTCTGCTCTGTGCACTTGTGCAAGTTGCTTCGCGGCTGAGTGGTCGCCAGTGTTGGTAGCGGCTGACTTCTGCTCTGTGCACTTGTGCAAGTTGCTTCGCTCAGAAAACATATGTGTTAAATAAAAGCACGATCTTCTGCTCTGTGCACTTGTGCAAGTTGCTTCGCGGTTATCGTGTTTTGTACGGCTTTTAGGGTTTCTTCTGCTCTGTGCACTTGTGCAAGTTGCTTCGGCAAAACTGCACAGTTCTTTGCGTCAGGCAGTAGAAGCAATTTGCATAGGTGCGCAGTTACATATCATATCTAAGTGTGAGTTGCCCTTCAATAGCACTATAGATAGCAATGATATGATCGTTCGACGTGCGAACCTCTCATGGCAACAATGAGAACTCGGTATTCGCATATCACGGTAGGGACAGACCTCCTACCGTATTGATATTCAATTGTCTTGTGCTTTATTTGTTGCGTTTCATTTTGGACTTATAGCTATTTTTTGCATTGCAAGCGCTTCGGAATCCAAATCCCTGCGCGTCGTCAAGAATCTTATCTGTTTCTGTGTCAACTATTATGTATCGTGGGTCGTTCATTGCGGTGAGCTCTTTGCTGAATCGTATAACAATGTTTGGCTTATCATCAAATATGGGGATATCCTTACCCCGCTTAATGATTTGTTGCTTTTTTCGCCGCGGCGGTGATTCAACATTTGACTTTTCGACTTTATCATCAACGCCGCCCTTTTCCTGAGCTATACGAAGTATGTTTTTAGCGGCATTAATGTCACGGTCGTGTTTTGCTCCGCACTTTGGGCAAGTCCAGAGGCGTATGCTAAGGTCTTTAACGGCGGGATTGCTTTCTCCGCAATTGCTGCAAAGTTGGCTGGATGGCTCAAATGTGCCGATAGGCACTAATTCGACCCCTCTCCACTCAGCTTTGTATTTCAGCTTGGATATAAAGCTGCTCATCGCTGCGTCATCTAAAGCAAATGCAAGCTTGTGATTCCTTTTCATATTTTTGACGCGCAGTGTTTCAACGGCAATCAAACTCGCCCGATTTACTATCTCTGCGGTATTTTGATGATAATAGGTGTTTCGCCGATTCGCGATTTTTAGCTCTAATTTTGCTTTATCGTTTTGAATCTTCAAGTATCCGCTGCTCGGAGTGGCAAGAGGCAATTGATTTTCAAGGTCGCATTTTCGATTTTCGCTGCGGACATTACTGTTATAGTCGCGAAATGCCGGGTTTGCAGGACCCCATCTTCGGGAGAGCTTGCGGTTCATGGCTTTCAGAGCTTTCAGCTTGTTTCGCCTGAAATGTATGTTTTCATATTTTGTTCCGTCACTTAATATAGCGATTTCCTTTATTCCGACATCAATGCCGATAGGCTCGGCTTCGGTGCGAACGGGAACTTCACGGTAAGCGTTGCAGCCTTTTGAAATTGTTATTGATACATAGTAGTTATTGCAGGCGTCCTTTGAGACTCTTACGGACAGTGTCTTGGGAAGCTCATTCGCGGCAACGGCTTCTTCATATGTATGCTCTCCGTTCTCGCCGAACCATATTTTACGGTTAAAGCCACGGGCTTTAATCATTTTGCCCCTTTTGCCGATACGTAGCAGACTTATGAAGGCAACTTTGGGATTGTCCGGCGATGGCTTTAAGCTTTTGGGATTCATTTGGAACATAAAGCTTCTGCGGGGCTTTTTCGAATTGTAGAAAGAGAAATCTTTTCGGTTGGCTTTTTCAATCGGAAGGTCATGCATTCCGGTTTCCCAGGCCTTTTTGGCATCATGTAGGAATAAGCCGTTGTTGGTTGTGATTGCCGCTGCCGGCGCAAGGCTGATGGCAGGATTCATTTCTTTCAAATGATTTGTCCATGTGGCTTTGGCCATTTTTTGAAAGTCCGGCCACAGAGAACCATCCTTGCCAACCGTTGTGATTTCCGGATTTTTTAAAAACACTTCATGAAATGTCATGTTATATGCAAGTTGGAGGGCATGAAAGGCGTCGTCGATTTGCTTCGCTTCACTTTTTGAAGGGTAGATTCGCATCTTCATTGTGTAATCAGACAACTTTTCTTTGATCATTTCCGCCATAATGTATCCCTCCTTTGCATAAATTTGACTATTAACAATATTAACTATAACATACCTATTTGTAATTGTAAAGCGATAATTTACACGATTTGAAAGAATTGTTTTAGAGTAGAACTACAAATTGCTCACTTGGAACTTTTAACTTGATTTCATTATACACCAACGCCTGTCCGATAAAACGGACTTTGCTGCCTTGAAATCCGAAAACAGCTCAATAATGCCTCGCCGTAGCATTAAAATCCCCCGCCCGATTCATATGAACCGAGCAGGGGATTAGTGATCGTTAAAGTATTATTCCCACTCGACTTTTCCTAACTAATTTTGTTTAGAAATTATTCTCTGCCGAGTATGTAAATCCTTTGATTATTTGATATATCCATATTATCCTGCCTATATAAGCTAATGTTATCATTTTGTTATCGGTATTGATAACACTTGCTCAGTAGCTGTGGATAATAGCTATATGCTATGGCTTAAATTATAA
>ULTR01026022.1_pt1 | contig 12958 bp, 9 predicted proteins | sample 1957781 | NCBI WGS metagenome assembly ULTR01 (sample SAMEA4835739, study PRJEB28245) | human gut metagenome | biome: gut microbiome; material: fecal sample | place: Denmark | collected 2008 | reverse complement strand
TCGATGGCAGCGCGGTCCTTGATAGAAGCATCAAGAGCGGCAGCCTTGCGGAGGTTTGCGTATACAGCCTGTTCGTTGTTAGTGCGGGCAGCAACGACAGCCATCATATAGTAAGTAGTAGCGTTAGGAGCCTTTACAGCCTCGAGAGTGCTTTGAGCGGCGCTGTAGTCCTTGTTGAGGATTTGAGCGAGAGCCGCGTTGTTCGACTTGCTGTCGCCGAAAGCTTTGGCAGCAGTCTGGTAGTCACCCTGGCGGAGGTAGTAAACACCCATAGCCTCGTTGATACCTTCAGCGTTAGCAGCGCTACCGAAAGCTTCGCGAGCACCGTTGTAGTCCTTGTTCATCATCTTGATAAGACCAAGGTTCATCTTAGCCTCGTCGCTGTTAGGGTTGAGAGAAGCAGCCTTCTCGAAGTTAGCCTTAGCATCGTTGTAGTTGCCCTTTACATACTGAGCCATACCGAGGTTGTTGTAAGCGCGGTAGTCATTAGGATATTGCTTAACGGCAGTTTTGTAGATGTCCTCTTTCTCGTTAACGTTGTCAGTCTTAGTGGCAGCGTAAAGGAGCTCGTCGATAGAGAGTTGAGTAGGATCTTCTTTGTACTGAGCTGCGATTTCCTCGTCGCTGCGACCGATAGTGTTGATCGAAGCAGAGATGCGAGAGTAGCGGAGTTGCGGAAGGATTTCCTTAGCCAACTGATCGAATACAGAAGAGAGGTTGCGGATTTCTTTCTCACGCTGTTCAGGGTCGCTGTACATAGAGAGAACGCTGAGGATAAGGTCTTTATCCTGGATGTTGCTCTCGGAAACGAGTTTCTGGAAACCGTCCCAGTCCTGAGCAGTGAACTCAGACGTGATGTCGCCGTAGTTGTCAACTTTTTCTTTCTTGAGGTTCTTGTTCAAGTAGTTAACAGTAGAGTGCTCACGTTTTTCAGACAGTTTGGCGTTGAATTTCACACCACCTTCAGGAGAAGCGAAAGAAGAAACGTGGATGCCTTCAATTTCTTTGTTGTCAGCCTTAGAAGCCTCGGCAACAGTTTCGTTGAAGTTAGAAACGCTTGTGCCTTTCTTCAACTCAGAAGCGCGAACGTTGGCCTGGTTGATAAGGAACATAAGGTTAGCGTCGCAGATTTCGTTGATTACGCGCTGATATTTGTCGGCAGCAGCAGAAGGAGTGACAGTAGTAGCGTCAGCCAAAGTAGAAGTGGCTACAACGCCTTCGCCAACTTTCACAGCAGGGAGAGTGTAGACTTTCTTGCCTTGAACCACGTTGAAGTCAAGGTAGAGGTCGCTCTTCATCATCTCCGGAGTGTAGACAAAGTTTACAGGGATTGTCACTGTACCGCCTTCTTTGTAGTTGATAACAGGATTGTTGCCCTTAACCTTCTCGCCCTGGAAAGTGTAAGACTGAGAAGTGGCCTTGTTGTCCATACCATAAGAAAGGTAAGGAGTTACGGTAACCTCGGCGTTCTTTTTGAAGAACTTTTGAGGGACATTGGCAGTTACTGTGCCAGGAACGTTGTCGCCCACAACTTCGAGTGGGTTAGGGTTGGTGGTGAAATGCTCGGCAGCGAAGTCCTGCATTTTCTTGTTACATCCAGTCAATGCAACAGCACCGACCAATACATACAAACTGATTTTTTTGTTCATAGTTATTGATGATTTTGAATTTGTATATTCTTTCTGCAAATATACGTTTGTTTTTTGATAAAGCCTTATTTTTTTTCAAATAAAAAAAAATTTCTCATTTTTTATATGTAGACAACAATAAGACGATGAAAAAAGTTTGTTTTTTTGTCTCTTTTTTGCGACAGATTGTATTGTTATAGGTGTATTTTTGCCCAAAAAAGAAAACTATGGAAAACACAGAGAATACAAGCCAAGCCATGCACCTGCTTGCCGAAGCACACAGGGCATGGGAGCGGATGCGTCCGCTGAGAGAAAAACGTGAGCGCAACAAGAATTACACCTATGGCAACCAGTGGTGCGACATGATGACCGACGAGCACGGTCGGCGCGTCAGCGAGTGGCAGCATCTGCGCGACAACGGCAAAGATCCGCTGACCAACAACCTTATCCGCCAGCTGGTCAAGAGCGTGGTGGGGCGGTTCCGCAGCCGTCTCGCCGCCGAACCCGCACTTGCGGAGCCTTTGCACGGCAACCTTGTGGGCGAGCTCGACAGCCGTCTTATGGAAGAATTTCTCATCTCCGGGTGCTGCTTCCAGCGCATTGATTTCGGCGAGGAAGGACGGGTTGCGCTCAGCAACGTGTCGCCGTCGCAGATGCTGTTCCGCGGCGGCGACGACCCCCGCTGCCGCGACTTCGACCTTGTCGGTCAGCTGCACGACATGCCGCTTGCCACTCTTGTTGAGCGGCTCAGCGACGGCAGCCGCACCCGCGCCCTCGACATCTGCCGCCACTATCAGACGCAGCCCGACGCCGTTGATTCAGGCACCTCCGACTTCTTCCGCAGCGGCAAACCCGGGCGAGTGCGCGTGGTCGAGCTGTGGCGGCGCGAGAGCCGGGAGGGCTACGACTGCCACAACCGGCGCACCGGCGAATGGTTTTTCCAGCCCGGTACACCCGAAGAGCCTGTCCACGACCCCGACATCGACCGCCGCTGGGAACTGCGCCACGTTTGGCGATGCTATTGGCTCAGCCCCGACGGCGCCGTCCTCAGCCAGTACGACAGTCCCTACGGCCACGGCAGCCACCCCTTCGCGTTGAAGCTCTATCCGCTGACCGACGGCGAGGTGCATTCTATGGTTGAGGACGTGATCGACCAGCAGAAATACGTCAACCGCCTCGTCACCCTTGTAGACCACGTGATGGGCGCCAGCGCGAAAGGCGTGCTCCTCTATCCAGACAATGTCCTTCCCGAAGGCTTCACATGGAACGACCTCCGCTATGCTTGGTCGAAGCCCAACGGCATAGTCCCCTACCATCCCCGCGGCGGCAACGACCGTCCGGAGCAAGTGAGCGGCAACGCCACCAACATAGGCGCCTACGAGATGGTCAATCTTCAGATGCGCTTGTTTGAGCAGATAAGCGGTGTCAGCGGCGCCCTTCAAGGGCAGGCATCCGCCGGCACCACCGGCGCCCAGCTCTACGAAAGTCAGGTCAGCAACTCCACCATCGCCCTCGGCGACATCTTTGAAACCTTCGACAGTTTCCGCCGCGAGCGCGACCGCAAAGCGTCAAAAGTGAGAGGCGTAAAAAAATTATAGAATAATTTCCATATTCGGTTAATAAAAGGTAACTTTGCACGGGGAACTATGTCCCGTGTATTTTGGATTAAAACTATAAACTTAATTAATAACTAAATTTTCAGAACTACTATGTGGTTAACAAATTCATCCTTAGGAAGAAAAGTGGTTATGTCGGTAACCGGTCTTTTCCTGCTCCTATTTGTAACCTTTCACGTATTAATGAACACAGTAGCCCTGATATCTCCGGACGCATACAACATGGTCTGCGAGTTCTTGGGTGCTAATTGGTACGCATTGGTCGCTACAGCGATTCTTGCCGCCGGCTTCATTGTACACATTATTTATGCATTCTGGCTTACGATGCAGAACCGCAAGGCGCGCGGCAACGACCGCTATGCGGTAACAACAAAGCCAGCAAGCGTAGAGTGGGCGTCGCAGAACATGCTCGTGCTCGGTATCGTAATCGTAGCCTTCATGATTGTGCACTTCGCTCAATTCTGGGCAAAGATGCAGTTTGTAGAGGTATGCCATCAGTTGGGCGCAAGCTGTGGTGACGGCAGCGCAGTTCTTTTGGCAGCCGACGGTATGCACCACATCAAGAACGCTTTCGGCCAGATGTGGACATTGCCAGTTTACGTCATCGGACTTGTGGCACTTTGGTTCCACATGACTCACGGCTTCTGGAGCGCGTTCCAGTCGCTCGGCACAACCAACAACGTTTGGATTCCACGTTTCAAAACACTTGGCAACTGGTGGGCAACAATCGTAATCGGATTGTTCTTGATTCAAGCCGTAGTATTCACAGTTCAGTTTGCTCTTTAATTCACTTCAAACTAATTGAGACATGTCAGAAAAAATTATTGATAGCACAAGCATAATGAGCCAATACGCCGTTTATTCGGACGAGAAAGTTGACTCTAAAATTCCTGAAGGACCAGTTGCTGAGAAGTGGACAAACTTCAAGGCACATCAGAAACTCGTGAACCCAGCCAACAAGCGTCACCTCGACATCATCGTTGTAGGAACAGGCCTTGCAGGAGCGTCGGCAGCGTCGACACTCGGCGAAATGGGCTTCAACGTGTTGAACTTCTGTATCCAGGACTCTCCACGCCGCGCGCACTCAATCGCCGCGCAGGGTGGTATCAACGCAGCGAAAAACTATCAGAACGACGGTGACTCCGTTTACCGTTTGTTCTACGACACAGTAAAGGGTGGAGACTTCCGCTCACGCGAAGCCAACGTATACCGCTTGGCAGAAGTGTCAAACAACATCATCGACCAGTGCGTTGCACAGGGCGTGCCATTCGCACGTGAATACGGAGGCTTGCTCGCCAACCGTTCTTTCGGTGGCGCCCAGGTGTCACGTACGTTCTACGCTAAAGGTCAGACAGGCCAGCAGCTCCTTCTCGGCGCATATTCTTCATTGAACCGTCAGATCAACAAGGGCACAGTGAAGAGCTACGTACGCCGCGAGATGCTCGACTTGGTAGTTGTAGACGGCCGCGCACGCGGTATCATCGTGCGCAACCTTATCACTGGAGAGATTGAGCGCTACGCCGCACACGCAGTTGTGGTTGCAACAGGCGGTTACGGCCGCGTGTTCTTCCTTTCGACCAACGCTATGGGTTGCAACGGCTCTGTTGCAGTGCAGTGCTACAAGCACGGTGCATACCTGTCAAACCTCTGCTTCACGCAGATTCACCCGACATGTATTCCAAAGCATGGCGAGAACCAGTCGAAGCTTACCCTTATGTCAGAGTCGTTGCGTAACGACGGCCGCATCTGGGTTCCGAAGAAGAAAGAAGATGCCGAGGCAATCCGCGACGGCAAGCTCAAACCGACAGAAATCAAGGAAGAAGACCGCGACTACTACTTGGAGCGCCGCTATCCGGCATTCGGTAACCTTTGTCCTCGCGACATCGCCAGCCGTGCAGCCAAAGAGCGTTGCGACGCAGGCTACGGCGTAGGAACAGGCAATGCCGTTTACTTGGACTTCTCTGACGCAATCAACCGTTTGGGCGAGGATGTCATCGCAGCTCGCTATGGCAACTTGTTCCAGATGTATGAAATGATTACCGACGACAACCCATACAAGACACCGATGATGATCTTCCCGGCATCGCACTACACAATGGGCGGTATCTGGGTAGACTACGAGCTCCAGACATCAGTCAAGGGCTTGTTTGCAATCGGTGAGGCAAACTTCTCCGACCACGGTGGTAACCGCCTCGGTGCTTCTGCGTTGATGCAGGGCTTGGCCGACGGTTATTTCGTATTGCCTTACACAATGCAGAACTATCTCTCTGACCAGATTAAGGTTAAACACCCGGGAGCCGACGCCCCTGAGTTTGTTGAGGCAGAGAAAAAGGTTCGCGCACGCATCGAGCGATTGATGAACATCAAGGGCAAACGTTCAGCCGACTCAATCCACAAGGAACTCGGCTTGATTATGTGGAACCTTGTAGGTATGGGACGTACGGCAGAAGGCTTGATCAAGGCAATCGAGCAAATCGACAACTTGAAGAAAGAATTCGACACCAACTTGTTTGTACCAGGCGAGGCAGACACACTCAACGTAGAGCTTGAAAAGGCACTCCGTCTTGAGGACTTCTTCACTATCGGCCGCCTTATGGCAATCGACGCGCTCCACCGCAACGAGTCGTGCGGCGCACACTTCCGCGAGGAGTATCAGACAGAGGATGGCGAGGCACAGCGCCGCGACGACCAGTATATGTATGTAAGCTGCTGGAAGTATGCTGGCGAGGGCGAAAAGCCAATCTTGCTGAAAGAGCCGCTCAACTATGAGGCAATCAAGGTTCAAACACGTAACTATAAGTCATAACAACCCGCCTTTAGGCATTAATATTTTAGCTAATTATGGAACAGACAATCAACATAAAGTTAAAAATCTGGCGTCAACGCGGTCCTAAAGAGCCGGGTCAATTCGTCGATTATTCACTTGACAATGTGCCGACCAACATCAGTTTCCTTGAGATGCTCGACATGCTCAACGAGCAGCTCGTGGAGAAGGGCGAGGAGCCAGTAGTGTTCGACAACGACTGCCGCGAGGGAATCTGCGGTATGTGCTCACTCTACATCAACGGTAATCCTCACGGACCTGTTGGCAGCATCACTACTTGCCAGTTGCACATGCGTAAGTTTAACGACGGCGACACTATCACTATCGAGCCATGGCGCTCGCACGCATTCCCCGTAATCCGTGACTTGATGGTAGACCGCTCGGCTTACGACAAAATCCAGCAGGCTGGTGGCTACGTATCGTTCAATACGGGCGGAGCCGGCGATGCCAACGCAATACCTATCTCAAAGGAGGCAGCCGACGAGGCAATGGACTCAGCTACCTGCATCGGTTGCGGTGCCTGCGTGGCAGCCTGCAAGAACGGTTCGGCTATGCTGTTTGTTTCAGCGAAGGTCAGCCAGTTCGCACTTCTCCCACAAGGCAAGGTCGAGGCAGCACGCCGCGTCCGCGCTATGGTGAGCAAGATGGACGAGCTCGGTTTCGGTAACTGTACCAACACAGGCGCTTGCGCCGCTCAGTGTCCGAAAAACATTTCGTTGAGCAACATTGCACGTATGAACCGTGAATATCTGAAGATGAAGTTAAAAGACTAATCTACCAGAATAATTTATTGTTAGAGAAGGGATGCCTCGCCTTGCGGCGGAGCATCCTTTCTTTTTATGCGATGCTTCTTTCAGCGGCGGCGCTCCGCGGCGCATGTGCGTCGGTGCGTGTACCCCCGACGCTGTCGGGGGGTAACTGAAGACGTGACCGCTCGCGCGGTCGGCTGCCTTGTCGCTGGCGCAGTAGCGCATCTTCGAAGCGCATATGGAAAGGGGGGGGGTGGAACGTCTGTACCCCATGCGCCCTCCGCTGCCGCGTCGTGCGGATGGGGTTACGAAGAGTGTCGCACCGCCGGTGCGAAAAGGCGCGTTGTCTTCTTCGTGGGGATGCAGTGTGATGCGTGGCGGTGCCGCGGTCGGCTGCTCAGGCTGTGGCTTCGGTTGGCGGTGGAGGCGGTTCTTAGAGCGTTGATGATGTTAGAATTGTAATTATGTCCAAAATATGTTGAAGAACATATCTTTTTATTGACCACTTTGTGAAAATAAGGTGTATCTTTGCGGCGTTAATGATTCACTAATTAAAATTTAGAACCTATGAATAAAAAAATTACTCTTTTTTTGATGTGCGCACTCTGCGCATTGGTTGGTAACGCCGCAGGATCAGGAATCTTTATTCGCGGTGGTGTGACAAACTGGAATGCAGATCCAGCATGGGAATTCCAGACAACTGAAAAGGAAGGCGTTTATACGCTTGCAGATAAAGAACTTTTCGGACAGTTCAAGGTGGCAGACGCTAATTGGAGCGATGCCTGCAACTATGGCGGTATCTCGGGAGCAGTGCCACAACTTGGTATGTCTTACTCACTCGTTCCGGGTGGGGCAAGTGCAAACATCGACCTTGGCGACGCAACTTACAATTGCAAAACAATCACTCTTACTATCGACGGTGAAGGCAACGCATCTCTCCTCCTTGAAGGCACAGAGGGCGAAGCAGGCGAAGTGACAGAGGTTTACGTGATGGGCAACAACAACGGTTGGGACTTCACTGACCCAAGCGGCAAGCTCACTGCAACAGAGACAGCCGGCGAGTTCAGCGGAGTGATAACTTTCCCTGCAGCCGAAGAGAGCGAGTTGAGCTACTGGCGTATCTTTGAAGGTCTCGGTGGCAAAGGCACTTGGGGCTTTGCTGAAGAAACAACAGTCAGCACTCTCGAAGGCACATTCACAAAGGGCTTGGAAAAATGCTGCACAACAGCTCCCGGCACTTACAAGGTGACATTCAACATCAACACAGGCGCGTTTAAGCTCGTTGCAACAGAAGGCAGCGTGGCAGGTGTTGACGCAGCAGGCGTGGCTGTAAACGCAGCAAACGGCGAAATCGTTGTTGACGGCGCACAGAGCGTAGCAGTCTACACAGCAGCCGGCGCATTGGTAAGCACCGACGCCCGCACCCGCGTGGCAGCAGGTCTCTACATCGTGCGTGCCGACAATGTTGTTAAGAAAGTTATCGTGAAATAACAGAAGATAAATTTACAAAAATACTATGGTGCGTGTGGGAAATGCGCACCATAGTTTGGCAATATACATATCGAAAAAATTAAAATTTTACTATTATGAAAAAACTTACTTTTACGTTGTTGCTTACCTTGATGGCAATCTTTTCTGCACAGGCAGCAAAGGTGTATCTGAAAATTGGAGAAGGCCGAGTAACCGCAGAAAGCAATCTTGCAGTTTGGGTATGGGAAGGCAAAAATAATTTCTGCACAAATAAAGAGTGGCCTGGCGATAAGTTGACAGAAAAAGAAACAATCGAAGGCGCAGATTATTTTGTATATACCGTCAATACAGAAGGCTCGTATAATCTGATTTTCAACAATAACGAAAAAGAGAATGCTAATACTAATAGAACTGCTGATATTCTAGGCTTGGCAGGCGACTGTACTTTCGTGTTGAATAATGAGTGGGATGGTGAAAATTGGAGTTATACAAAGACAGAAGGCGCACCAGGTGCTGAGACTCCGGAATCGGTAGAAACTTATACTGTTCAGTTGCGCGGTAATGCTTATGGCACTGGTTGGGATGCGCCAGTTACTTTTGCCTATAATGCAGAAACAAAAGAATATGTCTATGAGGAGACTGAGACTGCGAAATTGGCAGACGATTTCAAGGTGACAGTAAATAATACATATTATAAGGCTGAGGAATTTGTTGGAAAAGCTCTTGACAATTCTTTGGATTTTGTTGCAATGAATGATAATTATGGTGATATGAAGATTACCGACGCAGCTGACTATGACAAAATCACTCTTACTGTCAAGAATGACAATGGCACTTGGAAACTGAAAGTTGTTGGCGAGAAACCAGACAAGGTTCAGATTGCAGGTAAGTTTAATAGTTGGAATGGAGTCGATATGGTAAGCAATCCAAACGGCACTTATATATATGAGGTAGAAGAAAATATGGCTGCGTTGTCAGAAGGTTTTGGCATTGTGATTAATGGAGTCTTCTATGCTGGAAAAATTGCGTTGGATTTGGATGGCGATGCTGTAGTTTTGACAGGTAACCCAGGACATGGCAATGACTTGACTCTCATCGCTGAAGGCGACGTAGCGTCAGTAATCCTCACAGTTGCTAAAGACGGCGACAACTGGACTGTTAAGGCAGTAACAGGAAAGACATCAAGCGTTGCAGATGTAGACGCAGCAGGCGTGGTTATCGCAGCTGCAAACGGCGAGATCGTTGTTGACGGCGCGCAGAGCGTAGCAGTCTACACAACAGCCGGCGCATTGGTAAGCACCGACGCCCGCACCCGCGTGGCAGCAGGTCTCTACATCGTGCGTGCCGACAATGTGGTTAAGAAAGTTATCGTGAAATAATCTTTTTTGAAGACAGAACAGGCGGGCGGAAGCGACAGTTTCCGCCCGCTTTTGTTTTTTTTGAGGGGGAGAGGGAGAGTAAGGATTTTAAGGACTTTAACGACCTTAATGCTGCGGTTCGGAAAAACGGCAAAATCAAGCTTGCTTGATTTTGTTTTGCTCTCGATTTGCACTATCTTTGAATAAAATAGGCTGCATCTCGGCAAAACATACAAGCAAGCTTGTTGTTTTTGCTCTCGATTTGCACTATCTTTGTTGTGTAACAAAGCAGAATGATGGACACACTTATCCCTAAAAACGGCAATTATAAGCAGCTTCTCTCATATCAGAAGAGTCAGGCTATCTATGACATGACTTTTTATTTTTGCACTAATTATATCAGGCGTACTGATAGAACTTTTGATCAAATGGTGCAGGCTGCCCGCAGCGGGAAACAGAATATTGTGGAGGGATGCGCAGCGTCGTCGACATCAAGCAAGAGCGAAATCAGATTGATAAATGTGGCTAAGGCGAGTTTGATGGAATTGCTTGAAGATTATAAGGATTATTTGCGTGTAAATGGTCATAGACAATGGGAAATGGATTCGGTGGAGATGAGTGCGATGCGAGAACTGGGAAAAACACATAATGATTCGGAATTTTTTATGAATTTGGCAAGAACCCGACCTCCGCAAACAATCGCTAATATGGTGATTGTGTTGATAATGCAGACGGATTATTTGCTTTTTAAGCAATTGCAGGCTTTGTCTGATAAATTTCTTGAGGAGGGCGGATTCTCTGAAAGAATGGCGCGTATGCGCCTGCAAAGGCGGAACTTGTTGGATCCGAAAAAAAGAGATTGAGGGGGTTAAGTGGAATTGAAGATTTTAAGAACTGTGGGGGATTTTAAGGTCTTTAAGGACTTTAAGGACTTTAATGCTGCGGTTCGGAAAAACAAAATCAAACTCGCTTGATTTTGTTTTTCGCTCACCTTGCACTATCTTTGTATAAAATAGGCTGCATCTCGGCAAAACATACAAGCAAGCTTGTTGTTATGCGCTCGATTTGCACTATCTTTGCAGACAGATTAATAAAAGCATAATAATTTTGGACTTAGACCCTTACCCGAGTATTTTAAATTTTATTGCCGCCTCGCTGAATGGCGGCACAAGCTGGATAGGCTTCAATGTGCCTACGGCAGGGAGTATGGTGGCTCTCGCAGTGGCATGCGTGGCTCTGATGGTTTCGGCTTTCGTGTCGGGCTCAGAAACAGCGTTCTTCGCCCTTTCTCAAAGCGACATCGACGATATCGAGAACGAAGACAAGCGCGCGGCAGTGTCGCGTCTGCTCAAAGAGCCGGAGCGTCTGCTCGCCACAATCCTTATCTCCAACAATTTTGTCAATGTGTCGATAGTGCTTCTGCTCAACTATGCCCTTACGCAGATTCTTGTGATAGCCAGCCCCGTGGTCAACTTTGTGCTGCAGTCAGTGCTGCTCACGTTTATCCTGCTTCTCTTCGGCGAAATCCTCCCCAAGCTCTACAGCAACGAGCATCGCCTGAAATGGGCAGTTTTTGCTGTGGGCGGCGTAGGCTCTCTGTCGCACATGTTGCGTCCGCTGACGTCGCTGATGACACGCAGCACGGTTATTGTCAACCGAGTCGTGACCAAGAAAGAAGAGCGTCTGTCGCTCGACGACCTGTCGCACGCGCTTGAGATCACCGACGTGGAGGAACAGAAAGATAAAAACATGCTTGAGGAAATCCTGAAGTTCGGCGGCAAGACCGTCAGCGACGTCATGACGCCCCGCGTTGACATGACCTGCGTGGACTGGGATATGACCTTCGACCAGCTTCTCGCCACCGTGCGTGAGTCGGGCTATTCGCGTCTGCCCGTCTATGTCGACAATCAGGACAACATCAAAGGCATAGTCTATGCCAAGGACCTCCTGCCGTTTGTGGGCAAGAAAGACGCCGCGTTCAAATGGCAGTCGCTGTTGCGCGACGCCTTCTTCGTGCCCGAGAGCCGCATGATTGACGACATTCTCGAGGATTTCCAGAAAAAGAAGATGCACATGGCGATAGTGGTCGACGAGTATGGTGGCACGCAAGGCGTTGTCACCCTTGAGGATGTGCTTGAGGAGATTGTTGGCGAGATCAACGACGAATATGACGACGACGAGAAAAACTACAAACGCCTGTCGCAGGACATCTATGAGTTTGAGGGCAAGACTCAGCTCAACGACTTCTACCGCATCACGGGGCTTGACGACGATGAGTTTGCCGACGTAGACGAAGACGCCGAGACCATCGCCGGACTGCTGCTCAACATAAAGCACGATTTCCCACAGGAAAACGAACTTATAGAATACGGACGCTGCCGCTTCCGTGTGATGGCAGTGGAGCGCCACCGCATAGAGAAAGTGAAAGTGAAGATACTGCAAGACAAACCGGAAACAAAAGAAGAGTAAATGAGAGTACACCGCACCTCCGTAGGCGATATCGAGATTGCCGAAGTGGAGATTCCTGATATGATGAGTGTCGAAGCCGCCGGCGACGATTTCGGTATGCACCGATTTGTCGACGGCGTGAAGTCGGTGAACCGCCGCACGGAAATAATGGTGACCCGTCTGCTTGTCCACGAGCTGTTTGGCGACGACGCCATGCTCTGCCATGAGCCGTCGGGCGCGCCTTATGTTGAAAAGGCAGGCGCGCGCATGGATATGGGCTTCAGCCTGTCGCACTGCCGTGGGTGGGTGGTTGCCGCATGGTCGGCGTCGGAGCGCGTCGGCGTTGATGTGGAAATCGTCGACAAGCGCGTAGACCGCGTGAAAGATCGCGTGTTCTCGGCAGAAGAACAACGCTTCATCGGCACGTCGACCTGGAAAGCCACCGTGGCATGGACCGCCAAGGAGTCAATCTTCAAGTGTGCCGGCAAGGAAGGCGTAGACTTCAGCAGTGACCTCCGTCTCGATCTTCATACGCTTGCCGACGGCGCCAAGGCAAGCCGCTATCAAGCCGAAGCGTTCGGCACCAGCTACGACGTGCATTCGTTCAGCAGTGGCAACCGTATCCTTTCTGTAACTTCAAACAAACAATAAATGAATAAAAAACTAATCTCAGCGCTCGCCTTGATGCTTGCGGGCGTGCAGGCGGCATTTGCATGCACCAGCCTGATAGCAGGAAAAAACGCTACAGCCGACGGCTCGACAATGATTACCTACAACGCCGATGCCTACGTGCTCTACGGCGAGCTCTACCGTCAGCCCGCCGCCGACCATAAGAAAGGCGAGATGCTCGACATCAAGGAGTGGG
>ULTR01055832.1_pt1 | contig 12999 bp, 16 predicted proteins | sample 1957781 | NCBI WGS metagenome assembly ULTR01 (sample SAMEA4835739, study PRJEB28245) | human gut metagenome | biome: gut microbiome; material: fecal sample | place: Denmark | collected 2008 | reverse complement strand
CGGAAGACTTTCCAGCTGCGTCGTGAAAGATCTCGACTATATCAAGTCGCTTGCGACGGAAAATAACCGAAAGAAACTTTCCGAGGCAAAGAAGATTGAATTACTGATTGAAGAACATGTGGACGAGATGCAGAAGCTGCTTGCATTTCGTGCATTTGTCGGGACGAGGAAGGACATCACGGAGAAGCTTGGCGAGAAATCCGCGATGTGGCTTTTGTACCAGTTGAAAGACGTTCTGGATGCACAGGACTTAAATCACGTATTAAAGGGGATAGAAGATGGCGTATTTTCCATTCATGATACAACTCGATGATAAACAATGTCTGATCGTAGGCGGCGGTGCAGTTGCAGCGCGGAAGGCGGCACAGATGTGTGAGTTTGGCGCATGTGTAACGGTGGTAGCACCGGAGATCTGCGCGGAACTGCTGGCTATCGCAGATACGGAACGAATAGATGAAACAGCAGGCATAGTAGAAAATATTGATGGTAATTGCCAGAAAAAGCCGGAACGAATCCGGGTGTGGAAGCGGGAAGTCACAGAGGCAGACATTTCCGGCATGGACGTTGTAATCATGGCGACAGATGATGCGGAGCTTAATTCGCAGTATGCGGAGCTTTGCAGAAGTAAGCATATATTGGTAAATGTGGTCGATGTGAAGAAGGATTGTGATTTCTATTTCCCGGCAATCATCAAGCAGGGTGAGGTTGTTGTTTCGGTGTCTACCGGAGGCAACAGTCCGATGCTTGCATCGAAGATCAAGAAGGATATCCGGCAGACGCTTCGGACAGACTATGGTCAGATTGCGGAAGAACTTGGTGCTATCCGTGAGGAAATTCTGGCAGAGGAGCCGGATGAACGGGCAAGAAAACGAAGATTTGCAGCAATTGTGGAGGCAAAAATGCAGGAACAGAGAATCCGGATCGGGACGCGGGGAAGCAGACTTGCGCAGATTCAGACAGATATGGTGATCGAACAATTAAAGAAGCATTACCCGGATGTGCAGTTTGAGAAAGTGATCGTGACGACGAAGGGTGACAAGCAGAAAGAGGCAGCAATCAGTTCCTTTGGCGGCAAGGCGGTGTTCGTCGAGGAAATCGAGGAAGCCTTGCTGGACGGTACGATCGATCTGGCGGTACACAGTGCGAAGGATATGCCGAATCCATGCAAGAAGGGACTTGTCATCGCGGGCGTTCTGCCGCGTGCCTGCGTGCAGGATGTGCTGATCTATCGTGCGGATACGGATATCCGGTCGAAGAATACATTTACCGTTGGAACCGGAAGCTTGCGCAGACGCAGCCAGATTAAGGAGATATACCCACAGGCAGAGTGCATGGAACTTCGGGGAAATGTCACGACGCGCATACAGAAATTGCGGGATGGCTTATATGATGCGATCATCCTTGCGGCGGCGGGAATCGAACGGTTAGGTATCGAGAAGGAACCGGATCTTGTCTATGAATATCTCGATGTAGATGTGATGCTTCCGGCAGCCGGACAGGGTATTATCGCGATCGAGGCGTGTGAGGGGACTCTTCCGTATCATATGGCAGAGACAATCAGTGATGCGGAGACAGAGGGCTGTCTGCGTGCCGAGCGTGCGGTTGTCCGTGAGATGGAAGCGGGCTGCCATGAGCCAATTGGTGTATATGCGACATGGAAAAATGAAAAGAAGCTTTGTGTGCGCGTGATGAACGCCAGAAGTGGAAGTGTCAAGCGAGAGACGTTTGAACGTGAAATGGAAGACGCGAATTAACTTGGATAATGGGGCACAGCTTATAACGGTGTCAGCGAAGAAAGGCGGAGGGATATGAAAATTAAATTCGATCGAATAATTGCAAAAACTGCAAAATGCTGTGCGCTTATATGTACGGTTCTTTTTGTAATTGGTGTAGTCTTTTCGTTTCTTGAAATTGATGGTACAGAGTTTTTCTATATCATGACAATCTATGCAAGCGTGCTTGTGGGGGTTCCATGTTATGTAGTCCTTCTCTCTGCGAAATTTTATTTTATCCGTCTGCGGGCCTACGGCTACGAAATTCCGGAAAATAAAAAAACATATGGGAATAATCTGAACAATCTTCCGAAGACGCGCGAGGCAGGAAGATCGCTTTTTGCAAAGCACAGCCGGATTGGAATGTGGATGTATTTCGCATTCTTTGTCCTGTTTCTGGTGGTGGATGTGATGTATCTGATCAAATGGCATTTTATGAAAGATATCTGTACATTTCTGTTCACTGTGTGTCTGGTTCTGGATATCGTCTGGCTTATTCTTGCGGTAATTATGTGGCGGCAGAGAAATACAGAGAAGTACCGGGATGATGTGGAATGTGACAAAACGCGCAAAGAGCGTCTGAATCTTGAGAATATAATTGTATTTGCAATCTTCTGGGCAATCGTCTGTGCGCTCGTGAGTAATCTGGCGGTGACGACAACAAAATATATGGATAAGGCGCAGAGGGAGAATGCACAAGTGGCTGCGTCTGAATTAAAAATGGCGGATAATACGGTGGAATTAGGAAATTATGAACCATAAAGAAAAACTATATCGAGAAATTAAAAAGTTCACAAAATGGGCGGATCCATGCATTGCTGTTTGTAATAGCCAGAGATAATGAGTGTGAGGAGCTTGTAGAAGAGAAACTGGTGTTGCGCAGGGACTGGTTTGAATTGCTTGCAAAAAAGAGCATTGGATCAAAATATGTGAATGCAGAGTGGCAGTTTGCGAAGCATCTTGGAGATTGCGAGGGTTGTGATCCGGAACTTATATTTTCATTTATTAAATCGGAGTATGAACATACTTCCAGAATGGCACTTTGGACGATGGTGGAATTAAAGCCGGAATGTGCGGAACGCTATGCGTTTGAATTCTGGGATTGTGGGAAATATCCGGCGGGTTCTTCGGAAGATGAATATCAAAAAATCATGGCGTTGCATGTATTGGCGAAGCTCAACTCACCGAGATTAGAAGCGTATCTGGAGCGGGCGAAGCAATCGGATTATAAGTGGTTGCGGAAAAATGCAGAGGAGCTATCGGCAAAATAAAATTGAAAATCAAGGTCAATATTATTGAGATATATTGCCGATAATGCTATAATTATTCCGATAAACGTTTGTTTTATGGAGGTATGTATGAGATATATTGGCGTAAAAGAAGCTGCTACAAAATGGAATATATCAGAGAGAAGTGTGAGAAATTATTGCACAAATGGAAGAATACCGGGAGCTGTTTTAGACGGGAAAACGTGGGATATACCGGAAGATGCAGTAAAGCCACAGAGGAAGAAACGGACAGAGAAGATAGAAACAGATTTACTGTCACGTTTGAGAATGGAAAAAGAATCGGGTATTTCGGGTGGAATATATCATAAGATACAGATTGAATTAACATATAATTCAAATCATATAGAGGGAAGCAGACTTACGCACGATCAAACAAGATATATCTTTGAAACGAACACAATTGGGATACAGGATGGTACCGTAAATGTTGATGATATCGTAGAGACGGCAAATCATTTTACATGTATAGATCTGATTATCGAACAGGCGCATTATAAGTTAAGTGAAGCCTTTATTAAGCAGCTTCATGCTATTTTGAAATCGGGCACATCGGATAGTCGCAAATCATGGTTTGCGGTTGGTGATTATAAAAGATTTGCAAATGAAGTTGGTGGGAGTGTGACGACGAAACCGGAGCAGGTTGCAAAAGAAATGAGACAATTATTAAAACAGTATAATGCCGATTCTGCAAAAACATTGGAAGATATTATAGAATTTCATTATATGTTTGAAAAAATTCATCCGTTTCAGGATGGAAATGGACGTGTTGGCAGATTGATCATGTTCAAAGAATGTCTTCGTAATGGAATTACACCTTTTATCATTGAGGATGATATCAAGGAATTTTATTATCGGGGATTGAAAGAGTGGAAGAATGAGCGGGGGTATTTGATAGATACATGTTTGACCGCACAAGACAGATTTAAGGCGTATATGGATTATTTTCAGCTAGAGTATCAGGATTAGGATGTCATGTTTCCGGAGTGCCGGGAGTTCCTTTCGTATTCTTCTTGCTGGCAGGTTTTTTCTCACCGAATAAATGGTTGATGCTTATTGCACTGCTTGATTTTAGTCTTACATACTTGCCGGTCTTTTTGTTGAAAGAACATCTGAAAAAAGGCAAAAGCGAAAGGGAAAGCAATGAAATATATATGAGATCGGAAGAGAGGGAGCGTGGAGAATGAAGAAATTAACGAAGGAAGAGAAACATAAGCAGTGTGTAAAAGAGATCAGAGCCACACTGATCGTTGTCGGAATCTGCTTTTTGTGGCATGTGCTGACGGCGTTCTTGTTGAACTCGGTGGATTGGACGTTGTTCCATATGCCGGCGTGGTTTGTGGTTTCTGTGTTAGGGACAGTTGTGATTGCAATCATAGGGGTATTCTGGTTGCTCAGATTCGTGTTTGTAGATTTTTCGTATGAGGAGGATGCAGAAGATGAGCAGTAATCAGATTATCATTTTATCCGTGTTTCTAGGATATCTTTTATTCAATGTTGTAGTGAGTTTTGCGTACAGTAAAAAGGCAGAGAAAAGTTTGCATACATCTGAAGAGAACAAGTATTTTATCGGCGGAAGAAATATGAACGGTATTGTGCTTGCGATGACGATTATGGCGACATATACATCTGCCAGTTCCTTTATTTCTGGTCCGGGAGCGGCTGGACTTACCTATGGATATGCACAGGCGTGGATCGCCGCAATTCAGGTGCCGGTTACATTTCTGGTGCTTGGCGTGCTTGGAAATAAACTGGCACTTGTATCCCGTAGAGCTGGTGCGGTTACGGTTGTCGGTTATTTCAAGGCACGATACAAAAGCGATGTGCTTGTGATATTTACAAGCCTTGGACTGATTGCATTTTTCATTGCACAGATGATCAGTCAGTTCACAGGTGGCGCGACGCTGATCGCATCCATAACAGGACTCGATCATGTGACATCGTTGTTGATCTTTGGAACGGTCGTGATTCTGTATACGGCGATCGGCGGATTCAGTGCGGTTGTGATTACGGATACGATACAGGGAATCGTTATGTGTATTGGAACATTCCTGTTTATATTTTTCGTCTTAAAAGAGGGCGGCGGGCTTGCATCAATCGATGCGGGACTGGCTGCAAATCTGCCGGACGTGTACGACGATATCTTCTCGAAATATACGCCGGGAGGTTTGCTTAGTTATTGGATTCTGGTTGGATTCGGAACATTGGGACTTCCGCAGACAGCCGTGCGTGCGATGGGATTTAAGGATACCAAGAGTATGCACAAAGCGATGTGGATCGGTGTGCTGACATGCAGCTTTGTAATCATTGGCATGCATCTGGCTGGAACATGGGCAGGCGCGCTGGTCGATACAGACAACCTTCCGACGTCCGATTATTTTATCCCATATATCGTGCAGAAGATCATGCCGCCGGGAGTTGCAGCAATCTTCCTTGCTGCACCGATGGCAGCTGTTATGTCGACCGCAGATTCCCTTCTGATTCTTGCGACCGCGGCAATCGTCAAGGATTTATGGAAGAACTATGTGGTGAAGGATGATCCGGTGAAAAATGAATCTTATCAGAAGCATGTAAAGCTTGTGAGCACTATTCTTACGATGGTGCTTGGCGCAGTTGTGATGGTTCTGACAATCGATCCGCCGGATATCATCTTCTTGTTAAATATGTTTGCGTTTGGTGGTTTGGAATGTACCTTCTTCTGGCCGCTTGTCGGTGGTTTGTTCTGGAAAAAGGGAACAAAACAGGCGGCAGTATGCAGCAGTATCGGCGCGGTTGCGACTTACATTTTCGCCACATACAACATCCATGTCGGAGGAATCAACGCCGTTGTATGGGGACTTCTTGTCGGTGCAGTCCTGTATTTTGTGATTGGGGCGATTACCGGGCGAAAAGGACTGGATGCGGATATTCTGGATAAGTGTTTTTAGGAAGTTATGATTTTGGGAAAAGGAGAAGTATTGTATGGAACAGGATCCATTCAAGGAATATATAAAGGAAACAGAGCCTGAAAAAAGAGACAAGGGATATGCGTGGCATACCGCAATAGGACTGCAAGCTGTAGATGGGCTTCGACCATCCAAATACCTGATTGACACAGCAATCAAGAATATTGAAGGTGATATCTCGATTGATGAAGCAGGGGAATTATTAAATAGCTATTATAAGGAAAATCCGAAGTCGGATGAGACAGACAGGACAGAGGAAGCAGATAAGGTATCATTGCGAATAGCCAAAATTCTATCTGAAAAGGCATTTAGTTTTACACCAAATGAATACATTTCAATTCATAGAAAATTGTTTACGGGTATTTACAGCCATGCAGGAAGGATTCGGGATTATAATATCACGAAGAAAGAATGGGTACTAAATGGCGCAACGGTGATGTATGGAAGTGCATCAGAATTGCGTGCGACTTTGGAGTATGATTTTTCTGAAGAGAAAAAATTCAGTTATAAAAACCTGAATATGGATCAGATCATTCGTCATTTAGCAGTATTTGTATCCAGACTGTGGCAGATTCATATATTTGCAGAAGGAAAAGCGGACATTGGGGAAGAAAAAGCGGACATTGGGGAAGAAAAAGCGGACATTGCAATAAAGATAGCGAATATTGATGAAGCGATAAATAGCAAAACGCGCAGTAATATTTTAGCATTATATCAGCATTGTGGTAAAGAAACATTTTTTGGACGTACAGTTGTAGAATCGGTTACAGGATTAAAGTCAACACGGGCTTCAGAAGTGCTACAACTCCTGCTAAGAAATAATATAATCGAGAAAGTTCAAGGGCATGGAAAAGGAAAATATCGTTTTCTGTAATGCATGAGAAGCGAATGCTATGTTGTATGAAGGAGGATACAAAGTGAGAAAAGTACCAGAAAACAATAGTTACAAAAAGGAAATTGAAGAAATTGTAAAGCTATGTGAGAAAGCGAAACCTGAATATGGTGAAAGAAATAATCCGAATGCTTAAAGAAGAAAGCAAAATTTCAAAGGCAGCGGAGGACTTGTTTATGAAATTTATGAAAAATGCTGAGGAAAGAGAAAAGCATTCGGAGGAATGACAATGACATTTGAAAAAGCAACTGCTCAAGATACAGGTATATTGACAGAACTTAGAATCGCATATTTGCAAGAGGATTTAGGAGAAATTGAGGCTGCGGATTTAAAATTGATAGAGTCATTATTGCCAGGTTATTATGAAAAACACCTTAATAAGGATCTGATGGTCTATGTTGCACGCAATGAGAAGGATATCGTTTCCTGTGCATTCTTGTTGATCGTGGAAAAACCTATGAGCCCATCATTTATTACCGGGAAGACGGGGATTGTTTTGAATGTTTATACGAAGCCAGAGTATAGGAAAAAAGGATATGCTAAGAAAATAATGAACATGATGTTGGAGGACGCAAAAGCAGAAAACGTGAGCATTATTGAATTAAAGGCAACAGAGGATGGATATTCCTTATACAGATCTGTTGGTTTTGATGATGTTGCAGCCAAGTATCATAATATGAGAATTTCGTTGTAGGATTTGGCAGGGATCTGGTAAGGACGTAGAGTTGTTCCACGTAAGGAGGAAGCGGATGTATCTTTTTTATTTGACATTGAAAACCGGAAACTGCATAATTGCACTTGGTATATTCGCATATTCCGTTGTATTGGCTGTCATATGCCCTGCTCTTAGACGAAGAGAAAAGTATCTTGTACCCCGCATTCTTTGTATTTTGCCTGCTATAGCTGCATTCGTACACTGGGGTATTTATGGGAATCTTTTCATTCGTCATTTTAAGCTTTTTTATCTGGAGGCACTTATTCCCGTACTATTTATTTTTAACATTAAATCAGTCTTCATCCGCGTGATCAGATCGGTTATGGTTTGTCTGTCATCAGCAGTATTATGCTTTGTTTTTATACTTAATTCCATCTCTGCGCCAATGGTACACAATTATACCCGATACAGTTATACAGAGAGCTTTAAGAAAATGCTGAAAACAATGGAACAGGAATACTGTCTTAACTCATGGAAAGAGATCGACTATGATGAGTTGCTTGAGACATACCTGCCAAGGGTTGAGGAGGCTGAAAGAAACAGGGATGAAGCAGCTTATTCGGCAATCGTTACTGAGGTTACATATTATTTCTATGATTCGCATGTTGGACCATATCTTACAGATGACACAAGATTCGCTACGTGTGAGTACCTTTCCGGAAACGATTATGGTCTGTCCATGATCCGCATTGACGATGGCAGTGTAATTGCTGTTTTGGTTGAGCCCGGATGTGAGGCAGCCACAAAAGGTATTCACGATGGAACGACGATTATTTCATGGGACAACCGGGACATCAATGAAGCCGTTGAGGATGTAGAATGTATCTATCCCGGATTATCATTTCCAGTAGAGGAAAATGAAGATATCTTCCGACCTATTTTCCTTGCCGGAAAGGGAGGAGAGAGTGTTTCCATTACATTCCTTGATGATAACGGAGACGAACGGAGTATTTCGGTTCAGAAAACAGGCAATTATGAGGATAGATTATCAGTAGCTATAAAATGCTTATTGCATGACGATGACGATTACCAAAACTTTTATTCCTGTATGCTCGATGACAGATGCGGGTATCTTCAAATAACAAGTGAAAGCTATGATGCGTTGGGGGATAATATTTCTGCAATTAAAAAGGGCTATTATCCTGAACTTACAGAATACTATGCAGATTTAATTGAGAATCTGGAGAATAAGGGCATGAAATATCTTATAATAGATATTCGCAATAACGGAGGCGGTTACGATTCCGTAGCAGGTGCGCTTGCTTCACTTTTCACTGATAAAAAGTCTCATATGGTTTCATTTGGATATGAGGATGCACAGGGATATCATGTTGTGGAGAGCCAATATATATTTCCGGATGGAAGATATGCGGATATTCCGGTTGTCGTGCTGGTCAATTCCAATTGTATGAGCGCAGGCGACGGAATGGCGAAATTCCTCGGAGACTGTCCGAATGTGACCTTGATGGGAATTACTGCGAGCAGTGGTGTCAATCAGAATAATGGAGGGTATATTTATCTTACAGATCATATCTGTGTGAACTATCCGGTGTTTTTGAGCCTTTCCGAGGATGGGGAGCCTTTCATTGACACGGATCATACCCGGGAAAACAAAATCCCTCTTGATGTTGCAATTCCGATAACCGGTGAAAATGCAAAGACCATTTTCTCTATTGATAATTATGATAGAGAAGCCATGGAAAAAGGTAAAATCGTGTTTGAAAGAGATGTTGAGTTAGAATACGCAGTTAGGTATCTGCTGAACCGATAATAGAGTTTTGCCCACGTATCGAGACAAAAATTGCAGAGCTTTAATTAGCGTACCGCAATAGAAAGTTTGGACAGATGGGCAGGGAGTATGAGGACGAAAAAATGAGTAGTCTTATTTTTCAAAGTTCATATATTGTTATTATACCATCATATTATAAGACGGACATTCATAAACATCCATTTCTGCTGATTGATCCTACAAGCATTATTGCGGAACAGATTCGGGAGCAATATATAAAAGGTGATTCCTACTGCAATGTTTCGAGTGATATTGCAGAGATATCAGAAGATATTCACAATTTGCCGGAGAATGAAATTATACGCATCGTTGAAAATATGTTTCTTGCCATGGGTATTTCAACAGGAAAAAACAACGTAAGAGATGAAAGGATTGAACTGATAATCAGCAAAGTTATTTCTGGGGAATGGTTAAGTTACAGTGTTAAGCAGATTGCGGAGAAAGTTTTCCTTTCTGAAAGCAGGTTGACGCATTTATTCAAGGAAGAAGCGGGAATTTCGCTAAAAAGTTATAATCTGATGCGCAGAATGGAATATGCATACAGATTGATAAGCACGGGTAGTAAAATTACCTGGGCAGCGCAGGAAAGCGGTTTCTCAAGTTCGGCACATCTTGCATACACTTGTAAGAAATTAACGGGTGTTTCTATTACGGATGTATTAAAATAAACAGAAAAACAGCAGATTTTTGAAAGCAAAAAATTTTCCCTTCGGTTATAGTGGCTAATATAATTATAAGGAGGAGAAAATTGCTATGAAGTTTATGTATTTTTTTGATGATAAAATAAAGCGCCATATTATGAAGGGGAAAAAATATTGCAATCCGGCAGAAACAGGAAATTATGAATGTGGAATAAGTTGTATCAGGCAAGGGGATGTAAATCTTTGGTTTTATACCAAAAATGGCGTGACAATAGCTGTTGATTCAGGACATTTGAATTATCGTGGTGTTGAAAATTCTTTTCAACAAATAGGTATTAATCCAGAAGAAATTAAACATGTTTTTATTACTCATGCCGATGTGGATCATTGTGGTGGAATTGACACAAGCGGAACAAATATATACCCAAATGCACAAGTGTACCTGGGGAGAGCGGAAAGCGCATACTTGAATGGAAGCATCCATCGTATGACAAAATTAGGGGTGAAGATTAAAAATTGTGTCAGAATTAAAGAAGGATATTACGCCATAGATAACAATGAAAAGTTTGATATCGGAGGCATTAAGGTACAATCTATTCCTACACCCGGACATACTCTGGGGCATACCTGTTATATTGTTGATGATAAGATTTTGTTTACCGGAGATTGTCTTGCAATAAATGAAAAAGGTGGATATAGTTTTTTTGATTTTTTCACCCAATATCCGGATATGAACAAAAAGTCTCTGGTGAAATTGAAGGCATTGATTGATAATATCCAACACATTCAATTGGAATATGTCTGTACAGGGCATAGTGGTATCAGAAAATATTCTGACGTTATATTTGCACACATTGATGAATCAGCGCAATTTAGTAAAAGAAAGCCATTTGATGATAAAGCACCTTATGATGCTTTCATCCGGTAATTATGAAAAGATTGGAGACCATTATGAAAAGCAAAAAGTTGATAGGTATTATTCTGGCTGTATTGTTTTTATTATTGCTTTACTACACATCACCTCTGATAAATAACAACTTTGATGGTGCTTTGGGATATATGATGAAAAGCGTTCAAAGAATACTATTTTTCGCTGTCGAGCTTATTATATTTGTAAAATTGTTTAAGAAAGACAGTATGAGAAGTATTGTCAATATGAACTGCTTTAAGGATGCTGTTCCTGCTTGCTCTGCTATGTTTATTTATGTGGTGTTTGATGTCATTACATATGTGGTGATAGGGGCAAAGAGTTGGTTAAATACAACCATGCCTATAGTTGTGTCCTGCCTTATTTTTATGCAACTTGCGACAGGATTATGGGAAGAACTTACATTTAGAGCATTTGTTTGCGAAGGGTATTATCAAGGAGCAAATGCCACGTTTAAGAGAAGGCTTTTATATGCGGGCATAAGCATGGTGATATTTGGTATAGCACATGCTGTTGAATGTGATTCTTTGGAACAAGCTATATACAGATTTATTATGACAGGAGTATGGGGATTTGCATTTGCATCTGTGTATTTATATACACATAACATACTTGTAGCCGCCTTTATCCATTTCTTTACAGACATATTTTTAAACATACATATATTTATATCTGATTGGAATGATTCGCCACTTTTTATAATTCTTGATAATTATGTGCAGTGGGTGATGTTGGCTATTATTCTGATAGTGGCGATTGTATTTCTTTATAAGAAACCGGTTAGAAAGTAAAATACTTTAAAAAACCAATCGACAACATTCAATTTGGGGAGGTACAAGAATGATAAATTTAGTGGCACTTCCGTGCCTCTGTGTAGATGTTTTTGATGGAACAGATGAATTGCGTGCAGGTGGTGAAGCCCTTAATTTTGCAGTTCATGCATCAAAATTTGAGGAGTTTAATGTTTCAATATTAGGTGCAGTAGGACAGGATTCCTACGCAAAATTTATTATGGATTCTATTTCTGATAAGAGAATAGATGTAAGCCATGTAAGAGTTGAAGAGGATAAAGTAACTGCAAATAATCGTACATATCTTACGGCAGACGGTGACAGATATTACAAAGATGATTCATGGACGGGTGATATTGTTGATAAAATGATATTGAATCAAGACGAATTGGACTTTATAAAAAAATCAGAGGTTGTATTTATACATTTCTGGGCAGGCTGTTTTGAACAAATTATAGATTTAAAAAAGAATAATAACTTCAGATTGGCTGTGGATTTTGTAGAATATCGTAATTTTAAGGAGATGGAAAAATATGCACCATATATAGATTATTTCCTGATTAGTGGAGAAGAATCAATTCTCCCGATATTTGAAGCATTTTCCAAGAAGTATAAAGGACTATTTAATGCATCTTTAGCTGATAAAGGAAGTGTTACATATTATAATGGTGAAAAGTATTTTGTCCCGGCTGATGAAGCTTTAGAAATAGTTGATACTACTGGTTGCGGAGATAGCTACCATGCAGGCTTTGTGTGTTCTCATATGTTAATTGGTGATATTTACGAGGCTATGAGAGTTGGTACAGAATTTGCAACAGAGACGTTGTCCCATTATGGTGGCTTTTAATTCGATTTGTAGGGAGAAACAATATGATAGGGTTTATTATATGGTCACTTTTCGGGGTGTTTATAATTGGATTAGGAATAAAAGATATGTTTTCTAAGAATCCGGTTGGATTCTGGGCTAATACCGAAACAATAAAAGTAAAAGATGCGAAAGGTTACAATCGCGCAACCGGACGATTGTTTATAATCTATGGAATCGTTTTTATTATATTAGGCATTCCGCTGTTAGAAGGTCAAAATACACCATACATTCTGTTGTCAGTTATTGGTGTGATGATGGAAACGATTGCAATTATGGCTGTTTATAGTTTAGGTATCGTTAAAAAATATGAAGAAAAGTAAATAACTTCCAGTTTGCCGAAATATATTTCTAACTTTCCCTATTTTACAGGCT
>ULTR01086082.1_pt1 | contig 13053 bp, 5 predicted proteins | sample 1957781 | NCBI WGS metagenome assembly ULTR01 (sample SAMEA4835739, study PRJEB28245) | human gut metagenome | biome: gut microbiome; material: fecal sample | place: Denmark | collected 2008 | reverse complement strand
GCTACGCCGCCAAGACCCTGGGCTGGAAGGTGGCCACCCCCATTTTCGACGGCGCCACCGATAAGGACATCACCGAGGCCCTGACCCAGGCGGGTCTGGACCCCCAGGGCAAGAGCTGGCTGTATGACGGACGCACCGGCGAGCGGTTCGACAACAAGGTCACCGTGGGCTATGTGTACTTCCTGAAGCTGCACCACCTGGTGGACGATAAGATCCACGCCCGCTCCACCGGCCCCTACTCTCTGGTGACCCAGCAGCCCCTGGGCGGCAAGGCCCAGTTCGGCGGCCAGCGCTTCGGCGAGATGGAAGTCTGGGCCCTGGAGGCTTACGGCGCGGCCTATACCCTGCAGGAGATCCTGACGGTGAAGTCCGACGACGTCACCGGCCGCGTGCAGACCTACGAGGCCATTGTCAAGGGCCACAACGTGCCCACCCCCGGCGTGCCCGAGTCCTTCAAGGTGCTGGTGAAGGAGCTGCAGTCCCTGTGCCTGGATATCCAGGTGCTGGACGAGGACGGCAACCAGATCGAGCTGAAGGAGGACGAGAACGCCCCGGATTCCTTCAACCTGGCCCGGATGGACGCCGAGGACGACCGCCGCAATCGCTACGCCGACGAGAGCGAGCTGGCGGACGCAGGCTTCGACTATGTGCCCGAGGAAGAGGTGGAGGCCTCCTACGACGGCGCGGACGATGAATTTTAAGGAACAGGAGGAGCATAGAGCATGAGTTATCCCACTTTTGACGCCATTAAAATCGGAATCGCTTCTCCGGAAATGATTCGCGAGTGGTCCTACGGCGAGGTGAAGAAGCCCGAGACCATCAACTACCGCACCCTGAAGCCCGAGCGGGACGGCCTGTTCTGCGAGCGCATCTTCGGGCCCACCAAGGACTGGGAGTGCCACTGCGGCAAGTATAAGAAGATCAGCTTCAAGGGCAAGATCTGCGACCGCTGCGGCGTGGAGGTCACCCGGGCCAAGGTGCGCCGTGAGCGCATGGGCCACATCGAGCTGGCCACCCCCGTCAGCCATATCTGGTATTTCAAGGGCATCCCCTCCCGGATGGGCCTGCTGCTGGACATCAGCCCCCGGATCCTGGAGAAGGTCCTGTACTTCGCCGCGTATATCGTCACCGACCCCGGCGAGACCCCTCTGCTGCGCAACCAGCTGCTGTCCGAGAAGGAATACCGGGACATGCGGGAGAAGTATGAGGACGATTTCGACGCCGGCATGGGCGCCGAGGCCGTGAAGAAGCTCCTGCAGCAGATCGACCTGGAGGAGCTCAGCGCCCAGCTCCACGCGGAGCTGAAAACCGTCACCGGCCAGAAGAAGGCCCGGGTGGTGAAGCGCCTGGAGGTGGTGGACGCCTTCCGTCTGTCCGGCAACAAGCCGGAGTGGATGGTCATCGACGTTCTGCCGGTGATCCCCCCGGAGCTGCGCCCCATGGTCCAGCTGGACGGCGGCCGGTTTGCCACCTCTGACCTCAACGACCTGTATCGCCGGGTCATCAACCGCAACAACCGCCTCAAGCGCCTGTTGGAGCTCAGCGCCCCGGACATCATCGTCCGCAACGAAAAGCGTATGCTCCAGGAGGCCGTGGACGCCCTCATCGACAACGGCCGCCGGGGCCGCCCCGTCACCGGCGCCAACAACCGGGCGCTGAAGTCCCTGAGCGATATGCTCAAGGGCAAGCAGGGCCGCTTCCGCCAGAACCTGCTGGGCAAGCGCGTGGACTATTCCGGCCGCTCCGTTATCTGCGTGGGCCCCGAGCTGAAGATCTATCAGTGCGGCGTGCCCAAGGAGATGGCCCTGGAGCTGTTCCGCCCCTTCATCATGAAGAAGCTGGTGGAGGACGGCTCCGCCAACAACATCAAGTCCGCCAAGCGCATGGTGGACAAGGGCGTCACCGAGGTGTGGGACGCTCTGGACGTGATCATCAAGGACCACCCCGTCATGCTCAACCGCGCGCCTACCCTGCACCGCCTGGGCATCCAGGCCTTTGAGCCGGTGCTGGTGGAGGGCCGCGCCCTGAAGCTGCACCCCCTGAACTGCACCGCCTTCAACGCCGACTTCGACGGCGACCAGATGGCCATCCACGTCCCCCTGTCCGCCGAGGCCCAGGCCGAGGCCCGCCTGCTGATGCTGTCCGCCAACAACCTCCTGCGGCCCCAGGACGGCGGCCCCGTCACCGTTCCTACCCAGGATATGGTGCTGGGCTCCTACTACCTGACCTTCGAGCGGTTTGAAAACGGCGTCAGCCAGATGGACAATGACGAATACTGGCCCCAGGGCGTGGATTTCTCCCTGGCCGGCAAGAGCTATGACGAGCTCACCGACCAGGAGCGGGCCAATGTTCACATGAACATCTATCGCGACGAGGACGAGGTGCTCATGGCCTATAACGAGCACATCATCGGCGTGCACCAGCCGGTTTGGATCCGCGTCACCAAGGAAGTGAACGGCGAAAAGCTGTCCCATGTGGTCCGGGCCACCGCCGGCCGCATCATCTTCAACCGCAACATCCCCCAGGACCTGGGCTTCGTGAAGCGGTATAACGATGACGGCACCCGTTCCGAGCACTTCTTCGACTATGAGATCACCGAGACCTGCGGCAAGAAGCTGTTGGGCAAGATCGTGGACCGCACCATCAAGCAGTACGGCTTTACCACCGCCGCCGAGGTGCTGGACAACATCAAGGCCACGGGCTATAAGTACTCCACCCGGGGCTCCATCACCATCTCCATCGCGGACATGACCGTCCCCGAGAAGAAGTATGAGCTGATCCGGGAGACCGAACAGCGGGTGGTGGACATCGAGGACCAGTACAACATGGGCTTCATCACCGACGAGGAGCGCTATAAGCTGGTGGTCCGCGAGTGGGAAAAGACCACCAACGACGTTACCGACGCCCTGACCGCCAGCCTGGACCGCTACAACCCCATCTTCATGATGGCGGACTCCGGCGCCCGCGGCTCCATGAAGCAGATCCGTCAGCTGACCGGTATGCGCGGCCTGATGGCCAACACCGCCGGTAAGACCATCGAGATCCCCATCAAGGCCAACTTCCGCGAGGGTATGTCCGTGCTGGACTACTTCACCTCCTCCCGAGGCGCCCGGAAGGGCCTGGCCGATACCGCTCTGCGTACCGCCGACTCCGGTTACCTGACCCGCCGCATGGTGGACGTGTGCCAGGATGTCATCATCCGGGAGGATGACTGCGGCGTGCAGAAGGGCATCCTGGTGTCCGAGATCAGCGAAAACGGCCAGGTCATCGAGAAGTTCTCCGAGCGCATCCGGGGCCGCTTCCCGGTGCATGACATCACCGATCCCAAGACCGGCGAGGTGCTGATCTCCAAGGATCACATGATGACCGAGAGCGACGCCGCCCTGCTGGAGAGCTTCGACATTCACTCCGCCGAGATCCGCACCGTGCTGACCTGCAAGGCCCACAGCGGTATCTGCGCCAAGTGCTACGGCATGAACCTGGCCACCTCCAAGCCGGTGGGCCCCGGCGAGGCCGTGGGCATCATCGCGGCGCAGTCCATCGGCGAGCCCGGTACCCAGCTGACCATGCGCACCTTCCACACCGGCGGCGTGGCCGGCGGCGACATCACCCAGGGCCTTCCCCGTGTGGAGGAGCTGTTCGAGGCCCGCAAGCCCAAGAAGATGGCCACTCTGGCCGAGATCGGCGGCAAGGTCCGCTTCGAGGAGGCCACCAAGGGCAGTCTGCTGAACATCATCGTCACCGCCGACGACGGCGACACCCGCACCTATTCCGTGCCCCACACCGGCCTGCAGGTCCGTGACGGCGACGTCATCGAAAAGGGCAAGCAGCTGCAGGACGGCGCTCTGAACCCCCACGACGTGCTGCGGATCCGCGGCGCCTCCGCCGTGCACAACTACCTGATCCAGGAGGTTCTGAAGGTGTACCGCCAGCAGGGCGTGGACATCAACGATAAGCACATCGAGGTCATCGTGCGCCAGATGATGCGCAAGGTCCGGGTGGAGGACGCCAACGACACCGGCCTGCTGTCCGGCGCCATGGCCGACGTCCTGGAGGTGGAGGACGAGAACGAGCGCGTCCGCCGGCGCATCGAAGCGGGCGAGGTCCGGGAGGACGGCGAGCCTCTGCAGGAGGCCACCTATACCCAGCTTCTGATGGGCATCACCAAGGCCTCCCTGGCCACGGATTCCTTCCTGTCCGCCGCGTCCTTCCAGGAGACCACCAAGGTCCTCACCGAGGCCGCCATCAAGGGCAAGGTGGACCACCTGGTGGGCCTGAAGGAGAACGTCATCATCGGCAAGCTGATCCCCGCCGGCACCGGCCTGAACGCCTATCGGCACTTCGCCGAGGAGCTGGTTCCCGTGACGGAGGAGGAGCTCCAGGAGGAGCAGTCCGAAGAGCAGGCCACCGGCGTGGAGACCCTGCAGGAGGACGCCGCCCAGGTGCTGGAGGAGACCCCCGGCCAGGACGATCAGGACCAGGAGTAAGACGACTCCGGGCATATACGGTTCATTACGCAGCCCCGGCGGATTTCCGCCGGGGCTGTTTTCTTGCCTTTTTCCCGGCGGCGTGGTACAGTAGGGGTATCCGCACAAGGGAGGAGCCGTTTCGCCATGTCCGCATCCGTCGCCTGCTATCATCTGCCGGGCCTGTTTGAATTTTACGATTTTTACCGGGTGTTTCTGCCGCTGTTCCGGCAGCACCGGGAGTATTTTTACGATTGGTGCCGCATCGCCTCCCTGTATGGCGCACCGGCGGACTGCATCTGGGGCGGCGGCCGGGTAGGGTCCGGGGACCGGGACCCCCGGGAGGTGCTGGCCCTGACCCGGGAATACGGCATCTCCGCCCGGCTGACCTTCAGCAACTCCCTGCTGCGGCCGGAGCACCTGTCGGACCCCCGCTGCAACCGGCTGTGCCGCCTGCTGGCGGAAAGCCCCGGCCCGCAGAACGGAGTCATCGTCCACTCGAACCTGCTGCTGGACCATCTGCGCCGGACCTATCCCGGGCTGTACTTCGTCTCCTCCACCACCAAGGTGCTGACGGATTTTTCCCTGCTGCGCCGGGAGCTGGAGCGGCCGGAGTTCCGCTATGTGGTGGCGGATTTCCGGCTGAACCGGGCCTTCCGCCAGCTGGACACCCTGCCCCAGGCCCTGCGGGACAAGACGGAGCTTCTGTGCAACGAGTGCTGCGCCTTCGGCTGCCGGGACCGGGCCGCCTGCTACCGGTCCGTCAGCCGGGAGAACCTGGGCCTGGAGGGTCCCGTCCACCGCTGCACCGCCCCGGACGCCGCCGGGGGCTATCGCTTCTCCCGGGCCATGGAGAACCCCGGCTTCATCAGCGTGAACGATATCCGGGACGTTTATCTCCCCATGGGTTTTTCCCAGTTCAAGATCGAGGGCCGCAGCCTGGGCACCGCCCTGCTGCTGGAGTTCCTGCTGCACTACCTGACCCGCCCGGAGTACCATATCCACGTCCGGGAGGCCCTGTATCTGGACAACACCCTGGACCTGTTCTGACCCGCCCCCTGCGTCCCGTCCGGGGCGCGGGGCTTTTTTCCAAATCCCCCTTGCCTTTTCCGAAAATCTCTGTTACAATTATGGCATGCATGCCAAATATAGGGAAGGAAGTGCGTATTACGACCATCACAAGCGCCAGTCTGCCCGCCAAAAAACGGATCCTGACGGTCTGCGTCAAGCTGTTTCTGGAGCAGGGTTACAAAAAAACCACCGTGGCGGAGATCGTCCACAAGGCGGCGGTGTCCAACAGCATTTTCCAGAATATCTTCCGGGCCAAGGACGGCGTCCTGACGGAGCTGGCGGAGTTCATGTTCTCCAACCAGTTCTCCATGGCCCGGGACGTCACCGGGAAGCAGCTGCCCCCCGCCTATGTCTACGCCGCGGAGACCGCCATCCAGATGACCCTGACGGAGCTGAACGAGAACCTGCGGGAGATCTATGTGGAGAGCTATACCCACAGCGAGGTGTCCGAGTTTATTTTCCGGGCCACCGCCCGGGAGCTGTACCGGATCTTCGGCCCCTATCAGCCGGAGCTGACGGAGGAGGACTTCTACGCCCTGGAGCTTGGCTCCGCCGGCCTTATGCGGGGCTACATGGTCCGCCCCTGCGATGGGACGCTGACGCTGGAGAAGAAGCTGCGGATGTTCCTGACCCTGAGCCTGCGGGGCTATAAGGTCCCGGAGGAGGAGGTGCGGCAGATTCTGCGCTTTGTGGAGGGATTGGACATCCGCACCGTGGCGGAGCAGGTGATGCAGAAGCTGTTCCAGGCCCTGGCCATGCATTATGAGTTTTCCCTGTCGGAGGAAGCACAGGCCGCCGCCCCGGCGGCGCCGTCTGTACCGACCCCGCCGTCAGAACCGGCGACGAAAGCGCCGTGACCCTCTGGGCGGCCCTGCTGCCCCTGGCCGCCCTGTTGATGGCCCTGACCATCGGCCGCAAAAAGCGCCTGAGCTGACGCTTTTTCTCCCATAAGCAGCAAATAGCCCCGGGACGCGATAGCGTCCCGGGGCTATTGCTATTGCCTGACTTTTTTGGGGGTCAGCTCAGGTGCTTTTTCTTGCCCAGCAGCAGAGCGGCGGCAGCCAGCAGGGAAACGGAGGCCGCAGCCAGCCACAGAGCGGGGTGGCCCGCATCTCCGGTCTTGACGCCGGGATTCTCGGGCTCAGCGGGCTTGTAGTTGGGATCGGTCTCGCCGCACACGGTGCACTTGCCGTCCTTGTAGTCGTGACCGGTGGCGGGGATGACCTCACCCTTCTTCACGGTCTCACCGCAGACGGTGCAGACCTCGTCGCCGGTATAGCCGTCCTCGGTGCAGGTGGCGGCCTTCGCACCTACCAGCTGGGTCTTGTGACCGGTGGCGGGGATGGCCTCGCCCTTCTTGACGACCTCGTTGCAGACGGTGCAGACCTGGTCGCCGGTATAGCCGTCTTCCGTGCAGGCAGCGGCCTTAGCGCCCACCAGCTGGGTCTTGTGACCGGTGGCGGGGATGACCTCGCCCTTCTTCACGACCTCCTGGCAAATGGTGCACGCCTCGTCACCGGTGTAGCCGTCTTCCGTGCAGGTGGTGGGCTTCGCACCCACCAGCTGAGTCTTGTGACCGGTGGCGGGAATAACCTCGCCCTTCTTCACGACCTCCTGGCAAATGGTGCACACCTCGTCACCGGTGTAGCCGTCCTCCGTGCAGGTGGCGGGCTTCGCACCCACCAGCTGGGTCTTGTGGCCGGTGGCGGGAATGGTCAGGGCCTCCAGGGTGGTCTCGTTCTGGCCTTCGGCATCGGCAAACAGCTTGCCGCACACGTCGCACACCCAGTGGGCCTTGACGCCGTTTTCGGTGCAGGCGGCGGGGACCTCCGCCACGGCGGACAGCTTGTGGCCGTCGGCGGGAATGGGCTGGGTCCGGACGTCGGTATAGGTGACGCCGTCCAGGACCACCTTGGCGGTATAGGTGCGGACGCCGCCCTCCAGGCAGGAGCTGCCGGTGGTGATCTCGCTGGTGACCTGGGCGTCCAGATGCAGCTTCTCATGCCGGGGATTCACGGTGCAGGCAAATTCGGCATAGGCGCTGAAATCGTCGTTCCAGGTCCACACCGGCTGGCCGTACACATGGCCGTCCTTCAGCTCGATGTTCACCGTGCCGGTGGGGCAGGTCCACTCCTGGCCGGTCTGGCCGTCCCGATTCTGATAGAACACCCAGTTGGGGCCGCCGGGGATGTCCAGCCGGGTCAGATCCAGGGACACGGTGATCTCCGTATCCTCCGCCGTCAGGGGCTCGGCGGTGAACTTCACATAGTCCGTCACGTCCCGGGTCATGCCGTTGGCCAGCAGGGCCGTCACCTGCATGCCGGCGCCGTCGAAGGTCTCGCCGATCTCATAGACGGTGCGCTCCGGCTGCCGGGTGATCTCCAGGGCGGTGACGCGGCTGCTCAGCCGCATCATATAGGCCGAGTCGTTCTTGAAATAGATGTTGCCCTCGCCGTCCACAATGGGGCTGCAGATGGCGTACTGGGCCTGTGCGCCGCTGGGGGTGAACAGCACATACCCGGTCTCGATGGTGACCTCACCGGAATCGCCGTTATAGGTCTCCATGGTGGTGTAGGTGTGGTCCACCTCGGTCATGCCGGGCTTATCCCGCAGGACCCGCAGCTTGCCGGGGGTATAGTTGTCGAAGAAGTACACATACGCATAGCCGTCCTGGTCCTCATAGGCCGTGGTCAGCAGACCGCTGGTCTGGGGATAGCCCTGGGTGGGGACGGTATAGGCGATGGAGAAGCTCTCCAGATCCACCACGGTCATGTTGTGGCCGGAATAGGCCCCGAACTGGCTGGCGCCGGACACGCCGATGTAGGCCCGACCGTTGTGGATCACCGGTGTGGAGGTGGACATGGGCGGCGTGTTGTCGTCGTTGCTGCCGTTGTCCAGGTGCAGGCGGTTCAGGGACCCCTTCACGAAGGTGCCGTCCTCGTTGGTGCGGACCTGATACAGGTCGCCGCCCTTGGAGGTGAAGTAATAGGCGTCGGTGGCGGGGTCATAGCACACGCTGCTGCGCAGGTCGCCCACGTTGGTGGCCTTCAGCTGGTCCAGCAGAACGCCGGTCTTGGGATCCAGGGACAGCACGGAGCCGTAGCCCGTGGTATAGCCGCTGTCGCCGTCGTCGGTGGTCACCAGGACGAAGTTTTCGCAGGCATAGGCCCCGGCCCAGTAAAACCCGTTGTGGGTATAGGTCCAGGCGGCCAGCTTGGCCTCCTGGGTCTGGGTGGGGTCCTCATCGGTAACGTTGATGCCCACGAAGTTGGCCTGCTTGGTTTCGGAGTTCCAGAAGCCGGTGTAGATATACCCGTCGCAGTAGGCGATGGGGCAGTTGGGCTGACCGCCCAGGGGATCGGTATACACCCACAGGGACTCCAGGCTCTCGGCGTCGAAGGCCTGGATGCGGCCTCCGCTGAGGGCCACGAAGATCATGCCGTCGGCATAGGTGGGGGAGTTGATGGCGAAGGAGGAGCTGGTGACCATGGTGCCCTCGCCTACCACCGCGCCGGTCTCCTTGTCGATCTTCAGCAGCTTGTCCCGGGCATAGGCGTAGAGATACCCGCCTGCAATAATGGGGCAGGAGGCGGCGCTGGCGCCGTAGCCCTCGCCCACCTTGTTGGCCCACACCAGCACCGCGTCCTCGGCGGGGATGGGGGGGGGGGCGCTGACCACGCCGTTGTTGTTGCTGTCCGCCCGGAACAGGGGCCAGTCACCGGGCTGGAGAATGTCGTTGTGGCTGCTCTCCGGGGCCTTGTCCAGCTTCACAGTGATGTTCTTGCTGTTTTCCCCGGCGATCACGTCCAGCTTCTGGCCCACATAGCCGCTGCGGGTCACCACCAGGGTATAGGTTCCGTTGGTGTCCAGGGTATAGGCGCCGGTCTCGCCGGGCAGGATCCGCTGGCCGTTGACGTTGCTGGTCAGGAACACTGTGGCGTCGGCGGGGTCGGTGGTGACGGTGGTCTCCACCGGCGGCAGCTTGTTGATCCGGATGGAATAGGTCTGCGCTACGGAGGTGGGCTCGCTGTGGGAAACGGTGACGGTGATGGCTTCCGTCTGCAGGGCGGTGTTCAGGGGAACGCTCACCGTCCGCAGAACGTTGGGCCTGTTGTCCGCGTCATAGGTCAGGGTCTGGCTCCAGTCGCCGCAGGCCACGGTAACGGTCATGTCCGCGTCCAGCTTATAGCCGGACAGGGGGCGCAGAGTCAGCTGGATCTCCGGCACCCGCTGGCCCAGGGACGTTGTGTAATCCAGCACCAGCTTGTCGAAGGCTTTGGATGCATCGTCCTTCTGGTTCAGGGGCAGGGCACTGCCGTTGTTGTCCGCCAGCTTCATGGAGTTCAGGGTCATGACCCGGTGGGCGGAGATGAGATAGCTCTGATAGAAGGTGACGCCGCCTACGGCCTTGGCCTGGGCCACCTGCAGCTCCATGGAGTTGCCATGGCCGCCGGCGGCCATGAAGTTGGCCACGGAGCCGTAGCCATCGTCCTTGGAGGTCAGCACCTTTTCATACAGCTTGTCGGCGAAGTTGGTGTTATAGTGACCGTAATAGACCATGGTGGTCACATAGGTGCTGTCTGTCCTGGCCCGGTTCAGGAAGAAGGAGGCGTTGTTGGACTCCACGGCGAAGTCATACTCGTGGACGCCTGCGCTGAAAGCCGGGGTCATGGGATAGGGGATGGCCTTGGCGGAGGTGCCGCTCTTGGCGTCCAGGCCCTTGAGCCAGTCCTCCACAATGGGGGTGGGCACCTGCACCGTCAGCCCGGCGGAGGCCTTCACGGCGGCGGTGGTGTGGAAATAGCTGTTCTTGGTGGAGACATAGGTGTAGCTGTCGCCGGGAACCAGGGCATACACATCGGCGGTGCCGGTCTGCTGCCGGGGGGCGATCACCGCCCCGGCGCTGTTGGTCAGCTCCACCGTCACATCCTGCTCATGCTCCAGGGTCACCAGAACGCTCTCCCGCTTTTCCACCAGCACCGTATAAGTAGCGGTGCGGCCCTCGAAGGTCAGCTCCACGGGGATGATGTACTGCCCCTTGCCGTTCTTCTGGCAGCCGGCCAGGGTCACGTTCACGGGAGCGCCGCCCTGGGCCGCCTTCCCGGCAACGGTCAGCTTGGCCTGGGCGCACAGGGGGGAGGCGGTAACGGTCACCGCGTCCTCGGTGGTGGCCACGGTATAGCTCAGGGTTTTCTTGTCAAAGTCCAGCTTCAGCCGGGCGGAGGCGTCGGATACCACCAGGTCCGTCAGGCTGGGGGTGCGCAGAACGTGCAGGGTATAGGGCTGGTACTGCTCGTATCCGTCCACGGTATACCGGGCCTCCAGCACCACGTCCCCGCCCTCTAGGCTGCTGCCGGGAAGGACCCGGGTCAGCACCGTGGCCTTGCTCTGCCAGGAGCGGGCGTACTTGGGCAGGGTCTCCACCCCGGCCAGGTATACCCGGACGTTCATCTGCCCCTCGGCGGTGCCGATGCCGTCTCCGGGGACCATATAGGGATACAGGGTGCCATAGGAATAGTCAGGCACCCAGAAGGTGGCGCCGCCGTCGGTCTCGTCAAACTTGGGGACGTCCTCGCCGTCCTTCCACTGGTTGTCGATGCCCAGGCGGAGCTCCTTGATCCACTTGCCGGAGGGCAGGGGAGCGGACACAGCCGCGCCCTGGGCGGTGACCTCCACGGTGCCCCGGACGTGGTTGATGCCGCCGTCGGACAGGTCAAACTGATAGGTGGCGGGCACCAGCTGCACGGAACCGGCGTTCTTCACGGTGGTCACGGTGCCGAACTCGCTGGTGAAGGTGGCCTGCGCCGGGGTCACGGCGCTGCCGTCCTGGGTGGCGGCGATGGTCACGGTCACCCGGTCGCCCGCTTGGAAGGCCTCGAACTTTTCGATGGCCTTTTCCAGGGCGGTGCGCAGGGGGGCCGCCGCGGCGTTGGCGGCGGCATAGAAGCCGCTGTGGGCGGCGTCATAGGCCTCCTTGGCGGCGGCGTAGTCCTTCAGTCCGTTGGTGGACGTGTTGTAGGCCGCCATCCGCTCTGCCAGGTGCAGCAGGTCATCGCCGTAGCTCTGGTTGGCGTTGGTGGTGAACCAGATGGCCGTCAGTCCCTTGGCCGAGGCGTCCAGGGCATAGCCGTCGCCATCGTAGTGCAGGGAATAGTTGTCCGGCCGTCCACGGCGGTAATAAATCCGCTGTCGATGCCGGAGAAGGTGTGGCCGCTGTTTTTCAGCACGTCCTTCACCGTGTCGCCGGAGCGATAGCCGATATACTCCGGCTCGATGACATAGCCGTCCTGGGCCACGGCCAGCAGGGCGATGCGCCCGTCGTCTGCCGCATAGGCCGGAACCGGCAGCAGAGACAGCAGCATCAGGCACGCCAGCAGCGCGGCCATCAGGCGTTTGGTAACTCTCATGTGATGTTTCCTCCTTTGTTCTTTCTCTATTCAAAACACCTTGCAGGTGATAAATCTTGCCGCAAACCGGCGCAGGGCCGGGGTCTGCTCCCGCCATACCCGGCGGGCGCTTTCCAGCAGGGCCAGGCACCGCCGCCGCTGGTCCTCCGTCATGGTGTGGCCGCTGTACCACACCTCCCGCTCCAGGTACACCAGGTCCTCCGCGTCCTCCGGGGACAGGGGGTCCTCCGGAAGGCCCGGCTGACCCAGCAGGTCATGGACGGCGCACAGGATGTATCCGCAGCCCATGCGGCAGTCCGGATCCTGATACCGGGCCGCCGCCTGTTTTAGCCGCCTGCGGCCCAGAAGGGCGCGGACGGTCAGGGCCAGCAGCCCCAGCGCCAGCGCCGCCGCCAGAGTCAGCAGGGCGCTGCGGACATATTCCGCCCGCCGGTCCTGGGGCTGTTCCTCCTCCGGGACGACCTCCGGCTCCCGCTCCTGAACGGGGGTGTCCGGCGCAGGGGTGTCCCCCTGGCCGTTTTCTCCCTCCGGGCCGTTTTCCGGCAGCCGGTATTCCACCAGGTCCGTATAGCCCGGGGCGGCGTCAAAGGGCAGCCAGCCCACGCCGTCCAGATAATACTCCGTCCAGGCGTGGCTGCTCTGCTCCGTCAGGGTCAAAGTGCCGCCGGGGGCCATGGCCTCCGCCTGCTGGCGGGTCACGACGTAGCCCTCAACGTACCGGGCCGGGACGCCGCAGCACCGCAGCAGCAGAGCCGCCAGGGTGGCATAGTGGATGTCGCTGCCCTGCTGGCCGCCGGAGGCCATGGCGGCGGCGATGTCGCCGCCGGACACTGAGGCCCCCTGGCGATAGCTGACGCTCCGGGAAAGCCAGGCCAGCACCGCCGCCTTGGCCTGGGTGGTGGTCATATCGCTCTCCGGGGTAAAGGCCCGGGTCAGGGCCTCATAGGTGCTCTGGGGCACCGTCAGATAGTGGTCATAGACCCACTGGCGGTATACCGCCTCCCCCTGGCGATAGGGGGTGTCGTCCTCAGACCGGGACAGGGCGTCCTGCAAGAGATAGCTGTCCTCCACCGGGTAAACGGACAGGGTGACGGCGTCTGCCGGGACGC
>ULTR01087230.1_pt1 | contig 13079 bp, 16 predicted proteins | sample 1957781 | NCBI WGS metagenome assembly ULTR01 (sample SAMEA4835739, study PRJEB28245) | human gut metagenome | biome: gut microbiome; material: fecal sample | place: Denmark | collected 2008 | reverse complement strand
ATTAAAACGACAACCTGGTATAAAACGCCATCGGATGTAATGAGATACTCTTTAAGTAGTAAATACAAAAGAGAAGTTCCATCTTAATTGTCAGACAATTTATAAAAGAGCGTTTATAAATTAAAACATATATTGTTAACAATTTATTTACAATTATGACATAATGCGTTAACAGTACTATAGTACTATATAATAGTACACAGAAAATAGATTGTAATATCATAAGTACTATATAACCATTTATATACTCCATGCTGTTCTAGCGGCTACACGGGAAGAAAGAAGGAAACTATGAATTTATATGGAATCGAAAACAGAAGTACAATTGACTCAACACCAATTATGACAACAAGCGAAAAATGGCACATTAGATTTTATGTTTAATCATGCTGAATTAAGATGCATTACATGTGCAACAGTGCGCGGCTATATGAACGTTAACACATCAACGTTGCACAGATATAACGGAAGATATGGAAAAGGTTATGTAAGAACAGCGCCGCGATACTACAATGGAAAGATATCTACAAATTATATGGTAATTGAATACTGGGTTGAAAAGTGAGGTAAGAATATGGATAATTTAACACAGATAAAGAAAAATAGACTTTTACAAGAAAGCAAGGATAAAATTTTAGAAACGCCACTTTTTCATAATGACATTATGAAAATGTATGCGTATATCTACGATTGCACAGCCACAAGTGATACACAGGCAGAGATTCAACTTATGGAAACTGTAAAAGCATCACTTGATTTTCTTGTAAGGGAGGTGTTAAAATGATTTATTCAATTGTTGTGTGGGGATTTGACACTGATAATGACTATCAGCACGACTGTGACCTTATTAAAGCTAAAAGTTTTAAGGAAGCGTTTGAATATACTATCAATTATATGTGGGCTGGGTGGACTTTTACAAAAATAGAAATTGAGATATTACAAGAAAATCAGTATATTATACAATATCATGATAACTATACTAATGAAAATGACCTTTTAAGCTGTAAGGCAGACAGTGAACTTGATGCAAAGATAAAGTTTAGATTGTGTAATGACTTTTCAGATACTAAACGCTACACAATAATCAGTGTAAAAGGAGTAAAGAAATGAGAACGATGAGGCACACATACTGGGTGGAAGTAGCCTTTCTGAATACAGAAAGTGACGATATCAATGTAGAATATGTTGAATGTATTGGATATAATGCAAGACAAGCGAGTGATTCTGCTATTGACTATATATCAAAACTACCGTTTGTCAGTCACGTTACAGTAATATCAGTAGAAAGAAAATAACAAAAGAGGGGCTTAATCCCCTCTTTCTTAACTTAATGGAATATTAAACTCGACACCATACAATTGGATTTCAGTTACACTTGTGAAAGTAGCGTACCCGCTACCGTGTATATCAACCAACTTTAAATAAATTGCACCACTATCAACTTGTGTGGCATCGAACGGATTGATAGTGAGAACCGCCATGCATTGATGATAACCGCTAGCATCATGAACAACGGCATTGCAATTACAGATACTTTGTTCATTTACAAAAGAAAGATTGTGACTCATAACTTTAACAGCGGCATTTGTGAAATTCTTGGCTGGACTGAAAGCCAAATCAAGAAAGCTTGCCACATGCCTAAAGCTACAATGTGCGTTGGTATTAGTCAACACAACAGGCATTTTATAATCATTAAGTGTGCAGCCGACACCATCAAGCGCAAATTCTCCAGATCTGTTCCAACTTGCGTACCCGTCCATTGCCTTATAAATCATATCTGCAATTGAAGCTTGCCCACTAGCGTTAGGGTGGATATTATCGCTAGCAAGTACGCTAGTCCAACGTAAAGCACTATCAGCACCGCTTAAAAACTTAAACTTTCCCCAGTATGTTTCATACAATGTTTTGATTTCATTGTAAGATTTAACTTTTGCAACACTAGTAAAACCGATGATAGGTGTTGCAATCCATCCAATGTAAAGCGTTGCGTTTGGTAGTTGTGACATTAAATCAATTGTATCTTGGATTCCCGAATTGATAAGGGTACCCTCAACAAATTGATCATTCCAGCCGCCCGCAACAACAACATACTTAACTTGTTTCTTTTGCTTATCTGTTAGACTTGCTATTGCTTGTGATAGCAGAGCAGAAAAGTGAGTATTCGCACCAAATCCGCTGCCACCTAAACTTTTATTAACATAAAAGCTTGCATCACTGAAATACTTTTCATGCAATATATCGCACCACGGCTTCACCATGCCATCTGGTGTATATCCTTCCCCGTATGAGTCGCTAATTGTTATCAATCCATAATCTGTCAACCATGTATCAATAATATCAGACAATTCTCCGCTTGCCTTTAAAGAATCAAGATACTTGTCAATGGCGGCTATATAGTCCAAATTATCAATATAATTTTGAACGTCTGCCTGCCATTTGTTCCATTGTGTATAGTAATCATCCCATTTGGTATCAAGATCCTTTACAGTTGATAACAGCCAATCAAGGTTTAAATTGTGAAAATCTGTATACGGGAAATTTGAAAATTCCATAACATCACCCCTTTATTTAAATTGGTCCGACGGGATAACATTGTATTCGTTGCCGCCATCACCTACAACTAAAATTGGTTCAAAATTTTTATCAAAGTAGTGCTCATCTGGTATTTGACCAAATTTCATAACTAGAATTCGTAGATAAGCTGCTTTTGTTTTATCATGTACTACAGGCCACACAGTGCAAGGACTTTTGGAGTTGACGGGGGGAAATCTCATAGGCATGCCATTAACAAAAGTGATCCCTTTATATATTTCTGTTACATTACTGGATCCTATAACAGCGATAGTATCGAAACTATATCCGTCTGCTAACCGAATCGGTTCTGGTATCTCACCTTCTTTGTATTGAATAATGAAAACATTACCTTTATAAGTTATCATACTAACATACCCCCTTTTTCCCATCCAAAACCATCAATAACACCGATTGAAATGGTTTCATTTTCTCGCCCGCAATGCATAAAAAAGCCGTGTCCTATATCGAGTGATATATGTCTTCCCCTACCGCCAAAAGTTGTATAAAGTAAATCGCCGTCTTTTGTCTTGTCTGGAGTCGTTATATTTGTACAACTGTTTATATAGGCAGTCGAATACATGAATTTTCCAGTGACTAAGTTAATAAAGCCGCTGCAATCAATCACTGTCTTTCCCAAACAGAAAGCCTTGATTTGAGCTTTCTGTGCTGCGTTATACTTTTTAAAATAATTTGGCTCTGCATTCCATAAAGCCTCAAAAACCTCTGGTGTACACTTCTGCCCCTTCGCGCCGTAAAGGTAAGCGTACTTGTCACGGTTTTTGTAAAGCTCTCTCGCTTTAGCAATATATGCAACGTTCTTATCCGGAATATCATAAATCATATCTTTAATTCTCCTTATCTTTTACTATTGTCAACAGCTCTGTGATAACTTTTGTGTTGTTATTCAGAGCGGCAACCCATTTTGCACTTTCTTGGTCATGCTTCTCATACCAGGTTTTTCTTTCTTCTCTCTGTCTCACGTCAAGTGCGTTCACATACCACATTACTGCACCTAAACAAACACATGGTACACCAACCATTTGTGCTATTTGCGCAATTGTGTTCATAATTTCCATATATCACCACACTCCTATTAAAAGTCTATCTGCATAAAGCTTGCAAACCTCGTCAAGAAAATTGTAAGCTTTAGTCAGATCAATTTCCGCTTGCATCATTTGTTGCGAAGTTGTAACACCTATGTTTCCATGAATCCTTCCCTCATGTGTTCCGCTTGTGGTTGACTCATCCAAACCATTGGTAACACTTCCAGTTGTAGTATCAACCCCAAAACTTTGTGTATCACTTCCGCTGTCTGTTATGTTGTCAGTGTTTGCCACCTCAGGAGTACTTGAGTTAAAAGCGGCGACTTTATGAGTTGCATCAGATATCTTACCAAAAGTCGTTGTTGCAGTTCCCTTCTGGTAAGATTCCTCTGTGTTCACGTTGCCTTTTTGAAAAGTGCCGTTTCCGCTGTCAGTCCAACTTTCCACCCTATCATAATTTTCTATAGGATTGTATTCAAGCTGCGTCACTTCCCACAAGTGATCAATAGTCCACTGTAACGACTTTGCTACACTTGTAACGTGCCGTCTTAAATAACTAGGCTCCTGGTAAACAGGGGTCAAATCGCCAAATGAAAGCAAAAAATGTTCAATAAGTTGATCTTTTGAAACACCTTTAACATATATATCGTTAAAGATACTATTATCATAGTCATACAGAGTTGCTATTGGAATAATTGTTCTCACGCTGCTCACCCCCTCTATTGTAAGGATACCGCAAACGTGCGCGAATGTCAAGGTTATAATGTGCGTTAACTTTTTCTAAACATTCGTTAATAGTTTCCACCCACAACTCACATTTTGACATTACCGCGTTTTTGGTTTCTTCCACTTCATCCGTTATCATACGTTCTTTCTTATCAGGGGCTGTATAAATACCTATTTCCATATCAAAAGCATGTTTAAGACTCTCAACAGATTCCAATGCTGCCTTAACAACATTGTAACATTTTTCGATGTCGTTATTTAAGAACTCATACAATGGCTTTCCCGTTTCCTTATCATATAGCGCTTGATTGATCACAACAGCAAGCTTTCCAGACATGATATCATCAAAAGCAACTTTAAAGGTGTCAGCAGTGCTTTTGTTTTTGGCTGTAAAAATAAAACCAAACTTTGCAAGTGCACTAGCAACGTCACAGTTTGAGAGCGTTAACGCTACACGCTGCGCGTATGAATTGATAAGATCTCCAATACCGCACCAATCAGGTGTTAATTTTACAATCTCACAATCTTCACCTATAACCAAATCGCCATTAAAACTAGCGTCAAAAGCTGGATTAGCAACTATATAATTTGTAGGCTGATATTGTACATCAAACCCATACGGATTTCCGTGTTGTGGAATGATACCAAAACGAGCTGTGTTCATAACACAAAAGTTTCCTTTTAAAAACAAAAGAGGATAGATATAAGTTTTAGCCCAGTTTTGAGGCATACCATCGAAAATGATAAGACTTTCTGCACGTTGTAAAAAGTAGCGAAAGTATGTTGCATAGTCCCAAGTATTGTTAATGTGAATCATGTTTGGATTTTGACGTGATTCATATTCATTTATGATTGGACTTGATACACCTTCGCCAACATAATATCCACTATATACAAACGGTTTCATTCTATAAACATACCCCCATTCAAATAATTGATAATAGCAGCTGTTCCGTCTGCTGTTGCATTGCATTTTATATTAGCATTTTTGCATTTTAAATACCCATTGATAGTACTTAATGTTTTAAATTTACAACACGGATACCCTTGATAAAAAAGGTTTGTTTCAATCAATGGATAATATTCGCATACCATGTATACCAAGTTGTTAACATAAATTGAACCGCTGCCGCCACTATTACTAACACGCGGTACGGATGCTTGTAAACCAGACATTATACCGCTGCCTATTGCAGCAGTAGCATTTATAAAATTGCTTGCTGCACCTATTGCATCAACTTCCGCCGCGGAGGCAAAACTTTTTTGTATACTTTCAGAAAATTGCATAGCACTTGCAAGCTCTACTTGCGAAGTGCCTATGATATTTGTTTGTCTAGCAGAGTATCCCACGGGAACACCACAGTTTCCGTTTAAACTTGCTACAAGTGTTGCGCCACTAAAAATAGAAATATCGCAACCTCCAGATATATCAATGGTGTAATTTATAAGTAACGTATCACCTATTAAATTAGGATTAAGTGGAATTGTACCATAAAACGGCACTTGTAACATATAATGTGCATAAGGTGCAAATCGTAAAAAAGGATAGTTAGCATCTGCCATTTGTTCTGTTCGCGGAACTGTTAAAGAAACACTTTTTGAGAAAGTGTTATTTGTAGCGATTTGCCACCCAGGTATACCAGTGTCTACGTATCCCAACACAACATTAACAGGAGTTCCCCCCGGTGGTGCAAAAGGAATCCATGTTGCTGATAACAAGTAGTCTTGCGGGCGTGCTACCTCTTTAGCAACTCCATCTGGATTTTGCAAAAAGTCGTTTAAACCTGTTGTGTATTCTGCTGTATACAAATATGAGCATAAACGATTAAAATTAGCAACTGTTAAAACAATAAAACCATTTCCAGATTTTCCTGCTGTACAAATTATAATACATCCGGTTTGATCTGTTGAAAGTGCTGCACTTGCTGTCATAATGTCAGGCTTGCAAGAAGTTGGTAAAACAGTATCAATGATAAAAGGATTTCTTTCTGAAAAAGTTCCTATTCTTTCCACGTAAGCGGTATTATTTAATAACTCATCTTTATAACTCGCCAAATAATCACAACTGCATGATATTTCATAAGTCGATTCGACATAAGTAACATCATTGATAAAATAGTATCTTCCAAACGTTTCACAGTATGCAACATTCCAATTAAACGGTTCAACACCTTGTAAAATGAAAGTTGGATTTTCGACAGATGTACCACTTTTAAGCACACAAGTTGCGCTTTCTGAAACTTCTGGTATTTTTGTACTGTTAATTCGTTTGTCTGACTTTCCAAATTTAACTTCAAATGCCATGTGTACCCCCTTCAAGAAAAGGGGCTTGAAGCCCCTTTGTTTAATCTAATAAAATCAAGATTGCATTCTCCGTAAAATCCACAGGTGTTTTGAATGTGTAATGATTCCAACCGTTTCTAAAAAGATAGCGAGCGTTTAAAGGTTCCATAGCGCTTGATTGATCAACAGGCACAATTCCTAGCGTGTCAATATCCATCATAATCCCTAAAACATTTTCGACAGTCTTGTTTGCAATTGTAAACTTACTTGTACCGTCTGCCTTGACACCTTCCGCACTTCCAGTAATCGTCATAGGTTTTTCGGGATCCGTCCAAAAAGTAACCTTCTCATAATCGCCCAGTTCTGCCTTTTCTGGATGGAAAAACTCGCTTCCGTTTGCCTCAAAATAGTTTCCAAATTTTGAAACAAGATAGAAACGCAAGTCTTTTGCATCCGTGTGACGGTTTACAACTTTGTCCTTGAAATCTCCGTGAAAACGGGTTCCGCGAATGGCAAGGTTTTCTTTTAGAGTTTTCATCTCTGCCGACAGCCACACCATGAATGGTCGAAAATCAGCCGGATTCATGATTGTTTTTGCAGTCATTGCAAGCCCCGTCTCAGCGTTATACTTTGTTAACGCATGAAATACTTGATTTTTCTTACAAAGATTTCCTGCTGTTGGCGCTGCACTGCCTGCATCAGCAAGGATAATTGCAAGGTTTGCAAGCTGTGCACGGGCGACATTCTCCAAGTCAATCTCATAAATGTTTGAAAACTCTGTCATAAGCATGGAGAAATAACTTGCAACGCCATCTTCAGAGTCGAATGCAGCGTTTAACTGATTCTTCCAGATAGTATATTTTCGCGCAAAAGTTTGTCCACCACTTGCGATTGTAAGAAGTACATCATACTTTACAGGCTTTGTTCCTGCTTTCCAATCTTGGCTCTCCTCTGATTTAGCAAGTTCCGCTGTTATATTCCACTCATCATTGTCAATGTTGGAAGCGTTTACAATAGGCGTAAATTTTCTGATATAATTGCCGTAGCGCTGCGCGTCCCAAACCATACCAGAAAGTTTTCTCGAATATGGGCGAATGCTAAAAATAGTCTTTGCAAGGACTGTTGGAATAATTTGATAGAGGTTATCATCTTCCCGCTCAAATCCCATTTTAAACGTGTTTTGCATCTGCCCAAAGCTTAAATTCTGCCCCGGTTTTCTTCCAGTGTATTCCTCATACATGGTATTCAAAACCGCCGAAATTTGTGTATAATTTAAACTTGCCATAGTCTACCCCCTTAGAAAAACTTACTTAAATCGGTATTGCCGCTTGAACCACCAAAATTAGCCTTGCCATTGGCTAGCTGCTGCGCTTTTACAAGAGCTGTTGCAAACTTGTCATAGTCAAAATCATTTCGGGATGCTTTTGGTTCTGCCTTTGGTTCTGCCTTTGGTTCTGCCTTTGGTTCTGCTTTAACGTCAAATGCTGCTATTTCATCTTTACTGTACCCTGCGTTTACAAGCTTTAAAATCTCATCAATTTTCATATTTTAACCTTCTTTCTTTATTTTGTTGACAGCTGTAAACAGAATCGAACTGTTACCTTGTGATTCAAAGTCACATGCGCTACCCATCTACGCTATACAGCAGTAATAGGCGGTCTGTCTGTCGTCCCCGACTCGCACACACTGGCTAGTGTTTGGATAGTGCAACCGCCTATTTATTATATATCATTTATATAATTGTTTGTCAATTACAACTTTATAAAATATCATACCATGATACACAGTCAAACGATGCCAAAAAATCGCACTGTGTTTCATAGTCTGAAAATGTTATGTCACCACTTATAAACATTGGTTTTAAATACTTTTTACTACTTGTTTGCCACCTCTCTAGCGATGATGGCGAAGCATCAAAAACATCATCACAATAAGCGCGCATAGGTTTAGTCACGTAAAATTTAAAGTCTGACTTATGCAACCACACTGAAAACAGAGGTGTTTTCATATCGTGTGTATATTCCTTTAAGTTTTGATGCCGTATTCTGTCATCTTCCAAATCCATAAATTCGTTATCAAGTTCCATTTTCGCTCTGCCTTTTGGTAGATTTCTGTAAAAAGCGTTTTGTCTCTTTTTCTCAGAAATAGGAGACTTAAACGGTAGTATAAGTGTTGTCTCGCACCTATCTACTTGTGTAATTTCAGTTCTTACTTTTACCGCCTTGTAACAGTCTGGGATAAGTCTATATCCAATTAAAATGTTAGACATAATTGCGTTAGAGTTCCCAAAAAACCAAGTTCTTATTTTTTCCGTTTCCGAGTCGGGGCGGTTTCTGAAAAGTACTTCCATAATATTTTTGTATGCCTGGAATTCATTTTTTATAGGTCTGTCACCTTTTTGTGGAATGAATTCATCAAAAATTACATCATAAAAACGCGTAAAGTCTATACCAGTTTTGTTTTGAAAAGTAGACAGCGAAACACCTACTATAAAAGGTTTATCGTTTTGCAAGTCCTCGTCTGTCAGGTATGCCTTGCCATAACCTTTTTTGTCGTTATATTTCAGCCGAATATCTTTTCCAAACCAATCAGGTTTTACAAAGTCGCCTATAGTCGAAAAGCTGTTCTCAAGTGCAACGTTTGTTCTACGCACGTATAAAATAGGGAAGTGCCCATCATTCCAGATATCACATATCAAATGCGATTTTCCGATACCTCTTCCGCCTATGATATCTATATATCGCTGTCCAATATCACAAATATATTTATAATTCAAATATCCGTTTTCTTTATATAAACTCATATTATCACCTCTTTAACTTAAAAGAGGGAAGTCGTTTTGACTTCCCTTCCTGCCTTATACAAGCTCAAAATTCATGTAAGTCCGGCCTGCTTTGCTCTGCGAACGTGTCAGCTTAAACTGTAAATTGTAGGTGTCCATAAAATCATACGCACTTTCTGCCGTCTTGATAACTGTTGGACTTGACGTTGCAATTGTTACAATTTCACCTGTCTCAATGTTGGTGTGATAAAAAACAGCCACTTCCTTATTGTCATCTGTCGTGTAGCGTACATAATCTGTAACATTTACGATACTATCATCTGGTAAATTCTTCATTAACAAGTGATTGTCATTTGCCATCTTAAACATTTCTTTCTTGTCAAATTCTCTTGATTGTCTTTCAATTCTCATTTTCGTTATCCTCTTTTCTTTTATTAGGGTATCTTTCCCTTACAACTATATAATAACTTATTTATAAAAGTTTTGCAAATAAAACGTTATTTACTCTACTATTGCATCAACTATAGTGTAATTCTTGATTTGATCATCTGATAAACCTATCTCATAATTGCGAGCTATCATACAACTATAGCCTGTATACTCTGTTATTGCTTCTTTGCCTTGATAATCAACAACTTTTGCTTTTGTGACAGTATCGCTGTCATTATACCAGATTTGGAAACCACCGCTATTCTTTATTTTGACCCCCTCTCTAAAGTTATCAAGGTTTTTAATTACTTCTACCCCCCTTGCCTTTTTAACTCCTGATATAGTACAACCAAAATACGTTTTATCTTTTGTTTCTTTATACGCATTAAAACAATACTTCTTTGCACCTAGCGTTTTAAAATCTTTGTATTCGGGTTCATACCTATTTTCAGATTTTACATCGCTTTCACAGTCAAAATATCCGATATAATATTTTTTGCCGTCAATATCAACAAAAGTATTAGTTTCTTCACACAGCTCATATATCCAATTATTTAATTCTGTCAATTTCTCAAAATTAAAGTTAGTTGCTTTACAGCTGTCTGTATCACAATAAATATAAGAGCTGTCCGCGCATGCTAAAATACGTCTTAAGTGCTTGCGTGCGTGAGCAGTTGTATATACCCCCCACACATACGGCAAAACACTTTTTTCACTTTGCTCTGTAATGCTCTTTTCATCTGGAATTTTAAAGCCGCTTGCATCAACTTTTTCTTTATATGCAATATCATTTTCATACCTTGAATATGAAAATTCTTGCCATTCGTTTTCTAAATACAACATAATAGGGTGAATAGGGTCGGTTGCAGCCATGCCATAAATACCGTTTAATTTATTTTTGGCTTTCATTAAGTCATATTCCGCTTCTTCCCTCTCTTTGCTATTTGGGGCGGTATTCTTTACAGCAATTTTAAGTTTTGTTTTCGCTGTGAAATATTCCATGATAACACTTCTTACATCATCTGGGATATATCCATAACGTGCGGTATAGAGGGTATCATCTATAATTTCAATGCTGTCAAAATCGTAACATTCTTCAATTATAGAAAAATCAATATCTGTTACAGTTGTTTCTAGCTCTGTTGCTTTCCAGACTCTGCCATTGTCAGGGTCTACCCCTTGCAAGTTGCGGCATTTGCTTATAGATAGATACGGGTTGTATTGATCTTCTTTAAGTCTTACGTTTGTAAGTTTTATTTGTGCTATCCATGCAAGCTCTTTACTTTTTATGTATTTTAAACATTTTGATGTTACGGGCATTTTTTCAAATGCCGTCATTGGAAACTGCATCAAAAGAAGCATAGCTGGATACATGCTGCTAGCATCAAAGCTATAAACGTCATGATATATTTTCGAACATTTTATCATGTTGGCGTGAGTATCACCTCCGCGAAAAGCTTCTTTTAAAAGCTTGTATGTTTTGTCTGTTAAAGCTAACTTTTTCTTTAACAGCCTGGTAGTGCCTTTTCGTATAGCTCTTTTCATATCACGTCTCACATAAGATGTACTTGTTAGAGGCACTGTTGCAATTCTATCGCCATCTTTTGTAAGCATGTATGTTATTGCTTCCCAAAGTCCTAAAGTATCATTGATGATATATCCCCACTCTATAGGATTGATATAGCTCTCATTATGCCTTATAAGTGCGTAGTCCAAATCGCCTTTTGCTTTTATGTGTTGGCATCCAGCCATTTTTTTCGTGAAGTTATCAAGTGACATATTAGTTAGCTTATAACTACACCTCAGTTCAATACCACGCTTCTTTAATCGCCACACAAGCGGTTTACGTTTACCAGTTGCAAACACTTCGCTATAATCGTTTAAATATCCAATCATAAAGGAAAATTCGAACGGAAGATTGTGAACGTAAATTACAAAATAGCGTGACTCATTAGTTTTATAGTAAGCTTGTATTTTATCAAGTAATTTTATAAAATCAGTCCAATATCTACCCTCTACTTCTTCTCCGTCAATGCAAGCGCTCCAAACATACATAAAAGCATCAATAGGCTTTGTCACTTCTTCGCCTTGATCATCTTTTTCAATACGTGTCCGTGATGTTGTTTCAATGTCAAAAGTTCCAAATTGATCAATATAAAATGGACTGTCTTTCTTTTTGCCTAAAGGTTTATGCAACGAAAAGCCATGTGACGGCACATAGTCCGTCACTGCCTTTACTTCTATATCATCATATTTGTTTGACCTATTTAAACATTGAACTATCATAATTTACAACTCCTGCCTTATAGACTTTGGTTTTGGCTTCGCTAGATTGCTCTTATATAGTTTGTTGGCTGCTTTAAATTCTCTAGCTTTATCTTTCCAGGATAACGAACTATTTTGTATAATTGCTACTCTAAACTCAGCTTGATCTTTTAAATTTGGGTATAATTCTTCATATGCTTTAAAAAGTTCTTGCAAGCCCTCTCTATTGTTTGTATTTATTGCCTCTGTTAACACTGTAACTATTTGATCGCTTGAAAGCTTTGCATACTTTTTATCTGTTAAATAATACAACGTATTAAAAAGCTTGTCACGACCGCTTTTGTTAAGTTTAGAAATGTCAACCCCGTAACGTTCTTTAAACGTTGCAACTCTTTCATTTTCTACTTCAATACTTCCTCTTGCGGTTGAAGCTTTTGCTTCAAGATAGTGCAAAAGCTTGTTTTCAAGTGCTCTCAACTCACGAATTGAAAAATCTTTGTAAACTGCTTTTCCAGTTGAAACATAAGAAGCATTATATGAAACATGCTTATTGAAGTATTCAACAGCATCCTGGTATCTGAAAAGTGCCGTTCTATCTTCCGTGATTCTGCCTTTTGATATTGCTGTTGTTAGTGTTTTGGCGCGCTTGTTTGCAACGTTGGCAAGTTTGCCAACACGGGCGATATACTCCGCTTTACTGGAAGTGGACTCGATAGAATCGTAGTGACAACGTGTGAAATATTTTGCCTGGATTTCTGTTTGTTTCATAACTCAATTCCTCTCTTTGCTAATTCTTCTTTTACAATGTCATATTTATAGTTATGTGGTGTGATTTCTCTAAAAATGTTGCCAATTTCATTTTTAGTATAATCGTGATATCTCAATAATAACATAACGTACTGTACAGCACCCCTCCCTTCGTCATATGAACACTTCATTACATCCGATGGCGTTTTATACCAGGTTGTCGTTTTAAT
>ULTR01064361.1_pt1 | contig 13092 bp, 7 predicted proteins | sample 1957781 | NCBI WGS metagenome assembly ULTR01 (sample SAMEA4835739, study PRJEB28245) | human gut metagenome | biome: gut microbiome; material: fecal sample | place: Denmark | collected 2008 | reverse complement strand
CTTCCAAGCTGGGGGTCGCGGGTTTGAGCCCCGTTTTCCGCTCTTTTGAGTCAGAAATGCTGTAATAGCTCAGTGGTAGAGCACTTCCTTGGTAAGGAAGAGGTCCTGAGTTCAACTCTCAGTTACAGCTCTTTTGGCGATTGTGTGTGAAGCAGATAAAAGCACAAAAGATTATTCATTTAAATAAAATAAAGGAAAGCTATGGCTAAAGCAGAATTCGTGCGCACCAAACCGCACGTAAACATTGGTACGATTGGTCACGTTGACCACGGCAAGACTACGCTGACCGCCGCCATCTCCCTCGTGCTCCACGAGCGCTTGGGCACCGGTGAGGATGTTAAGTCTTTCGATCAGATTGATAACGCTCCTGAGGAGAAAGAGCGTGGTATCACCATTAACTCCGCACATATCGAGTATGAGACCAACAAGCGTCACTACGCACACGTAGACTGCCCGGGTCACGCCGACTATGTGAAGAACATGGTTACTGGTGCTGCTCAGATGGACGGTGCTATCCTCGTTGTTGCCGCTACCGACGGTCCTATGCCCCAGACACGTGAGCACGTGCTGTTGGCTCGCCAGGTAAACGTGCCGCGCTTGGTCGTTTTCCTGAACAAGTGTGACCTCGTTGATGACGAGGAGATGCTTGACCTCGTTGAGATGGAGGTTCGTGAGATCCTCGAGCAGTACGGTTATGAGGAGGATACTCCTATTATTCGTGGCTCTGCACTCGGTGCTCTCAATGGTGTTGACAAGTGGGTTGACAAGGTAGTCGAGCTGATGGATACTGTTGATGAGTGGATCGAGGAGCCGATGCGTGAGGTCGATAAGCCCTTCTTGATGCCGGTCGAGGATGTGTTCTCTATCACGGGTCGTGGTACTGTTGCTACGGGTCGTATCGAGACTGGTAAGTGCCACATCGGTGATGAGGTTCAGCTGCTCGGTCTTGGTGAGGACAAAAAGTCCGTCATCACGGGTGTCGAGATGTTCCGCAAGACTCTGCCTGAGGGTGAGGCTGGTGACAACGTCGGTCTGCTCCTCCGTGGTATCGATAAGAACGAGGTGAAGCGTGGTATGGTGGTTGTCCACCCGGGTGCTATCACTCCGCACGATCACTTCAAGGCTTCCATCTACGTTTTGAAGAAGGAAGAGGGTGGCCGTCACACTCCGTTCGGCAACAAGTATCGTCCTCAGTTCTATCTCCGCACGATGGACTGCACGGGTGAGATCAAGCTCCCCGAGGGTGTTGACATGGTGATGCCTGGTGACAACGTTGAGATCGAGGTTGAGCTCATCTACAAGGTCGCTCTGAACGAGGGTCTCCGTTTCGCTATCCGCGAGGGTGGTCGCACGGTCGGCTCAGGTCAGATCACTTCAATCCTTGACGACGTGAAGTAAATCTTCAACAGATAATAATTCCCCGCTCTTCGGGGTGGGGAATTTCTACGGGTTTAGCTCAGTTGGTAGAGCACTGGTCTCCAAAACCAGGTGTCGGGGGTTCGAGCCCTCCAACCCGTGCTAACGAATAAAACTATGTCTAAGGTATTTCAAACAATAGTAAATTCCTGCAAGGCTTGTTACGATGAACTTGCGCATAAGACTACTTGGCCAAGTCGGGCCCAGCTTACGCACAGTGCAATGATAGTTTTATCTGCTTCCCTTGTCATTGCGTTGGTTGTGTGGGCCATGGATTTTGTGTCCGAGACTGTTATGAAGTTCGTCTATCCTGGATAAAGTTTCATCAAAGAGATGGCTGGAACAGAAATGAAATGGTATGTGCTTCGCGCTATCAGTGGCAAGGAGGCAAAGGTGAAAGAATACATCGATGCTGAATTGGGACATAACGCAAAGCTGGCAGAACATGTGTCTCAGGTATTGATACCTATGGAGAAGCATGCTACCGTGAGAGATGGTAAGCGGTATGTGACCGAGAGAATGAGTCTCCCTGGTTATGTCCTCGTAGAAGCCAATCTTACTCGAGAGGTAGCTGCAGCTTTGAGGTTTATGCCTAATGTTCTTGGTTTCCTTGGTGGAACTGAGCACCCTTCTCCCGTTCGCAAGGCAGAACTCAATAGACTTCTTGGCACTGTCGAGGAGTCTGAGGTCCAAGAGGCTACAGAGATGCCGTATGAGGTGGGTGAGAGTGTGAAGGTGACTGATGGACCGTTCAGTGGTTTCCACGGCATCATCGAAGAGGTGAATGCTGAGAAGCGTAAACTGAAGGTAATGGTCATGATATTCGGACGTCAGAATCCTTTGGAACTTAGTTTTATGCAAGTGGCGAAAGAAGAATAAGCATTGTTACGGATGTTGTTCTCTCTTTCCATATTGAATCATTTAATATTCACAAGAAGAAATGGCTAAAGAAGTTGCTGGATTAATCAAATTACAGATTAAAGGTGGTGCAGCGAATCCTTCTCCCCCCGTTGGTCCTGCTTTGGGTTCCAAGGGTATCAATATCATGGGATTTTGCAAGGAGTTCAATGCCCGCACCCAGAACAAGGCTGGCAAGGTACTTCCTGTCGTAATCACTTACTACACGGATAAGTCTTTCAGCTTTGTCATCAAGACGCCTCCCGCAGCTGTGCAGTTGCTCGAAGCCGCCAAAGGCAAGAAGGGTAGCGGCGAGCCTAACCGCAAGAAGGTTGCGAGCGTGACCTGGGAACAGGTTCGCGCCATTGCTGAGGATAAGATGCCCGACCTGAATTGCTTTACCATCGAGTCAGCTATGCGTCTGATTGCTGGTACTGCTCGCAGTATGGGTATCACTGTAAAAGGGGACTTCCCTGGAGAATAAATAATAAACTTCAATTAAGATGAGTAAACTGACAAAGTATCAAAAATCAGTGGCCGACAAGATTGAAGCAGGGAAGGCATACACTTTGGATGAGGCAGCTCAGCTGATCAAGGATATGACCAAGGTCAAGTTTGATGCTTCCCTCGACATTGATGTACGTCTCGGCGTAGATCCTCGCAAGGCCAACCAGATGGTACGCGGTGTAGTTTCGCTTCCCTATGGTACTGGAAAAGTGACGCGCGTGCTTTGTCTTTGCACCCCCGATCAGGAGGCAGCTGCAAAGGAGGCTGGTGCTGATTATGTAGGTCTCGATGAGTATATTGAGAAAATCAAGGGTGGATGGACGGATGTCGATGTGATCATCACGATGCCTTCCTGCATGGGTAAGGTTGGTCCTTTGGGCCGCGTCCTCGGTCCCCGTGGTTTGATGCCTAACCCCAAGAGTGGTACTGTTACCATGGATGTTGCTACCGCCGTCAAGGAGGTCAAGCAGGGTAAGATTGATTTCAAGGTCGATAAGGCTGGTATCATTCATACTTCCATCGGTAAGGCAAGCATGTCTGCAGATCAGATCGCTGGCAACGCTCGTGAGTTCCTCTCAACGGTTGTCAAGCTGAAGCCGGCTGCTGCTAAGGGCACTTACATCAAGAGTATCTTTATGTCTTCCACCATGAGCCCGGGTGTCAGAATCGACACGAAGCAGGCAGAGTAACGCTAAAAGCAAGAAACAATGAAGAAAGAAGTAAAAGATACTATCATCACCGAGCTTGGCGAGAAGCTGAAGCAGTATCCTCATTTCTACCTCGTCGATGTGACGGGTCTGAATGCTGAGGACACGAGCAATCTTCGTCGCAAGTGCTTCAAGAGCGAGATCAAGATGGTCGTTGTGAAGAACACCCTTCTCCACAAGGCTTTCGAGGCATCAGAGGTTGATTACGAAGGTCTCTATTCTGCACTTACTGGCAATATAGCTGTCCTTTTCTCGGAAGTTGCCAACACGCCAGCCAAGTTGCTGAAGGACTACACGAAGCAGGGTATCCCTGCATTGAAGGCTGCTTACGCCGAGGAGAGCATCTTCGTAGGTGCTGACAAACTCGATGAGCTGGCAGCTCTCAAGAGCAAGAACGAGCTTATCGCCGATGTTGTGGCTCTGCTGCAGTCTCCGGCAAAGAACGTTGTCTCTGCTCTCCAATCAGGTGCAAACACCATCCATGGTGTGCTGAAGACTTTAGGCGAGCGTCCTGAGTAATCACGGTTTTAATAACAAGAAAAGACCGATTTAAAGTCAAAACATTTTCATAAATTAAGAAAAAATAAAAATTAAAATAAAATGGCAGATATCAAAGCTATTGCAGAGGAGTTGGTAAACCTCACTGTGAAAGAAGTAAACGAGTTGGCAACTGTCCTGAAGGACGAGTACGGAATTGAGCCGGCTGCTGCAGCTGTTGCTGTTGCTGGTCCCGCCGCCGCTGGTGCTGCTCCCGCTGAGGAGGAGAAGTCTGAGTTCAACGTAGTTCTCGCCGAGGTCGGCGCTAACAAGCTGAAGGTCGTCAAGGCCGTTAAGGAGGCTTGTGGTCTTGGCCTGAAGGAGGCTAAGGATCTCGTTGACGGTGCTCCTTCTACCCTGAAGGAGGGCTTGTCAAAGGACGAGGCTGAGAACCTGAAGAAGGCTATCGAGGCTGAGGGCGCAAAGGTTGAGCTCAAGTAATATTTGCTAATTCATTTCCAGATTTTCTGGAAAAAGCTATAATGGTTAGGATTTGCCCAGTCGGTGAGTCCTAACCATTTTATGTCTTTCTATATTTTTGGGCGTCTGCTCAATCATTGTCCTTGTGACGTATTCAATAAGATTTCAAACATTATATGGCAACAAAGATCATCAATAATCGTGTCAACTTTGCCTCTGTCAAGAATCCCTATCCTTACCCCGATTTCCTTGACGTGCAGCTGAAGTCGTTCTCAGACTTCTTGCAACTGGACACACCGCCCGAGGAGCGTAAGAATGATGGACTTTATAAGGTGTTCGCGGAAAACTTCCCTATCACGGACACGCGCAACAACTTCGTCCTTGAGTTTCTCGATTATTTCATAGACCCACCGCGTTATACCATCGCTGAGTGCCTGGAGAGGGGACTTACCTATAGTGTGCCCTTGAAGGCCAAAATGAAACTTTATTGTACGGATCCCGATCACGAGGACTTTGGCACTTTTATCCAGGATGTATTCCTGGGTACGATTCCCTATATGACGGCTAACGGTACCTTTGTCATCAATGGTGCCGAGCGTGTGGTCGTCTCCCAGCTCCATCGTTCCCCGGGTGTGTTCTTCGGCCAGGGCCAGCATGCCAATGGTACGATGCTTTATAGCGCACGTATCATTCCTTTCAAGGGTTCTTGGATCGAGTTCTCTACGGATATCAACAACGTGATGTTTGCTTACATCGACCGTAAGAAGAAGTTGCCCGTCACGACGATGCTTCGCGCTATCGGTTATGAGACTGATAAGGACATTCTCCAGATCTTCGACCTCTGCGAGGACGTGAAGGTCACTAAGAAGAATTTGAAGGATGCCATTGGCCGCAAGTTGGCTGGTAATGTCATGAAGACGTGGAATGAGGATTTCGCCGACGAGGATACGGGTGAGGTTGTTTCCATCGAGCGCAACGAGATCGTTGTCGAACGTGAGACTGAGTTGACTGCCGACAATATTGACGCCATTCTCGAGAGTGGTGTGTCTTCCATCCTGCTTCATAAGGACGAGGAGATGGCCAATAAGTATTCCATCATCTTCAACACCTTGCAGAAGGATCCGAGCCACTCTGAGATCGAGGCCGTCAACTACATCTATCGTCAGCTTCGCAATGCCGATGCTGCCGACGATGCCAGTGCGCGTGAGGTATTCCAGAACCTTTTCTTCTCTGACAAGCGTTATGACTTGGGCGAGGTAGGCCGCTATCGTATCAACAAGAAGCTTGGCCTGACCACCGATTCAGATGTCCGCGTCCTGACGAAGGAGGATATTATTGAGATCATCAAGTATCTCATCAAGTTGATCAACTCCAATGCGACCGTGGATGATATCGACCACCTTTCCAACCGCCGTGTCCGTACGGTGGGAGAGCAACTTGCCAACCAGTTCTCTATCGGTTTGGCTCGTATGGCCCGTACCATCCGTGAGCGCATGAACGTTCGCGACAATGAGGTGTTCCAGCCGACGGACCTCATCAACGCCAAGACCATCTCTTCTGTCATCAACTCGTTCTTCGGTACGAACCCGCTGAGCCAGTTTATGGACCAGACCAACCCCCTTGCCGAGGTGACGCACAAGCGCCGTCTCTCTGCACTGGGTCCTGGCGGTCTCTCCCGTGAGCGTGCAGGTTTCGAGGTCCGTGATGTTCACTATACCCACTATGGTCGCCTTTGCCCAATCGAGTCTCCTGAAGGCCCGAACATCGGTCTGATTTCCTCGCTCTGTCTCTATGCCAAGATCAACGACCTGGGCTTCATCGTCACGCCGTATCGCAGCGTTGTCGATAGCAAGGTTGATATGGACAACGACCACGTGGTCTATCTCACCGCTGAGGAGGAGGAGGAGAAAATCATCGGTCAGGGCAATGCCCCGCTCAAGGAGGATGGCAGTTTCATCCGCGACTACGTGAAGTGTCGTCAGGATGCCGACTATCCTGTCGTCACGCCTGATCAGGTGTCACTCATGGACGTTGCTCCGCAGCAGATCGCTTCTGTCTCGGCAGGTCTTATCCCCTTCTTGGAGCATGATGACGGTCACCGTGCACTGATGGGATGTAACATGATGCGCCAGGCCGTGCCATTGCTGCACAACGATGCGCCGATTGTCGGTACTGGTCTGGAGAAGCAGGTCTGCGAAGATTCTCGCACGATGATCACCGCCGAGGGCGAGGGTGTCATCGAGTATGTCGATGCCACGACCATTCGTATCCTCTACGACCGCTCCGAGGATGATGAGTTCGTCAGCTTCGAACCGGCACTGAAGGAGTACCGCATTCCGAAGTTCCGCCGCACGAACCAGAACATGGTCATCGACCTTCGTCCTATCTGCAACAAGGGACAGCGCGTGAAGAAGGGAGACATCCTCACCGAGGGCTACGCCACTGAGAATGGTGAGCTCGCATTGGGTCGTAACCTCCTGGTCGCCTACATGCCTTGGAAGGGTTACAACTACGAGGATGCCGTCGTTATCTCAGAGCGTATGGTGCGCGACGACGTGCTCACCTCTGTCCATGTCGATGAGTATTCTTTGGAAGTCCGCGACACGAAGCGCGGTGTGGAGGAGTTTACCAATGATATCCCCAATGTCAGCGAAGAGGCTACCAAGGACCTCGATGAGAATGGTGTGATCCGCGTCGGTGCTCGTGTGGAGCCTGGTGACATCATGATCGGTAAGATCTCCCCGAAGGGTGAGAGCGACCCGTCGCCGGAGGAGAAGTTGCTCCGCGCCATCTTTGGCGACAAGGCCGGTGACGTCAAGGATACTTCATTGAAGGCCAATCCGTCGCTCAGTGGTGTCGTCATCGACAAGAAACTCTTCTCTCGTGCAACTAAGACGACGGAGAGCAAGCGCCTGGATCGCCAGACACTGCTGAAGATCGACGAGGAGTATGAGGCCAAGAACGAGGACCTGAAGGATATTCTCGTGGAGAAGTTGCTGGAGCTGACTGAGGACATGGTTAGCCAGGGCGTAAAGGACTATTCCAATGCCGAGATCATCACCAAGGGCAACAAGTTTACGATGGCTGCGCTGAAGAACCTCGACTATGAGGGCATCCAGAGTAGCGGATGGACGGACGACGAGCACACCAACTCGCTCATCCAGCGCCTCATCATGAACTATATCCGTAAGTACAAGCAACTCGACGCAGAGATGAAGCGTCGCAAGTTTGCCATCACCATTGGTGACGAGCTGCCCTCAGGTGTGCTCCAGACCGCCAAGGTATATATTGCCAAGAAGCGTAAGATCCAGGTCGGTGATAAGCTCGCCGGTCGTCACGGTAATAAGGGTATCGTCTCCAAAGTCGTGCGCATGGAGGACATGCCGTTCCTCGAGGATGGTCGTCCCGTGGATTTGGTGCTCAACCCGATGGGTGTGCCTTCGCGTATGAACCTCGGACAGATCTTCGAGGCTATTCTTGGTGCCGCAGGAAAGCGCCTGGGCGTGAAGTTTGCCACCCCGATCTTCGACGGTGCCAAGCTGGATGACTTGAAGGAGTGGACCGACAAGGCCGGACTCCCCAACCTCTGCTCCACCTATATCTACGATGGTGAGACGGGTGAGCGCTTCGACCAGCCGGCCACGGTGGGCATCACTTACTTCTTGAAGCTCGGCCACATGGTCGAGGACAAGATGCACGCCCGCTCCATTGGTCCGTACAGTATGATTACCCAGCAGCCGCTCGGTGGTAAGGCTCAATTTGGTGGACAGCGCTTCGGAGAGATGGAGGTCTGGGCCATCGAGGCCTTTGGCGCATCCCATGTGCTGCAAGAGATTCTTACCGTCAAGTCTGATGACGTCGTGGGACGTTCCAAGGCCTATGAGGCCATCGTCAAGGGCGACCCGATGCCTACGCCGGGTATCCCCGAGTCGCTCAACGTCCTGCTCCATGAGCTTCGCGGCCTTGGACTGAGCTTCAAACTGGATTAAAGTACACCCCAAATACAGAAAGTAGAACATGGCTTTTAAAAGAGACAATAAAGTTAAGAGTAATTTCTCGAAGATTACCATCGGCCTCGCTTCTCCTGAGGAGATTTTGGAAAACTCCTATGGTGAGGTGACGAAGCCGGAGACCATCAACTACCGTACATATAAGCCCGAGCGCGACGGTCTGTTCTGCGAGCGCATCTTTGGTCCGACGAAGGACTATGAGTGTGCCTGTGGCAAGTACAAGCGTATCCGTTATAAAGGAATCGTCTGCGACCGTTGTGGTGTCGAGGTGACGGAGAAGAAGGTGCGTCGTGAGCGCGCCGGCCATATTGAGTTGGTCGTGCCCGTAGCCCATATTTGGTATTTCCGCAGCCTTCCCAACAAGATCGGTTATCTGTTGGGTCTGCCTACCAAAAAACTGGAGCAGGTTATCTACTACGAGAAGTATATCGTTATCCAGCCGGGTGTGGTCGAGGGCATGAAGGATGCCAACGACGAACCGCTTAACGGTTCCACGAAACTCGACTTGCTCAGCGAGGATGAGTACATCAATATAGTTGACAACAAGTTGCCCGAGACCAATGAGCTCCTGCCCGACGATGACCCCAAGAAGTTTATCGCCAAGATGGGTGCGGAGGCTATCTACGATCTCCTCTGCGAGCTGTCTCGTGAGGATGTCAATGGTGTGACGGGTCTTGACCTCCTTGCTGGTGAGTTGCGTGAGCGTGCTGCCAACGACTCTAGCCAGCAGCGCAAGACGGAGGCCTTGAAGCGTCTGCAGGTTGTCAATGCCTTCAATCAGTCGAAGGGCATCAACCGTCCGGAGTGGATGATCATGAAGATTGTCCCTGTCACGCCTCCTGACCTGCGCCCGCTTGTTCCCCTTGATGGTGGTCGTTTTGCCACTTCCGACCTCAACGACCTCTATCGTCGTGTCATCATCCGCAACAACCGCTTGAAGCGACTGATGGAGATCAAGGCCCCTGAGGTGATCCTCCGCAACGAGAAGCGTATGTTGCAGGAGGCTGTTGACTCCTTGTTTGACAACTCCCGTAAGTCGTCTGCCGTCAAGAGTGAGAGCAACCGTCCGCTGAAGTCGCTTTCCGACTCGCTGAAGGGTAAGCAGGGTCGTTTCCGTCAGAACTTGCTCGGTAAGCGTGTGGACTATTCTGCCCGTTCGGTGATCGTCGTCGGTCCGGAGTTGAAGATGGGAGAGTGTGGTCTGCCGACCCTGATGGCTGCCGAGCTCTACAAGCCGTTTATCATCCGCAAGCTCATTGAGCGCGGAATCGTCAAGACGGTGAAGAGCGCGAAGAAGATTGTGGATCGCCGCGAGTCTGTCATCTGGGACATCCTCGAGAACGTGATGAAGGGCCACCCTGTGCTCCTCAACCGTGCACCGACGCTCCACCGTCTTGGTATCCAGGCTTTCCAGCCGAAGCTCATCGAGGGTAAGGCTATCCAGCTCCACCCGCTGGCTTGTACGGCTTTCAATGCTGACTTCGATGGCGACCAGATGGCTGTCCACTTGCCTTTGAGCAACGAGGCTGTCCTGGAGGCACAGATGTTGATGCTCCAGAGCCACAACATCCTCAACCCGGCCAATGGTGCTCCTATCACCGTGCCTTCGCAGGATATGGTGCTTGGTCTCTATTATATCACGAAACTGCGTCCGGGTGCACTCGGCGAAGGACTCACTTTCTATGGTCCTGAGGAGGCCCTCATTGCCCGTAACGAGGGCAAGTGCGATCTCCATGCCAAGGTCAACGTCCGCGTGAAGGACCTTGTCGATGGTGTGCTCACCGACCGAATGGTAGAGACTTCCGTAGGTCGTATCATCGTCAACCAGATCGTGCCGGATGAGATTGGCTATTTCAATGGTATCATCTCCAAGAAGAGTCTCCGCGGCTTGATCGCCGACGTTATCAAAGCTGTCGGTATGGCCCGCGCCTGCGAGTTCCTTGATGGTATCAAAAACCTCGGTTATCGTATGGCTTACCTGGCAGGTCTCTCCTTCAACCTCGACGACATTATCGTGCCTGATGAGAAGGAAGCGATCGTACAGAAGGGTCAGGATGAGGTCGATCAGGTGCGTGCCAACTACGGTATGGGTTTCATCACTGACAAGGAGCGCTACAACCAGGTGATTGATGCTTGGACCCACGTCAACAACAACCTCAAGCAGTCTGTGATGAAGCACATGACCGAGGCTGACCAGGGATTCAATGCCGTCTATATGATGCTCGACTCCGGAGCCCGTGGTTCTGCCGACCAGATTGCCCAGCTCGCTGGTATGCGTGGTCTGATGGCCAAGCCGCAGAAGGCTGGTGCCGAGGGCGCACAGATTATCGAGAATCCTATCCTCTCCAACTTCAAGGAGGGTATGAGCGTGCTCGAATACTTTATCGCATCCCACGGTGCCCGTAAGGGTCTGGCTGATACGGCTATGAAGACAGCCGATGCTGGATACCTCACCCGTCGTCTGGTCGATGTCTCTCACGACGTGATCATCACCGAGGAGGACTGTGGCACATTGCGTGGTCTGGAGTGTCGTGCTCTGAAGAACGGTGATGAGGTCATCTCTTCTCTCTCCGAGCGCATCCTGGGCCGTGTCTCCGTCCACGACGTGATTCATCCCAGTACCAATGAGGTCATCGTGGCTGCTGGCGAGGAGATCACTGAGGACAAGGCGCGTGCCATCGAGGAATCTCCCATTGAGATGGTCGAGATCCGCTCAGTGCTCACTTGTGAGAGCCAGAAGGGTGTCTGTATGAAGTGTTATGGCCGCAACCTTGCTACCGCCCGTATGGTGCAGTTGGGCGAGGCTGTCGGTGTGATTGCCGCCCAGGCTATTGGTGAGCCGGGTACCCAGCTTACGCTCCGTACATTCCACGCCGGTGGTGTGGCTGGTAACGCCGCTGCCAATGCGAAGATTGTAGCCAAGAACGATTGCAAGCTGGAGTTTGACGAGTTGCGTACTGTTCCCTTCATTGATGATGAGGAGAAGGCTTGCCGCATGGTCGTCAGCCGTCTGAGCGAGGTCCGCTTTGTCGATGTCAATACGAACATCGTGCTCTCGACGGAGAATGTCCCCTATGGTGCCACCCTCTACTTCAAGCAGAGCGACAAGGTGAAGAAGGGCGACTTGATCTGTAAGTGGGATCCGTTCAACGCGGTCATCGTCAGCGAGTATAAGGGTAAGATCCATCTGCGCGATGTTGTTGATGGCATCACCTACCGTACCGAGACCGATGAAGCTACGGGTCTTATGGAGCGCATCATCACCGAGTCTAAGGACAAGAACCGCATCCCGACGGTCGATATCGTGGCTGAGGACGCTGAGAAGCAGGCCGATGGTCACTATGCCGCCAACGATATCCTGGGATCTTACAACCTCCCTGTGGGTGGTCACTTGGAGACGACCCTCACCGAGGGTACGCTCATCACCACGGGTCAGACGTTGGTCAAGATTCCGCGTTCTGTGGGTGGTGCTGGTGATATCACTGGTGGTCTGCCTCGTGTCACGGAGCTTTTCGAGGCTCGCAACCCGTCCAACCCTGCTGTAGTCAGCGAAATCGATGGCGAGGTCGAGTTGGGCAAGGTGAAGCGTGGTAATCGCGAGATTATTGTCACGTCGAAGACGGGCGAGCAGCGCAAGTACCTCGTCAGCCTTTCCAAGCAGATCCTTGTCCAGGAGCATGATGCTGTGCGTGCTGGTACGCCACTCTCTGACGGTGTCATCACGCCGGCTGATATCCTTGCCATCAAGGGTCTCACGGCTGTCCAGGAGTATATCGTCAACGAGGTACAGGATGTGTACCGTCTGCAGGGTGTGAAGATCAATGACAAGCACTTCGAGATCATCGTTCGTCAGATGATGCGCAAGGTACAGATCAACGATCCGGGCGACACCACCTTCCTGGAGTTGGATTTGGTGGACAAGCTCGACTTTGCTGCTGAGAACGACCGTATCTGGGGTAAGAAGGTGGTCACTGACAAGGGTGACTCCGAATCGCTCTATGTGGGTCAGATCATCACTGTGCGCAAGTTGCGCGACGAGAACAGTATGCTAAAGCGTCGTGACCTCCGTCAGGTACAGGTCCGCGACACGCGCTCTGCTACGGCCACGCAGGTTCTCCAGGGTATCACCCGTGCTGCCCTTGGTACGAAGAGCTTCATGAGTGCCGCTTCCTTCCAGGAGACGACGAAGGTGCTCAACGAGGCTGCTATCCGTGGTAAGTCCGACCTCCTTGAGGGTATGAAGGAGAATGTCATCTGTGGACACCTCATCCCGGCTGGTACGGGCTTGAGACAGTGGCAGAAGCTCATCGTTGGATCTCAGGAGGAGCATGACCGCATCGTTGCCAATCGCAAGAATGTCATCGACTTCGCCAGCCAGGAAATGAAACAGGACGAGGCCTCTGTGGAGACGCCGACTCCCGCCGAGTAAGACTACTATTCCCTTGCTAAAGGGAACTGAGTAATAACCATCAAGCCGCAAGCAGGATCTATGCCTCGCTTGCGGCTTTTTTCTTCAATACCCAGACGACCTGCTTCCTATCTTTTCGGGTTTTGCGGGCTCACCCGATAAACCTGGGGGATTAAGCATACAGCTTTGT
>ULTR01006003.1_pt1 | contig 13095 bp, 10 predicted proteins | sample 1957781 | NCBI WGS metagenome assembly ULTR01 (sample SAMEA4835739, study PRJEB28245) | human gut metagenome | biome: gut microbiome; material: fecal sample | place: Denmark | collected 2008 | reverse complement strand
GAAGAGCGTGGCATAGTCGCCGCGGTGGCGCACGGCAGCAGTGAGCGTGGAGTCGGTGTCGCGGTGTTGCGGGTCGAGAAGGCGGAAGGTGGCCGAACTGAAACTGGATTTCGAGACCGCGCGGCTCGTGGTGAGTTCGATGACGGGCAGGAAGGTAAACGTCAGCCATGCCCCCTGCACCGTGTCGTTGTTTTGCACGAGGGCAAGACGGTAAGTGTGGCCGTCGGTGGGCTTCGTGAAGCGAAACGTGCCGCCCGTTCCCACCTTCTTGCCGTCGACGAAGAGCGTTCCCTTCTTCTCAGTCGTGGCGATGCGTCCCGTAAATTCCTTGGCGTTTTTGCTTTCGCTGATGGCGAAGAGATGGGAAGACGAAAGGCTGTTGAACACCGGGCGGATGCCGTTGATGGTGAACGAGAGCTGTTGCGAGTTGCCCTGAATGCGGCGCACTTCTGTGGTGACGGCCACGGAGGGAGCCTTGTGTCGGACGGTCTTTCCAGTGTAGGTGCGCGTCTTGGTGTTGCCGCTGAAGCAGTTTTTCGGCAGGTTGACCTTTTCGCCGTCAAATTCCGTCACCACGCGCCCCTTCTGGTCGATGAGGAAAAAGCGCTCGTTGTCGTGTAGCGTGGTGCTCGTGTTGCCGTAGGTGCCAACGATGTGGTTGTTGAGGCGCACATCGAGATAGTGGTAGGGGATGTGAACGTTTTTGATGCCGAGGCCGATGTTGGCGGCATAAATCGTCCAGCGCGATTTGTCGCCGTGGTCGCCTGTGCTGAGATAGATGTAGCGGCGGTTGGCGGTGCGCTGTCCGTCGAAGGTGAAATAGCGGTTGGTGGCGGCGTTGCAGATGGTGTAGTTCCCATCTTTGTCTTTCGTGATGACCCACCATGCGCTTTTGTCGACGGCGACGCTGCGCATCATGTTTTCGCCGTTGTTGAGATACATCACCGATTGGACCTGGTTGCCCTCACATTCAATGTTGTAAGTGATGGCCTGTTCGATGTAGCTCGATGGCATGATGCAACCGTCGGTTCGGCAGACCGTTCGGATTTGGTAAAGCCCGCCCGAAACGAATTTCACTTTGTCGGCGTGCAGCGAGAGCGTGCAGGCGGCGAGGAGGGCGAGCAGGAGCGTTTTGATGGATGCCTTGGAAAAGGTTTTCATAAAGGTCGTGTAAGGATGGTGGGTTAGTGAAGCGGTGGGACCACCTACTTAGTATTTGTTTTCATTCATGCGGATGATGGCCGCGATGTCGGTGGTGCGGAGTTTTCCCGTGAGCTGGATGATGCGTGAACAATAGTTGCTGCGGAACTTGAAGATGAGCAGTTCGCTGATGTTTTTGCCGTGTGTGCGGTGAACGTACACAGCAATCTCCTTGTCGTCCCATTGAGAGTGCATCACGCGCTCGTATTCCTTTTTCGCCGTCACGCGTTCCATGTCCTTCCGCACGGAAGTCGTGGTGGAACGCGAATGCGTGTGGAGCGCCAAAAGACTTGTCAGCCGCGATATGACGCCCGACACGTCCCACACGTTGCTTTGCAGCATGTTGCTGTTCTTGGCCGCTTGCAGCATTTCTTCCGACACGTAGGTGCGGGCCATTTTGCTGTTGTTGGCATAATGGTCGAAGGAATAGAAAACCTTGACGTTGCTGTCGGCCGTGATGGTCAAAACCACCGGCACTTCTTCAGCGTGGAGCGCATGGGAAAGGGGGAGCGCACCGCAGAGCAGGAGGATGGAGGAAAGGATGACTCGTTTCATGGTGGAGTTGGTTTGATGAGAATAAGTAAAGAGGCGTGGGGACGGCAGGGCGGTTGGGCAAGCGAAACGGCGTATGAAATCTATGTAAAGAAAACCTACTTCGTTACCTTTGGGTGGTCGCGAGCGACCTGTGCAAAACAGAAAATATCGGCAGGTTTCTATGCCCGCCGCCTGTCGTGCCCCACGCTTTAGTAATGGTAAAAAAATACAGGTCAAAATTGCTCAACTTATTCTTTCACCATTACTTAAGGGAAAGTGTCCTGAAAATATTCGGCTTGGAACACTTCCAAACGGTTATGATAATGATTGTTCTGGGCAATGGATGGGGCGTAGGTTGGTAGTCATAATAAATCAGACTCCAACTTGTCAAGGCATCGGGCCTCCCAAGTCCTCTTCGCCAGAGAGTCCCTGGCAGAGGTCGCGCGAGATGATGTTGAGCGTTTGGTGTACTTCCTCGATGGCCTCTTGTGGCGTTTGGCATGTGTCGGCGTAGACCGTCTGTTGCGGTATCATCCAGCACCACACGCCGACGGCGAGGGCAGCGACACTTGCGGCGATGCCCGTCATGGTCAGCCATCGCGTGGCACGCTGATGGCGGCGGCGTTCACGCTTTCGGAGGCGGTTGGAGATGCGCATCTGCAAGCCCACAGGCATAGGAACGTCGGCCGTTTCCGATAGGGCCATCACCATCTGGCGGTCGGGCTGCAGGTCTTCGGGGCAATCGTTCGTGCGAAACCACTCCCGCAGCGAGTGTTCCTCGGCGTGCGTCGTTTCTCCGTCGTAGAAGCGTTGCAAAAGTTGGCGTATGTCTTCAGATGTCATCATTTTGTATTGGGTTTTTGTGTTGGTTAATGTTGGGGCCGTTGGATTATCCGTGTTTCATTTCCTCTTCGTAGGCCGCCCGCAATTGTCGGCGGGCGCGGGAGAGAATCATTCTCAGGTTCACCTCCGTTTCCCCCGTAATCTCTGCCATGTCGTGGAAACTGCATTCTCCAACGTGGCGCAGGGCCACAACGCGGCGCGACCGCGGGGAGAGCTGCGCCAGGAGGCGCTTTAGCAGGCCGTGCGTTTCGCGGTGTTCCATTTCAGCCTGTGCTGTGGCGGCGTCGATGTCTGTGGGCGCGTTGTGCGCTTCAGCGATGTCGGCGGCGGCGCGGCGGTTGCGTAGCATGTTGAGACTGATGTGGCGCAGCGTGGTCATGAAATAGCCCTCGGCATTTTCCATGCGTTCAAGTTCATTTCGCTTTTCCCACAGGCGGGCAAACGTCTCTTGCACGGCGTCTTCCGCATCTTCCGCATTGTCAAGAACAGAGAAGGCCACGCTGTAGAGGCGCGGAGTCAGATGGAGATATTTCTGTTCGAAGCTTTGCGTGTTCATGCCGTTGAGGTTAGAGCCGAAGTGTAGGCTGGAGGTGACTGCCTTCTGTGGCGTGTTTCTATTGTTATAACACGAAGGGATGGATTTTGTGACAAGAAAAAGAAAGTTTTTTTAAGCCGGTGGTCAAAAATATTGTTTTTTGAAGGATGGCCGAGAAAAAAAACAAGGGGGCGCTCCAAACCATGCGGTTCGGAACACCCCCATTGTCGAAAACTTAGTGGTGGTGAAAGAATCATGCTTTCAACATTGCGTAAAACCACCTACTCAAAATAGAAAGAGAGCACCACCATTGAGGTCGTGGCGCGGTCGATGCTCTGTGTATAGACAAATTGCGTGGGGTCGGTGAGGTCCTTGCGGTTTTTCTCCAAAACGTTTCCCAGCCCGAAGCAGAATTTGATTTCTGGGATGAGTTTGAAGAAAGGAAGGTAGAGGTCGCACCCGATTCCCGTTTCAAGCATGAGGTTGAAGGCTTTGGTGCGCAGGAGCGTGTGTTTGTTAGCCGTCAGGTCGTACATCGGCGAGAGTCCTGCCACGACGTAGGGCCGATAGTTGTTGAAGCGCGGCGCACTCACTTTGAGGTCTATGGGCAGTGCCACGTAGGTCGACTTCATGTCTTGCGAGTTGCGTCCTTCGTCGGCCAGATTGCGGAAGCGTATGTGCTTGCTGCCGAAGTGGAGCGAGGGGATGAGGCGCAGGGAGAACGTCGGATTGAGTTTCCATTCGCCAAGCACGCCGACAGAAAACCCGAAATTGTGGCGGTCGTTGGCGGCAACCCACTGTGCTCCCGTTGCGGGGTCGATGAAACCGTTGTTGGTCAGAGAGAGCCCCTGGTCGTGCAGGCCGACGGTGAATCCGTAATGGAAGCGGCGCTCATCAATAAACGGTTTGTTTTGCACCTTGCGTTGTTGGGCACAGACCGACAGGCTGCAGCCCGCAAAGAGCAGCAGCGCCATAATGCGGCAGACGCTCGGAAGGAGTTTCAAATGGTTGTGCATAGGCAATGGGGGAGGGTTGGCCTCCGAGAGGGAGGGGGTTAGTAATGGTTTCCATTACTTAGTTGACGTTCATGCTGAACGACCATGTGCCGTCGTTGTCGTAATATTTGCCAGAGTAGGTGCTGCCGTTGACGTAGCCTTCATAGCGACCGCCGCCATTCTCGTAGATGAGCAGTTTCTTCGAACCGTCATAATAGTTGCCCGAGATGTCCAGTGTGGTGTTGTTGAAACTGACCGTTCCGCTCACTTCGCTGTCGTTGTCAACGGTGAACACGAGGCGTACGTAGCACGATTTGTCGCCATCGCTGTGGTGGAGATAACCCGTGATGACGTTGGTGTTGTCGTCGCTGGAAGTGCTGGACGAATGGCTGTTTGACGCGTCGTCGGTGTTGTACACTTCTTCAACGTCGGGCTCAGCCAGCGTGTCGGCATCGTAGGTGTCCGATTGTGTCGGCGTGTCGTCGGTTTCATAATCCACCACTTCCACATCGCTGCCGATGCTGTCTTCGCTGTTGTCGCTTGATTTAGAATCGTCGCCCAGCACCTTGGTGGCGATAAACCACGTGGCACCAATAAGGATGATGGCGCTCAGAATGCCGATGACGACCCAGAGCACCGTGTTGTTGCGGCGCGGCGGCTGGTTGAAAGAACCAGAAGGTGGCACAGTGCCAGGATTGGAAGGCGGCACGGTGCCAGGATTGGAAGGCGGCACGGTGCCAGAATTTGAGGGCGGCACGGCACCAGAGGCCACGGTTGCAGGGCCAGAAGGTGGCACGGCACCAGGATTTGACGGTGGCACGGCACCAGGATTGGAGGGCGGCACGGTACCGTTGCTGACGATGCGTGTTTTTGGTGAAGCATCGACTTCCGGCACCGGCGGGATGTCGTCGGGCACAGGGGGTGGCGTTGTGCCGTTGTTCGTGTTAATGGTGGTGTTGGCATCGGCGTTAGGGGCTGGTGCGCCACACACGGGGCATTCCTTCAGGTCGTCGGGAAACTGATGACCGCATATAGAACAAGTCTTCATGATGTTTTTTTTGTTTTTTTAGATGGCAGGCGCGGTGGCAGTTGCTTTCGGTTGGGGTATGCAATGCTTTAGTAATGGTGAAAGAATAAGTTGACCAATTTTGTGGAGTAAGGATTTATTTCTTTTTTACCATTACTTAGGTCGGCGCCTTGATGATGTAGGACAATAAACGGAAAGGGAGAAGGGCTTCTTGGCAGGAGACAACAGAAATGCTGTGAGAATTGATGATGGGCATCCCTTGTCGTTCCGTCAGTATTTTCTCCCGATTCTATGAACAAGCAAATTTAAGGAAAAGGCTTGAAATGGGCGAATGGTGGGCCGATTTTTTGGGGATGCTTTGGAAAACGAGGCGGGGCAAACGGGAGAGTGTGAACTTTGCACTGGGTGGTGCAATTAAAAGCGGGCACCGTCCCTTGCTTGTCACAAGTTTGGTGGGCACCCGCTTTTGTTCCATGAAAACGCTGAGTGTGCCGTTCATCCCATTGTTCTGTGTGTGGCACACGAGATAATATATGAATAAATGTTCCTCAAGAATAAAAGGCTTCTGGCGGGAGCATTGCAGCGGCGGCTGCCGCATCCCTTTCTTGTTCTTTTAATTTGTGAGGGCATTCTTGACTTGCTCGTTGCCCTCATATAGCCTTCCTTCGCTAATACATTCTGAGAGGTTTTCGTCTTGAACAGCGGCACCTTTGCCGTTGTCCGATGTGCAAATTAAGTAAAAACGAATGAAACCGGGCAACCAAAAAGGTGTCCGGTTTCGTTCAAATGGTAAAAAATGCCTGATTTCGTATCATTTGGAAGTAAATTTTACGATATGGAAGTGTGGCGGGAGGTCCTTTCGAGCAGATAATTAGTAATGGTAAAAAAATAACTTGACCAATTTTGTGGAGTAAGGAGTTATTTCTTCTGCCCTGTCTTTTTGCCGTTTTTGAAATTTGTCATCGGTCACATAGCCCGCTATGCTCCCTCTTCCAAATTCCAAAACCAACAAAAATACAGGTCAAAATTGCTCAACTTATTCTTTCACCATTACTTAGTATTTTGATTCCCTGTTTGTTTTGCCGCAAACGTGAAGCGGCATGGCGCTGCCGCGTCTTCCTCCTGCGGTTTGGCAGAGCTGGCGGCCCTTCTCAAAACGGCCAGATGAGCGGCACGAGCAACACCGTCAAGATGAGGGCGATGAGGTTGAGGGGAAGGCCCACTTTCACGAAGTCGGCAAAGCGGTAGTTGCCGATACCCTGCACGATGAGGTTGGTTTGGTAGCCGATGGGCGTGGAGAAACTTGCCGATGCCGCCATGCAGATGGTCACGAAGAAAGGCATGGGGCTGACGCCGAGGTGCTGCGCCATTGACAGGGAGATGGGGAAGGCCAGGGCCGCCGCGGCGTTGTTCGTCATTAGTTCGGTAAACACGTTGGTGATGACAAACACAACGGCGAGCAACACCAGTGGCCCGTGGTCGTTGCTCAGACCCGTGGCGAAGGACGCCACGGCGTCGGCCATGCCGGAATTTTGCATGGCGCGGCTGATGGCAAAGGCCGAGGCAATGGTGATGAGGATGTCCCAGGAGACATATTTGGTGTATTTTCGTGCGGGGAACATGCCCAGCCATGCCATGATGATGGTCGTTATGCTCACGAAGAAAAACATGTCGAGCGTCATGCCAGGACAAGCCTGCTTCACGGCGGGCAGTTCGCCAATGGTGGCCCCTAACACCATCAGCACCATGAGGCCGACGGCCAGCCAGCGTTTCGATTTGTTCATCGGTGCTTCTTCTTTTCGGCCGTCCGACACCATGAGGAAGAACGAGGAGTCGCCCCAGTTTTCCATGAAAGACTTGTCGGCCAGCAAAACAAGCGTGTCGCCTTCGCGAAAGCGCTCCTTACGCATATCGTGGATGATGATGGTGTCGCCGCCACGCCGTATCTCCAAGATGGTGGCACCATATTTCCGCTTGAAGTCGAAGTCGCGCACGCGGCGGTTGATGGCTGGGAAGCGGGCCGCAAGCACCACTTCAATGCGTTGCAGGCCCTCGCGCCGCTCTTCGCTCGTGACTTGCTCTTCGCGGTCTTCCCGACGGTCGGGGAGCAGGCGCGGCGAGGCGATGTATATATAAAGGAGTCCGACAACGGCAATGACGATGCCCACTTTTCCAAGTTCAAACATGGAGAAGCCGGTATATCCAGCATCAATGACCATGCCGTGGACAACGAGGTTTGTGCTTGTTCCGATGAGCGTACACACACCGCCAAGGATAGTGGCGTATGACAAAGGGATGAGGAACTTCGTTGGCGAAAGTCGGTGGCGCTCCGCCCAGCGTTTGATCATCGGGGCGAAGATAACCACCACTGGCGTGTTGTTGAGAAAGGCTGAGATGAAGGCCACGGCGGGCAGCATGCGAGCCTGTACGCCCCGTATGGTGGCGCGGCGTTTGGGCAACAGGTGCTCAAGGAGCGTGCTGAGCAGTCCGGAGCGCCGCACGCCTTCGCTCACAAGAAAGAGCATTGCCACGGTGATCATGCCCTTGTTGGAGAAACCCTCAAGAAGTTCCTTCGGACTCAAGATACCGGCACACATGAAGGCCACGGCACCCGAAAGCAGAATGAGGCCAGGGCGCATGCGGTCTTTGATGAGCGCGATGATGAGCACCGACAATATGATGATGACAAATATGGCTTGGAATCCCACGGTGGTTGTTTAAAAGAGGAGGTGAACGTAGCGTGTTTAAGATATAGTATATTTTGGGGCTTACCCCTTCTGTGTAGCTGGGCGAACGATGAAGAACGGGTTGAGGAGGTCCTCTTTGTTGTAGACCACTGGTTTGCCGTCTTCAGCCTTCACCACTTCGCAGCCAGCACCGAGGGCAATGGCGTGTCCGGCAGCCGTGTCCCATTCCATGGTGGGGGCGAGGCGCGGATAGATGTCGGCGCGGCCTTCAGCCACGAGGCAGATTTTTAGCGAACTGCCCGCAGAATGTAGTTCGAGGCCAGGGTGGGCTTCACGCTCACGGGCCACGAAAGCTTCCGTCTCTGGAGAGAGGTGGGAGCGTGAAGCCACCACGATGTAGGGCCGCTCGGCGTCATCGTTGAGCGGCAGGGCCGTTTGTTCGACGAGACTGCCTGTTTCGTCCACTTCGCAGCGCCAGGCCGCGATTTGTCCGTTGAATGCCTCCGTGTGTCCCCAGAAAAGCGTGCGCGACACGGGCACATAGATAACGCCCATGACAGGCACACCGCCTTTGACGAGGGCGATGTTGACAGTGAACTCCCCGTTGCGTTTGATGAACTCCTTCGTGCCGTCGAGTGGGTCGCAAATCCACAGCGTTTCCCATTGTTTGCGAACGGCATAGTCCTCGTGGCAGCCTTCCTCGCTGAGCAGAGGATAGGGCGTCATGTCGAGCGCTTGCGCGATGACGGCGTGTGAGCGACGGTCGGCCAGGGTGAGCGGCGAATTGTCGGCTTTGCGTTCAACTTCCCAGTCCAGGTCGGGATGGGTGTATATTTTCATGATGGCCTCGCCAGCTTCCACAGCGGCGGACAGTGCTATTTGAAGAAGAGTTTCTGGTTTCATTTGTTGGGTGTGTGTTTGGACGAAGGGAGAGATGCGCTACGCAACCGTCAGGTGTTTGTCGCTCCCTTTCATTCCTATCTATGATCGTTGTGCTTCGCAACGCTTTGCGCTTTCTTAGCCGCGCTTTTTGGGGTGCAACACCACGAGCGGCACAATCATTTCCTCCATCGAGACACCGCCGTGTTGGAAAGTGTTGCGGTAGTAGGTCACGTAATAGTTGTAGTTGTTGGGATAGGCGAAGAATTTGTCGCCCTGTGCAAAAATATAGGTCGTTGAGAGGTTGGGCGCTGGCAGTCCGAATCGGTCTGGGCGTTTCACTTCTATCACCTCCTTCGGATTGTAGCTTAGGTTCTTACCCAGTTTGTAGCGCAGATTGGTGTTCACGTTGCGGTCGCCAACCACTTTGATGGGCGACGTGGCGCGTATGCTTCCGTGGTCGGTGGTAATCACGATTTCATAGTCGAGTAGCGACAGAGCGCGGAAAAGTTCCTTGATGGCCGTGTGGCGGAACCATGAGAGCGTGATGCTGCGGAAAGCCGCCTCCCCGCCCGCCAGTTCGCGCACCATGCGCGATTCCGTTCTGGCATGCGAGAGGATGTCGATGAAATTGATGACGAGCACGTTGAAAGGCGATTGCGTTAGCTGCGGCAATGTCGAGAGAATATGGTCGGCCGCCTGCGAATCGTTGATTTTGTTGTAGGTGAAATGCTCCTTTCGACGGTAGCGCTCCAGTTGATGGCGTATGAGGGCCTCCTCTTGCAGGTTTTTTCCTTCGTCTTCATCCTCGTCCACCCAGAGGTCGGGATACATCTGGCGTATCTTCTCCGGCATCAGGCCTGCAAAGATGGCGTTGCGGGCATATTGTGTGGCCGTCGGGAGAATGCTGAAATATAGGTTCTCCTCAATGTCAAACTGCTCGGCGAGCTCACTGCTCAAGGCCCGCCACTGGTCGAAACGTAGGTTGTCGAGCACGAGCAGAAACACTTTGCGGCCTGCGGAGAGCTTGGGAAACACCACCTTCTTAAACAAATCCGGACTGATGAGCGGGCGTTCGTCGGGATTGGCAATCCAGTTTTCGTAGTTCTTTTTGATGAACTTGGCAAAGGCAAGGTTGGCCTCCGTTTTCTGCATGCCCAGCATTTCGCGCATCGATTCGTCGGCCTCGTCCAGTTCCAGTTCCCAATGAACAAGCTTCTTGTATAGCTCCTTCCATTGTTCGGCATTGAGGTCGTCACCGATTTGCATACTGATGCGAGCAAATTCCTGTCGATAGTTGGTCTGCACCACCTCCTGCTGAATTTCAGTGCGGTGGATGTTCTTCTTGAGCGTCAGCAGAATCTGCTTCGGATTGACAGGTTTGAGCAGATAATCGGCAATCTTCGAGCCAATGGCCTGATCCATCAAGTCTTCCGCCTCATTCTTTGTCACCATCACGATTGGCACGTTGGGCGTAGTCTCCTTGATGGCCGCCAGCGTCTCAAGTCCGCTGAGTCCCGGCATATTCTCGTCGAGAAGGATGAGGTCGTAATTGTTTTCCCGGCAGAGATCGATGGCGTCTGGCCCGTTAGAGCACGTTTGCACGGCATATCCCTTCTTTTCCAGAAAAACGATATGCCCTTTGAGTAAATCAATCTCATCGTCCACCCATAGAAGTCGTCCGATATTGTTCATCTTCAAATGTTTGTAATTAGAAATTCAGCCTGCCGGGCAGCAACCCCAGGTTTGGAAGTCAGGCGGATTTACGGATAATTATACCGCCTTCACCTCCCTTGCACGCTTATGCTGCGAAGTTAGAAAAAAAAGAGCAGTTTCACATTGATGTTCCGGTTAATAAGTCTTATTCTTGGTGCGTGTGGCAGTGTTTTCGGCCTTTCCAGAAGGATGGAAATCAGTGCAGGACTTTGATATATAATATATTTACGCTAACTTTGTTGGTGTTCCTCAGTTTGGGAAGTATGGATTTATGCCTTTCTTTTTTGCGACATGCTTCCCAGCAATATTCAACCATTAACCAATAAATCACATGAAAAAGTTTTTACTTGCTTCAGGAGCCGCTTTGGCCGGGACTATGGCCGCAATCGCCCAAACGAGTGAGAAGCCAAACATCATTCTCTTCTTGGTGGACGATATGGGATGGCAGGAAACATCAGTGCCTTTCTATAAAGACACGACAGCGCTCAACCACCGCTATCGCACGCCCAACATGGAGCGCATGGCCAAGATGGGCGTGAAGTTCACGCAGGCTTATGCCAGTGCGATTTCTTCGCCTTCCAGATGCAGCCTGATGACGGGCATGAACCCGGCCCGCCACCGCGTGACCAACTGGACACTTCAATACGACAACGCGACTGACGCCTCTGGCGGCCGCCTAAAAATGCCCGACTGGAACTACAACGGTTTGCAGCCCGACACCGTGACGTCGCCCCGCAACCTTAAGAACACGGCATTGGCAACGGCGCTGCCGCAGTTGCTCAAGAACAACGGCTATTACACCATCCATTGCGGAAAGGCCCATTGGGGCGCTATCGGCACAGCGGGCGAAGACCCGAAGGCATTTGGCTTTGACGTGAACATTGCAGGCGGTGCCAATGGATCCCCTGCCAGTTATCTGGCCCAGGATAACTATGGTTCCGGACTTTCTCATGTGCAGGGCTTGGAGAAATATTATGCGAAAGGAACCTTCCTGACCGATGCCCTGACGCAAGAGGCCATGCTGGCGATGAATGTGCCCATTGAAAAGAAGCAACCGTTTTATCTCTACATGTCCCACTATGCTATCCACACGCCATACAATCCCGATTCTCGCTTCACGTCCAACTATATGCAGGCCGACGGACGGGGTGTTTACGACGAGCAGTTGCAAGCCAATCTCAATAAACAAGAAATCAACCATGCCGCTTTGATTGAAGGCATGGATGAGAGTCTCGGAAAGATTATGGACTATCTGGAAGCACGTCCAGAGGTGGCGAAAAACACCATCTTGCTTTTCATGTCGGACAATGGTGGGCAGGCGGTCAGTGTGCGGCAGGGACGTGCCAACTATGACCAGAGCTATCCTGCACGTGCCGGTAAAGGCTCGGCTTACGAAGGCGGCATCCACGAACCGATGATGGTGTATTGGCCAGGTGTGACGCAGGGCGGTACGGAAAACACCAATCGCGTGGGTATTGAGGATTTCTTCCCGACGATTTTGGAAATGGCGGGGGCGAAGGACTACAAATGCTCGCAGACCGTTGACGGCAAGAGCTTTGTTGACGTGCTCCGTAATCCGCAGCTTCGCCGCGAACGCACGTTGGTGTGGCACTATCCCAACCGTTGGGGCGAGAGCCAGGACAGAGCGGAAGGATATGGCACATATTCTGCCATCATGAAGGGCGACTACCACCTCATTTATTTCTGGGCAAATCAGGAGCGTCGGCTTTATAACGTGAAGGAGGACATCGGCGAACGCAACAACCTCGCCAAGGCGATGCCGGAACTCACGATGAGCCTGGCGCAGGAACTCACCGACTCGCTCATCAGCTATGGGGCGCAGCGCCCGACCATCATAGCAACGGGAGAACTGGTGCCGTGGCCAGTCGACGGCCAGCAAATCGTGAGCGCAGGCGACCCCGTTGAACCTTCAAAGGTGTTTGAATACAGCACGGCCGACAAGCGCCATTATTACACCATCAGCGACAAGCGTCCCGCAGGGGCTTTCTATTGGACCCAAGGAAAATACAATGGTTACAACGCCCTGCAATGCGCCACGAAAGCCTACAAAGACACCACGCAATATAAGCAGCTCTTTTACATGATGCCAGGCTCAGACGATATGCACTTTCGTCTGTACACCTACCAGGGGAAGCCAGTTGACTATGTAAAAGGCAAGGCGGGCTCTTCGTGGAACAAAGGCAATCCGTCGCCCATCGTGGAAATGCCTTTTCTGCAATACGCCACAGAAAAGGCAGGAGAGTTTCAGGTCATTATGACTGGAACAGAGGGATATTACAGTTTTGCCAGTGACGGCATCTTGATGAACGACCGCGGTACAGGAAACGGTGCGGCAGCCAATATGAAGTGGGTGATTTCCACCTATTCAGGCAACAACATCACAGACCCGGGAAGCATCTACAAGTTCACCAGTGTGTCGAATCCCGTGACAGGAATTGAAACGCTTGAAGCCGATGTCCGCCACATGACGCGGCAGGAGTTGGCAAGTGTCGTCGGTGTGAAATTGTATGACACCAAGGGCAGACGCATGAAGAATGTCAACGCTGTGCCAAACGGCTTCTACATTGTCAAGGCATCCAGCGACAGTTACAAGATTTACCTTCATTGAACCTTCGCCGTTACTTAACAAAAGCGGCAGGCCAACTCATGCTTGGAGTT
>ULTR01088757.1_pt1 | contig 13187 bp, 10 predicted proteins | sample 1957781 | NCBI WGS metagenome assembly ULTR01 (sample SAMEA4835739, study PRJEB28245) | human gut metagenome | biome: gut microbiome; material: fecal sample | place: Denmark | collected 2008 | reverse complement strand
CCCCTGCCGCTGATACCGATAACGCCTATATTAACTGTATCTTTCATCAGAGTTTCCTCCCCAAAAGGTGTTATAATTTAATTATATAAATATTCGGGAAAAAATCAACGGTTATTTAAAATATCTTTTAAAATACTTCCGCCATTTGAGCATATAAAGCGTGACGAGCTTCGAGAGCGCAATGTCATAGAGCACAAAAGCGAATGTGCCGAGGCCGAGCAGCATAGGTATCGCCATCACGCCGAACTCGTCTATCTCGTCTATCGTAACGCCCATGAGCTTTATCATCAGGAAGTATGAGACCACCATTGTGAGCAGGAACGAGCCTATCTTCAGCACCCAGCAGAGCACGGGGCGCAGCTTTGACTCCATGACGGCCTTGAGTATCGGATAATAGCCGAAGAAGGCGAGATACATCACCGCCACCTCTTTGTCGGGCACGAGCAGCACGCCGAGTATCGCAACGGCGGCATAAACGCCGAACGCCCACTTCTTATCCGTCTCGATGACCATAAATACTATCAGCATTCCCGCCGCCGCAGGCAGCGCATAGGTCAGGAACGGTATGACCGCGACGGATATCATCAGCACCAGCGAGAGGGCGGAGACTATGCCGCCCAAGGCACATTTTGAGCTTTGCTTCAATTAATTCAATCCTTTCAGCAGCAGGGGATGAGATCCCCGCCGAAGCATTCACAGCAGCAGTCGGCGCACATCAGCCCCGAACAGATATCGCAGGCGGAGCAGCCGCTGTCGCTATCCTTACGTCTCTCGGCTCTGTAGCCGCCGGAGCGAGCCTGATTGACCTTGTTGAACGCCATTTTGTAGGTGTTGTTGGTCGGATCCATGTCGCAGGCTCTGCCGAAATTATTCGCCGCCTCCTCAAGCCAGCCCCTTTTCTGCTGAATGGTGCCCTTGAGGTAATACCACTGCGCGTCGCGCACGCTCTCGGGTATGCCGTCGAGGAGCACCTGAGCGTCCTCGAGCCTGTTGGCGTTGATCTTGGCTCTGATATCGGAGTAATCGGCCGTGCCGGCATAGGTATAAGAGCTGCCCGCCGAGGAATAGCCGCCCGTGCTCGGGGAATCCATGGCTATTGCGTCGTAGGCGGCGTTTATCTCGTCCATTTTCTTCGGGTCGGAGTCCTGATACTTCCTTGCAAGCTCCCTGTAGGCGGCGTTGACCCTGTCCATTCCCGAGCCTCTCGGCACGCCGAGTATTTCATATGGATCTCTCATGTAACTACACCTCAATCAACTGTGTAATCTCTTTTGCGGGGTACGGGCGGCATATATTTTGCCGTCACTCCCCTTGCGGCGGCGGTGAATCCGTCGAAAACTATATTTTCAAGTATATCGCCGAAGCGGTTCGGCTTGACCGCTTCAAGCGCCTCTATTGCCTGAGCCTGGGTCAGATTCAATGCCCCCTCGGCTCTGGCGGCAAACTTCCCTCGCCCCTGCTTGGTTTTAAGCTCGGGCTTCTCACGCTTAAATGGGTTGAAGCCGCCGTCTTTGGTGTCGCCGTCGAGGTCGTCCGCAGCGTCGAGAATATAGACAAATCTGCCCGTCATGTAGCCGAGCCGTTTAAGAGCCTCGGCTCTCTCGCCCTCAAATCCGAGGGCAAAAAGCTCGCCGAGCGCCTTTGCGGTGGGGTCTGCGGCTCTGTCAAGCCCGCACTCGGGGTCATTCTCCGCAGCCGCCTGCTCTTTCATTGCGCCGCCTATCGCCCTCTCCGCCTCCGGCGCAAGCCTTGCCGCCTTGCGGTGCATCAGGCTGACCGCAGGGTAAAGCAGCGCGGCGACGAGCTTGTGCATCGCTCCCCTGTCGTGCAGGTCGTCGAGCAGTTTATAATAAACGGTGATGATGAGCGCATGGGCGCACAGCTCTATCTCGCTCCTGCCGCCGCAGATCATGCACTTTTTCGCCGGATTATATGGGCAGCGCTTCTGAGCGAAGCGGCAGCCGCCCTCGGCGACGGATAAGCGCAGCAAAGCGGCGAAAGCAAAATCATAGCTCAAAAAAAGCTGAGCGAGCGGCGAATATTCCCTGCCGAGCACACGGCAGAGCGAGCAGTAAACGCCGCGGTACAGCTCGTAATCCTTCACTTTCATTTCGGGCTTGAATGCCCTGACATATCCGAGCAAATAAAACACTCCGAGAATTGTATTCTGTTATATTTTATATTATTTTTTTCGATAATCGGTTAACATATTGTAAATTTTGCGCTTTTTTGCGCTGTCGAGGGCGTGCTTGACGATTTGACGGCGGCAGATGATGCTATAATTCGAAAAAACGGCTGACGGCGGCTCCTCCTTTGAAGCTGCGAAGCCAAGGATATCCTGTTGACCGCAGCGTTTCCGTAATTAAAATTGCCGCTGAGAAAAATCAGCGGCATTTTCTTTTCATCGCCCTGAGCATTTCCTTATCCTCGGAGCAGACCTGATAGGATTCTGTCATCTTCTGAATCGATTTATTGAACGTGAAATCATCAAGCGAGCAGCGGCGGAGGTAGGCAAGGGTCTCTTCTCTGAATTTAACAAAGCACATTGATATTCCCCATGCGACAGCCATTTTGACATAGTAGCCGTCGTGGCGCACGGAGTCGTAAAGCCGCAGGATATCGGCGATATGCTCGCTGTCGATAAGCCACCGCAGCAGCACAACGCAGCCGAAGCGCACCTCGTACTCATTCGGCGAATTAAGACAGGACACGGCGAATCCAAAGGCTCTGTCCTTATCCTTTGCGAAGCATTTCAGCTCCCCGACCGTGCCGTCGCACACTGCCCAGTTGTCTATCTCGGGGATAAAGTCGGCAAGCAGCGAGAGCCGCTCGTCGAGAGAGCATTTTGCCCCGCCGATGACCATGCCCCGCAGCAGCCTTATCTCATAGATATCGCTGCCGCCCGTCAGGGCAAGAAAGCCCCTCCAATCGCCCCGCGTTATCCCCTTCGCCAGCTCTCTGACGGCGGGCACGCGCAGACCGATAGATGTTTCGTTCAGCCCGGGAATTAAGCTGTCGTTGAATTTCTTATATTTTTCATCCGCCCGCTCTTTCATCACGGCGATGAGAGAGTCCAGCTCCTTTTGAGTGAATCCCATAATTCTTTTTACCGTCCTTCAGCAGTTTTATCGCTTCGCCCGAGAGCAGCAGCAGCGCAAAGAGATTCGGCACCGCCATAAGCCCGTTGAGCGTGTCGGACACGCTCCAGACGCTCTCGAGTCGCAGCACGCAGCCCGCAGCCGCCGCAGCGGCATAGAGGATATTGTAAATTTTAACGCTCTTTTCGCCGAAAAGATACGCCGCCCCCCTGCTGCCGTAATACGACCACGCCACAAGGGTGGCAAGGGCAAAGAGGCTGATGCATCCGCTCAGGAAATATCCGCCCGCGGCGCCGAAAACGCTTGAGAACGCGGCGGAGCAGAATTCAACGCCGTTGAGCGACGAGTCGCTCTGCCATACCCCGCTCATCAGCAGCGCGGCGGCGGTGACGGTGCACATGAGCACCGTGTCGATAAAAACCTCGAGGATTCCCCACATCCCCTGCTCGGCGGGATTGCCGCACCGCGCCGAGGAATGGATTATGGCGCTGCTGCCGAGACCGGCTTCATTGGAGAAAACGCCGCGCGAAATACCGTAGCGCATCGCCTTCGCCATTCCAAATCCCGACACCGCTCTGACGGTGAAGGCCTCCCTGACGATCAGCTTCACGCATGGAACGAAATTGCGGATATTGGCGATGATCACGGCGAAGCATCCGAGGATGAACACCGCCGAAAGTACAGGAATGAGCTTCTCGGATATCGCGCTTATGCGGCGAAGCCCGCCCGAAGCGGCGGCGAGCACCACGGCGGCAAGCACGGCGGCGCAAATATATTTCGGCACACCGAAGGTTTCAAGCCCGCAGGCTACGGAATTCGCCTGGGTCATGTTGCCCATGCCGAGCGAAGCGCCGATGAGCAGCACGGCGTATACGGCGGCGAGGCCTTTCATCCCAAGCCCCCGATCGATATACAGCATAGGCCCGCCGAGCCACGAGCCGTCGGCGGCTCTGACCCTGTAGCGAACGCCGAGGATATTCTCGCAGCAGCAGGTCATCATGCCGAGCACGGCGGATATCCACATCCAAAATATCGACCCTGCGCCGCCCGAATATATCGCGGTCGCAACGCCGACTATGTTGCCCGTGCCGAGGCAGGCGGCGAGCGCCGAAAAAAGCGCCCCCCTCTGGCTCACCGAGCCGTCGCCGTCCTCGGCGGGGGCGGACTTTGAGAGCACTGTGCCGCCGAGCCACGTTTTGACCCCTCTTATCTGAAAAAATCCCGATCTTATCGAGAGATAAAGCCCTGTGAGCAGGAACACCGCCAGCATCGGCGGCCCCCAAACGAAAGCCCCTATCGCTTCATTGAGCCGAAAAAACATGATCTGTCACCTCAAAAAATCATATGAGGCGGCAGATCGTTTTATTATTTGAGTATTAAATTCAGACGGTGAGATATTTAAGCTCTATGAGGCTCTTTTCGGCGTAGGCGATGACCTTATCCATGCCCTCCTTGGTGTAGATAACAAGGCTCGGGCAGGCGTCGAAGGCAAAGTCCGCTATATTCGGAGTGTTGCCTCTGAAAGTGGCTACTTTGAGCTTGGTGCAATAGAAGAACGCCTTCTCGCCGACGGTCTCAAGGCTCGACGACATATCGACCTGAACGAGATTCGGGCACTTGCTGAATGCCTCGGCGCCTATCTCCTTAAGGCTCTTGGATCTATACATGAAGGCCTTCTTTATCGAGCTTTCGGCAAAGGCTCTCTCCTCTATCTTGACAAGACCGGTCGGGAAATTCACGACCGTCAGGCCCTCTGCGCCCGCAAAGGCTTCCTTGCCTATGACGGTGACGGTCTTGCCGTCTATCTCGGAGGGCAGGTCTCTCTCGATCTCGTCGGAGGTGCCGTTATATTTGGTTATCTTGACTGTGCCGTCCTCAAGCACGACGTAGGTGTAGTCGCCCGAGGCAAGCTCCTTCGGCGTCTCATCCTTCTTCCCGCACGAGGCGAAAACGCAGACTATACAGGCAAGAGCCATTATGACGGCAATTATCTTTTTCACGGTGAAAACTCCTCCCGAAATCGGTATTTTTACATTGTATTTTGATTTTATCACATCCGCCGCCGAAAATCAATAGCGTTTGCGGCGCGCGGGCGATTTTTTCTTGACTGAGCGGCAAGTATTTGGTATTATATAGACAGAATTTAATTCCGGATTGGATGTGTTATTATGGAAAGTGTCAAAAATATCATTCTGAACGCCGAGACCGCCCTCGGCATCGAGTTCGGCTCGACAAGGATTAAATCCGTGCTTGTCGACCTTAACGGCAGCCCCCTCGCCTCGGGCAGCTTCGACTGGGAGAATTCCTACAAAAACGGCGTGTGGACCTATTCGCTCGACGAGGTTTTTGAGGGTCTGAGGGCTTCTTTCGCCGCCCTCAAAAAGAGCGTTTACGACAAATACGGCGTGAAGCTCGAGACCGTCGGCTCAATGGGCATCAGCGGCATGATGCACGGCTACCTTGCCTTTGACAAGGACGGCGCTCAGCTCGCTGAATTCCGTACCTGGCGCAACACGATAACCGCCGAGGCCGCCGAGAAGCTCAGCGCTCTCTTTGACTTCAACATTCCCCAGCGCTGGAGCATAGCTCACCTCTATCAGGCTATCCTGAACGGCGAGGAGCACGTCGGCAGGGTCGATTTCATCGCAACCCTCGCCGCCTATGTCCACTACTGTCTGACGGGCGAAAGAGTCATCGGCGTGGGCGAGGCCTCCGGTATGTTCCCGATAGACAGCAACATAAACGACTATGACGTTGCCATGCTCGATAAATTCGACAGCTGCGTTGCCGATAAGAATTTCCCGTGGAAGATACGCGATATCCTGCCCCGAGTGCTCGTTGCGGGCGAGAGGGCAGGCACGCTGACCGCGGAGGGCGCGGCTATGCTCGACCCGACGGGCGAATTCCGCCCCGGAGTACCCATGTGCCCGCCCGAGGGCGACGCAGGCACGGGAATGGTCGCGACGAATTCCGTAGCGGTCAGGACGGGCAACGTCTCCGCCGGCACGTCTATATTCCTCATGGTCGTGCTCGAGAAGGCGCTCTCAAAGCTCTACCCCGAGATAGACATGGTCACCACACCGTCCGGCAAGCCCGTTGCGATGGTGCATTGCAACAACTGTTCAGGTGAGATAGACGCATGGGCGGGGCTTTTCACCTCCATGTGCAGCGCCCTCGGCATGGATATCAGCATCTATAAGGTGCTCGACAAGATGTTTGAATCCGCCCTCTCGGGCGACAAGGACTGCGGCGGGCTGGTAGCGTTCAACTACCTCTCGGGCGAGGTTATCACGGGGCTTGACAGCGGCAAGCCGCTCTTCCTCAGAGGCCCCGAATCCAAATTCGACCTGCCGAATTTCGCAAGGGCTCAGCTCTGCTCCGCGGCGGCGACGCTCAGCATCGGCATGGAAATTCTCGCCGACGAACATGTTAAAATTGATAAGCTCCTCGGCCACGGCGGCTACTTCAAGGCTCCGCTTGCGGGTCAAAAGATAATGGCGGCGGCGCTCGAAGCGCCCGTATCGGTCATGAAGACCGCGGGCGAGGGCGGCCCGTGGGGTATCGCTCTGCTCGCGTCATATATGCAAAACAAGGCCGAGGGCGAGACTCTTGAAGCCTTCCTCGACAGCAGGGTCTTCTCAAATGAGGACGCCTTTGAGGTGAAGCCCGACCCCGAGGATATCGCGGGATTCAAAAAATTCCTTGACAACTACAAAAAGAGCCTGCCCGTCGAGAAAGCGGCGGTCGAGGCATTCTGACAACGAGGTGATAACCGTGGATATAAAGAAAAAAGAATTTTGGTTTATAGTCGGCAGCCAGCATCTCTACGGCCCGGAGGTGCTTGAAACAGTCGCCGCGAGAGCCGCCGAAATGGCAGCGGTCATTGATTCAAGCGAATTCATCCCCTGCCGCTTCATCTACAAGGCTACGGTCAAGACCGCCGACGAGGTGACAAGCATTATAAAAGAGGCGAATTACGACGACAACTGCCTCGGCATCGTCACCTGGTGCCATACCTTCAGCCCGAGCAAGATGTGGATAAACGGACTTTCGCTCCTGCAAAAGCCCTATTGCCACTTTGCGACGCAGTATAACCGCGAGATACCGAACGAAGAGATAGACATGGACTTCATGAATCTCAATCAGGCGGCTCACGGCGACAGGGAGCACGGCTTCATAGGCGCGCGAATGAGACTGCCCCGCAAGATAATCATGGGCTATTGGCAGGATGAACCCGTCCTGCGGGAGCTCGGTCTGTGGATGAGAAGCGCCGTCGGCTACGCCGAGAGCAGGTCGCTCAAGGTAATGCGCTTCGGCGATAACATGCGTAACGTCGCCGTCACGGAGGGCGACAAGGTCGAGGTTCAGATAAGGCTCGGCTGGCAGGTCAACACCTGGGCGGTCGGCGACCTCGTCAAGGAAATGGCGGCGGTCGGCGGCGGCGAGATAGACGGGCTTGTCGATCTTTACAAGGAGAAATACACCGTCTGCACCGACAATATCGAAGCCATACGCTATCAGGCTCGTGAGGAGATAGCGATAAAGCGTATGCTCGACCGAGAGGGCGCAAAGGCGTTCACCAATACCTTTGAGGATCTCTACGGCATGGAGCAGCTCCCCGGGCTTGCAAGCCAAAGGCTCATGGAGCAGGGCTACGGCTACGGCGGCGAGGGCGACTGGAAGGTCGCCGCAATGACCCGCATAGTCAAGGCGATGACCGAGGGCATGGGCGGCGGCAGCGGCTTCATGGAGGATTACACCTATCACCTGCTGCCCGGCAGCGAATACTCGCTCGGCGCTCATATGCTCGAGGTCTGCCCGACCCTTGCGGCGGACAAGCCGAGGATAGAAGTCCACCCGCTCGGCATCGGCATGAACGAAAAAGACCCCGCAAGGCTCGTGTTCGAGGGCAAGGCGGGCAAGGGCGTCGTCACTTCGCTGGTCGACCTCGGCGGCAGGCTGCGCCTGGTAGTGCAGGATATCGAGGCGGTGAAGCCGATAATGGATATGCCGAATCTGCCTGTGGCGAGGGTCATGTGGCGAGCGATGCCCGACCTTTGCACGGGCGCAAGGATGTGGATAGCCGCCGGCGGCGCTCACCACACCGTCCTCTCCTACGACGCAACGCCGCAGATGCTTGAGGATTTCGCCGAGATGGCGGGCATTGAGTATGTTCACATATCAAAAGACACCTCCTTCGAGGCTCTGAAGCAGCAGCTTTTCCTCTCTGACCTCGCTTGGAAGCTGAAATAAGAAACAATGCCGCAGGATATATGATTTTTGATATATCTCTGCGGCAAATTTCGCTTAAATATTGACTTTTTATACAATTAGTTATATAATTTCCGCATAACTCAAAACACAGGAGATGAAGCAATGAGCAAAATCACCCTGGCGGCGCTGATAATCTTTGCCGTCACCTACATTCTGATGATGGCATTTCAAAAGATACGCCCTTATGTCACAATAGCTTCCGCGCTTATTTTCATCGGTCTCGGCATCGTATCCGCCGTTGCGCCGAACGCATTCGGCGAGGGCTTCTTCGCAGTGGGCGACTCAACCTACGCCTACGGCTTCGTTGAAGCGCTGCGCGAGATAGACTGGAACGTCATAATGATGATAGCCGGCACAATGGGCACGGTCTATCTCTTTATCGAATCCAAAATGCCGCAGCTCATGTCGGATATCCTTATCTCAAAGATGCCGAACGTCAAGTGGGTCGTCGTGGCTCTCTCGCTCTTTGCGGGCATCGTTTCCGCCTTTGTCGACAACGTCGCCACCGTGCTGATGATAGCCCCCGTCGCAATGGCGTTCTGCAAGAAGCTCGATATCTCGCCTGTGCCCTCGATAATCTGCATCGCAATATCCTCAAACCTTCAGGGCGCCGCAACGCTCGTGGGCGACACGACCTCGATACTCCTCGCAAAGGCTGCGAATCTCGACTTCTCCGACTTCTTTATTGACGACGGCAGAGCCGGTATGTTCTGGGTAGTCCAGGCGGGCGCCGTGGTCAGCGCGCTGATAATCCTCTTTATGTTCCGCAAGGAGACGGACAAGATCGAATTCAACGGCCGCACCAAGGTCGAGGATAAATTCCCCACCTTTCTGCTCGTGGGCACCGTGCTCATGCTCATCGCCGTTTCGTTCATCCCCTACAAGAGCAACGCTGCGCAGGGTCAATTCTATAAGCCCGAGATAACCAACGGCATTATCTGCATAGGCTTCTTCCTTATCGGCGTTATCCGCGAGCTTTTCTTCAAGAAGAACAAGGACATAGTCAAAAACGCGCTCAAGGATATCGACTACTACACCATCGTGCTGCTGACCGGTCTTTTCATAGTTATCGGCGGCATCAAGAGCGCAGGCGTTATCGACGTTATCGGCGGCGCTATCGCAAAGCTCGGCTCAGGCTCGGTCTTTGCGGTCTACACCATAATCGTTTGGATGTCCGTGCTGCTCTCGGCATTCATTGACAACATACCCTACACCGCAACAATGCTCTCGATAGTCCCCGTCATAGCGGCGGATATCGGCATCGAGCCGAAGCTCCTTTACTACGGCCTGCTCTGCGGCGCAACACTCGGCGGCAACCTTACGCCCATCGGCGCGAGCGCAAATATCGCGGGCATCGGCATACTGAGGAAGGCGGGCTATGAGGTAAAGAGCAGCACATTTATGAAATACGGCGTGCCCTTCACCCTCTCGGCGGTCGTGACAGGCTATCTGCTTATCTGGTTCATCTGGAGATAAGTAAACAGGATATAAATAATCAGCAGGTCAAGCGTTTAAGCTCGGCCTGCTGAATTTTTATTGCTTATTCTTCTGTCTTGCCTTCGGGCTCGTCGATCTCCGCCGCTTCATCGGCAGGATCCTCGGCGTGCTCGTCGACCGCCTCCTCGACCTCGGCCTTTTCGGCTTCGTCGGTCAATTCGGCTTCTTCTATTTCTTCAATTTTTTTGACTTCATCAACCGCTTCGGCGCTTTCGGCTCCGTCGGTCTCCTGAGCTTCATCGGTAAGCCCGTCAAGCTCCGTCGGCTCCTCCGACATTACAACGGGATCGGTCGGCTCGGGTGCGGGCAGCAGGGCTGCCTTCTTCTTTCTGCGTGAAGTATAGACCCAAAGCGCGATAAGGATCACAAGCGTTACAGCGGATATCGCGGCGCCCTCGGCAAGGCCTCTCTGCCTGAACGAAAGCTCCACGGTGTGCTTGCCCGCGGGCAGGTTGAAGCTCAAATAAGCCTCGACGAGCGAGATATAATCGTCCTTGTCTATCTCCTTGCCGTCTATCTTGACCGTCCAGCCCTTGTCATAGGGGATCGAGGTGTAGAAAACGCAATCCTTCGCCGCCTCGACGGTGCCGGTGATTCGGGTGTCGCTGAACGAAGTCACATCCAGCTTGCCCCTGCTGAGTATCTCGTAGCCCTCCTTGAGAGCGTCGTCATTGACATAGTAGGGATAAAAGTCGATGTAGCCGTATTCGCTGTCCTCTATCGAAACGAGCACGGACACGGTCTCGTCGGGGTTCAGAATGCCGAGATCGTAGATATACGGCTCGTCGGTATTCTGGGTAACGCTCGTTGAGCCCTTGCTTATCGAGATGCTGTCGAAGGAGGAGGAATTGACATACAGGTAGCAGTGCTTGGTCTCGGGCACGGTGAGCACAAAGGTCAGCTCGCCCTTGCCGCTGCCCGTCTTGGTAAAATAGATATCGCCCGTGTCAAGACCCGAGGTTATTTCATCCATATTATAATACTGCACGTCGTCTATCGTCATCATCGAGAATACATCCGACACGCCCGTTGCATATTCAAACCAGTCGCTCTGGACGGTAAACGGGTTATTGTAATCGGTGTACCACTCCTTGATGTCGCTATTCACCGCCATGCCCATCGGCAGCCAGTATTTATTCTCGTATGCGGTGAATTTGCCCGAGGTCATAAGCTCGTTGAAGTAGTCGTTCTCAACGGTGACGTCGGTGTTGTTATTGACCACATACTTGAGCGAGTGCATCATATTATAAACGGGAGTTTGCAGATTATAGGTGTAGCTGTTGATATAGTTGCCGTTGAGACCGAGGTCGCTCTGCACGTTCGAGAGCTTCTCGTATGCCATTGACGAGAAGGTGGAGACGCCGTTGTAGCCGAACCACGCGGGATCCATCCTCGCACGGTTATAGGTCAGCTCCATGCGGTAATCGTCGCTGCCGTCGTATTCGTCGAGCTTGCCCTTAAGCTCCCTGAATTCGGCATAGTCGCCGACGAAATTTGTTTTGGTCTGGCTCATGCTGTAGCGGTCGGTGTTGGCGCAGGCGACCTCGCCTATAACGCAGCAGAGCAGCAGCACCGCTATCGCCGAGCGCTGATATTTCTCGTCCTTCATCAGGAAGAACACAAGGCAATAGGTCACAACGAAGATGACGCTGATGATGACGGTGATATCCTCCACATTCTTGGAGCCTATCTTCTGAATGAGGATTATCGCGCCCAGCACGGCAACACCCGTGCCGAGTATCTGCCTGCCGGTGAATTCCTTGAGGCGGATGAACGCTTTATAAGCCATCGTCAGCAGGATGAACGAATACATGAACGAGAAGCGGTATGGCAGGTCGTTCGGGAAGTGGAAGCCGTGCCAGATATAGTTGAGCACATTGATATTGAAGCTCATATAGAGCACGCCGAGCATACCGACATTCGCTATCTTCTCCTTAAGAGATATGCTCCGGGTGAAAAGATAGAGGGGCACGAGCATCACGGTCGCAATGCCGCAGTAGACATTGGGCAGCACGTCGTCGCCGCTGCTGCGTATGGTCGGCACTACGCTTGCAAGGTGATTTGCGAGGAAGTCGAATATATCGTAATACGATTTGAAATTCTGCGGCATCGTGCCCGAGGTCGCAGAGCAGCTCTTGAGGATGATGAAGGTCGGTATCAGCGCAAACGCCGCAAGGCAGGCGGCGGCAACGCTTGAGAACGCAAAGGCAAAGCCGCTCTTAAGGAAGATGCTGTGCTTCAGCTTCTCCCTGCCCTTTATCTGCTTCTTGCCGTTCTCATCGACGGTGAACGGGGTGTTTGCGTCGAGCGTCGTAAGATCGTATTTGCCGAGATAATACATCAGGAAATACAGAACCGAGAATATACAGGTCATATAACCCATATAATAGTTCGACAGGAGCGTGAGCGCAAGGAACGGGATATAGACCTTGGCGTTTCGCTTGTTGATGATATTCTCAATGCCGAGTATCACGAGCGGGAAATAGACCATGGCGTCTATCCACATCACGTTCCAATAATACGCAACGAAGTAGCCGCACATTGCATAAAGCACGCCGAAGGCGGCGGTTATGAAGTCGTGCCTGCCGTGCGATTTCTTGAGGTAATAGGTGAATGCTCCCGCGGCGAGGGCAGCCTTGGCGATTATCATGCCGGCTATCGCCTCGGGCATATTCTCGTGACCGAGGAGAAGCATTATGACGGCACTCGGGCTGGCAAGATAATTGAAGTAGTTGCCGAGGAACGGCGAGCCGAGACCCGTCTGCCACGAATAGATAAAGCTCTTCAGCCCCGTAACTCTGTCATAGAATTCGGCAAAGAGCGGGCCGTACTGATGGTAAAGATCCATGCGAAGTATGGTCGTGTCGCCGAAAGGGAAAAGGTCGTAACAATAATACACCAGCATCATTACGCCGACCGTGCACAGGCACGCCGCCCAGCAATAGGAATTGCCCGCAAAGAAGCGGGATAAGCGGGAGCGCTTTTTGTTGTTAAGCTCAGACATTGCTGACTCCTCCGAAAGCAGTAATTTTAAACGCTATCCATAATATAACATAATATTGACCCGAATTCAAGTTAACAATCTGTAAATAGCTTCCTTTTGAGACAATATGCAAAACTTTTTCTTGATTTTTACCGCTCGGTGCGCTATAATAAAAAAGTTGATACGCCGGTGTGATGGAATTGGCAGACGTGACGGACTCAAAATCCGTTGATGGCGACATCGTGTGGGTTCGAGTCCCACCACCGGCACCAACAAAAAGGGAATCGCATCAGCGGTTCCTTTTTTTATTCGGAACGCATGAGTGGGGCTCGAAG
>ULTR01042679.1_pt1 | contig 13194 bp, 8 predicted proteins | sample 1957781 | NCBI WGS metagenome assembly ULTR01 (sample SAMEA4835739, study PRJEB28245) | human gut metagenome | biome: gut microbiome; material: fecal sample | place: Denmark | collected 2008 | reverse complement strand
GGGCGGATCGTCGGCGGCAAGCTCTTCCTGCGGCAGATGGACGACGGGGAGATGAACATCAAGCAGATCGTCGGCCGGCTGTCGAATCCCGACCGGAAGCGCAAGGGCGACTTCCGCCTCTCGTTCCGCAAGGCCGAGATCGAGAACATGGAGCTGTGCCTCGACCGCCGCGAGGGGCGCGAACGCGAATACGGCATCGACTTCACGCACATGCATCTGGACAGCCTGAACGCCCGGGTCGATGACTTCACCATCGACGGGCAGGCCATCTATACCTCCATTGCCTCCCTTTCGGCCCGCGAGCGGAGCGGCTTTCGCCTGAAGCAGTTCTCCGGGCGCTTCTACCTGACGCAGGGCTGTCTGGGTTTCGAGGACGCCTCGATCCTGACCGACCGCTCGGAGATCCGCATCCCTTACATCTCGCTGGCCGGCTCGTCGTGGGCCGACTACCGCGATTTTATCGGGGAGGTGCGCCTCGACGCCGCCGTGCGCCACACGACGGTCTCGACCGACGACATCGCCTACTTTGCGCCCCGCCTGCGCGACTGGCACCTCTCCTTCTCGGAGATCGATGTCGAGGCGGCGGGTGTCGTCTCGGACTTCACCACCCGGATCCGCAGCATGCGCATCGGCGACAGCACGACCCTCTCGGCCACGGCCACGCTGCGCGGGCTGCCCGATATCCGCCGCACGCATTTCGACCTTGCGGTCCCCGACCTGCGCACGTCGGCCGCGGCTGCCGACGATCTGGCCCGCCGCATTGCCCGCAAGCCCCTGCCCGGGAAGGTGCGCGGTGTGCTGGAGCATGCCGGCGGGGTGGGAGTGGACCTTCGGTTCCGGGGACTGCTCTCGTCGTTCGACATGCAGCTGGGCGCCACGACCGACGTGGGCGACATCACCTGCCGCGTGGGGCTCGAACCCCGGCGTGCGGGCCGCAGCCGCCTGCAGGGAGAGGTCGCGACGCAGAACCTGCGCCTGGGCGATCTGCTCGGGCGCCGTGACCTGCTGGGCGATGCGACCTTCCGGGCGCGTATCGACGGGGAGGTCGGTCGCGGCTTTGCCGACGCACGGGTTGAGGGCGATGTCGTGCGGCTGAACTTCAACGGCTATGCCTACGACTCGATCCGCCTCGACGGACGCCTGCGCAACCGCGAGTTCGACGGCCGTATCGCGGCCCGCGACCCCAACCTGAACTTCGACTTTTTCGGACTGGTCGATCTGAACGACTCGGTGCCGCGTTACGACTTTACGCTCCACCTCCACCGTGCCGACCTGGCCCGCCTGCGCATCAACCGCCGCGATTCGGTCTCGGAGCTTTCGGCGCGCATCGTCGCCAAGGCCGGCGGCCGCTCGCTCGACGACCTGAACGGCCGCATCCAGGTGGCCGACGCACTCTACCGCTACAACGACCGGGAGATCTCGGCGACGAACGTCACGGTCACGGGCGAGAACTCGGCCGACAGCAAACTCATCGAACTGCGTTCGGACTTTGCCGACGCCACCTTCCGCTCGAAAACCAGCTACCGCACCGTCTTCGAATACCTGCGCCGGGCCGCCCTGCGCAGCATGCCCCGGCTGCACGATGCCGGGCCGGCCGCGGAGCTGCCGCGCGGACGCTCGGCCGTGGCCAACGACTTCTCGCTGCTCTCGATCGATGTCCGCAACATCAATCCCATCGCCGACGCCGTTGCCGCCGGGCTGCAGATCGCCGACGGCTCGTCGCTGCGGCTGCTGTTCAACCCGGCGAGCGACCAGCTGTCGCTGAAGGTTTCGTCGGAGTATGTCGAGCGGCGCCGCATGCTGGCCACGCGGCTGAGCGTGAACGCCTCGAGCCGCAACGACTCGCTCGTGCTCTACGCCTCGGCCGAGGACCTCTATGCCGGGGTGCTCCACCTGCCGCACCTCTCGGTGACGGGCGGAGCGAAGCAGGGCCGCATCCAGCTCTCCGCCGGCTTCGTCGATACGACGGACAAGGCGTCGGGGCTGATCGGCGTCCGGGTCGGCCCGGCAGAGCCCGACAGCCTCCACGGCCCTGCCGTCGCTCTGCGTGTTCTGCCGTCGCACATCACGCGTGGCAGCAAAACCTGGCAGATCTACTCGCGCGGCATCCGCATCGATACGGCGCGTGTAGCCATCGACCGCTTCTTCGTGATGAACGACCAGCAGGAGCTGCTGCTCGACGGTGTCGCCTCGCGCAGCCGCGACGACTCGCTGACCCTCTCGCTGCGGAACTTCGACCTGGCCCCCTTCACACAGATCGCCGAGCGCATGGGCTACTACATCGAGGGGCGCATGAACGGTTCGGCAACCATGAAGTCGGTGCTTCGCGGGGCCGAGGTCACGGCCGACATCCTCTTCGACAGCGTCGGGGCCAACGACATTCCGGCCCCGCCGATGCGGCTCGTCTCGCGCTGGGACTTCGCCCGGAGCCGGGCCGGCGTCACGGTCACCGACCGTGTGAAGCGCGATACGCTCGTGCGCGGATTCTTCGCTCCCAACTCGGGCCGCTACTACGCCGCCCTGCGTCTCGGGCGGCTCGACATGGGGCTGCTCGACCCGCTGCTCTCGGGCGTGATCTCCTCGACCGAAGGCTCGGCCGCAGCCGAGCTGGTGCTGCAGGGGCAGGGCAGGCAGGCCGACCTCTCGGGACGTATCCGCGTAGACAGCCTGCGCACGAAGGTCGATTACACGCAGGTCGTCTATACGATGCCGTCGGCCGAACTCCGTGTCGAGGGCAACCGCTTCCGCGCATCGGACGTGGCGGTCTACGACCCGCTGGGCAACCGCGGCCGTTTCGATCTGGACCTCGACCTGCGCCACCTGTCGAACATCACCTACGACCTCTCCGTAGCCCCGCAGCAGATGCTCGTGCTCAATACCACGTCCCGCGACAACGACTACTTCTACGGCCGTGTCTTCGCCTCGGGCAATGCCCGCATCTCGGGCCGTAAGGGGGTGGTGAACATGGACATCACGGCCGCGACGGACGACAATTCGGACTTCTTCATGCCGCTGTCGAGCAAGTCGAACATCGCTACGGCCGACTTCGTGGTCTTCGAACAGCCCGTGGCGGCCGATACGCTCGACGTCGTCGCCCGGCGCAAGCAGCTCTTCGAACGCCGCCGCCGCAAGACCCATTCGGCCGCCAGCCGCATGAACATCGGCCTGGCGCTCGGGGTCCGGCCCAACACCGAGGTCGAGCTCACGCTGGCCGGCAACACGCTGAAGGCCCGCGGCGAGGGGGCGCTCAACCTGCAGGTCAATCCCAGTTCGAACATCTTCGAGATCTACGGCGACTATACGCTGGCCGACGGCAGCTTCCTGCTCTCGCTCCAGAACATCTTCAGCAAGCGCTTCACCATCGAGAGCGGCTCCTCGATCCAGTGGACCGGAGCCCCGATGGACGCCCGGCTCGACATCGACGCCGTCTACAAGGTGAAGGCCTCGCTGCAGCCGCTGCTGCAGGGAACGACCGACAATCCGGGCGGCGACCGCTCTGTGCCCGTCGAGTGTGTGATCCACCTCGGCGAGCGGCTCTCGGACCCGGCCATCTCGTTCGATGTCCGCGTGCCCGGCACCGACCCCGAGACGCAGACGCTCATCGCCAATACGCTCTCGACCCCCGAGACGATCGATACGCAGTTCGCCTACCTGCTGCTCTTCAACAGCTTCATGTCCGAGAACTCGTCGATGGCCAACTCGAATCTCGGCAGTTCGGTCTCGGCCAATACGGGCCTGGAGTTCGTTTCGAACCTGGTGAGCAGCTGGCTCTCGTTCTCGGGCTACAACATCGTGCTGGGCTACCGGCCCAAATCCGAGACGGCGAGCGACGAGTTCGACTTCGGTCTCTCGAAGAGCCTGTTCAACGACCGGCTGTTCGTCGAGGTCGAGGGCAACTACCTGATGGACAACAAGCAGGCGGTGAACAGCTCGATGTCCAACTTCATGGGCGAAGCCTACATCACCTACCTGATCGACCGGGCCGGGACGCTCAAGCTCAAGGCCTTCACGCAGACGATCGACCGCTTCGACGAGAACCAGGGCCTTCAGGAGACCGGCATCGGCATCTACTTCAAGGAGGATTTCGACAACCTGCGCGACCTGCGGCGCCGCATCCGCGAGCGTTTCACGAACCGTTCGCGGCGGGAGCGGCGCGAGGCACGGCGAGCGGTCCGGGCCGCCGAGCGGCGCGAACGGGCCGAGGCGCGCGATGCCACAGAGGCAGCGGCGGCCGAGGCCGAAGCCCGCGAGACGGATGCCGCCGCGGCCTTCGAAGGGGTGGAGTTCGACCCCCGGATGCCCGAGGAGGGGCTCCCCGTGAAGGCGTGGCCCGAAGAGGGTGCGGCGGAGGCAGGAAAGAGTGAAGAAACAAATTCAGTAAAACCATAAAAAACAAACAAAACGATGATGACATTTTTGCAGGCTGCCGAAGCGGTGGCCGTAAGTGAGGAGACCCGGATGGGACTGTGGACGCTGTTTACCAAGGGAGGATGGCTGATGTGGCCCCTGCTGGCGCTGGGCGGAGTGACGATCTTCATCTTCGTCGAGCGTTTCATGGCCATCCGCAAGGCCTCGGTGCTCGACATGAACTTCATGAACCGCATCCGCGACTACATCTCCGACGGCAAGATCTCCACGGCCGTGAACCTCTGCCGCAAGACCGACACGCCGATCGCCCGCATGATCGAGAAGGGCATCGAGCGCATCGGACGCCCGATGAGCGACGTACAGTCGGCCATCGAGAACGTCGCCAACCTCGAGGTCTCGAAGCTCGAGAACGGACTGCCGTTCCTGGCCACGATCGCCGGCGGCGCCCCAATGATCGGATTCCTCGGCACGGTGCTCGGCATGGTGCAGACCTTCATGGACATGTCGGCTGCGGGCGGCACGGTCGATCTGGCTCTGCTTTCGAGCGGTATGTATGTGGCGATGGTCACCACGGTGATGGGTCTGATCGTCGGTATTCCGGCCTACTTCGGTTACAACTACCTGGTGGCGCGCATCGAGAAGCTCGTCTTCCAGATGGAGGCCAACTCGATCGCCTTTATGGACATTCTGAATCAACCCGTTCAAAAATAGTGCGACATGGCTATCAAACACGGTTCGAAAGTCGAAAAGTCGTTCTCGGCGTCGTCGATGACCGACCTGATGTTCCTGCTGCTGCTCTTCCTGCTGATCGCCCCGACGCTCATCAACCCCAACGCCCTGAAGCTGATGCTCCCGAAGAGCTCGAACCAGCTCAAGGACAAGGCGATGACGACCGTCTCGGTGCAGGACAGCCGCAACGGCAAGTACCGCTATTATGTGGAGATGAAGGAGGTGGGCTCGATCGACGGCGTGGAGCGTGCGCTCAAGGAGCGCCTCGACGGACAGCAGGAGCCCACCGTGTCGCTCCATTGCGACAAGACGGTGGCCGTCGATGAGGTGGTCAAGGTGATGAACATCGCCAAGGACAACAACTACAAGTTAATCTTAGCCACGACCCCGAGGTGATCCGGCCCCGGGGGCGGGCAGAACTTTGACGCCTATGTATTACTATGATCCGAATGACCGGCAGCCCCGCAGGTGGGCGGCGATCGCGGCGGGGGCCTATGCCCTCGTGCTTGCGGTGTCGTTCGCCGTGGTGTCGTTCGACTTTTCGCCCGCGCTCGAGAAGCCGGGTGACACGATCCTCGTGGACTTCACCGAGCCGCCGGCCCCCGAGCCTCCGCGGCCGCGGGTCAGGCCGGCTGCGGAGCCGCGCGTGCACGACGAGACCGCTCCGGTCGAGCAGACGGCACAGGCGGCCGGCAAGGACGAGGTGACCCAGACGCCCAATCCGCGGGCGCTCTTCAAGATGAACAAGGGCGGCGTCGATGAGCCCGACAATGCGGGCAATCCGCGGGCTCCGGAGGGCGAGGACAAGGCCTCCGGCAAGGGCCCCGGGCTCAATCCCGACGGACTCGACCAGTTGGACCAGGGGCTCAAGGGGCGCGGCCTGGTCGGCGCGCTGCCCAAACCCGACTACCCGGGCAACCGCAGCGGCAAGGTCGTTATCCGCGTGACGGTCGATGCCTCGGGCCGCGTGACGGGCGCCTCGTTCGAGCCGAAGGGCTCCACGGAGAGCGACCCCCGTCTGGTTGAGGCGGCCATCGCCGCCGCGCGCAAGGCCCGTTTCACGGAGAGCCGGGCCGCCGTGCAGGGCGGAACGATCACCTACATATTCCGCATGGAATGATGCTAACCCGAATTACGATGAAAACACTCCTGTTTACGCTTATTGCCGCGCTGTCGCTGACGACGGCCTCCGCTGCCGGAGACGGGCAGACGGACGGGGCGCACCTCGCGTTCGAGGACGCGACCTACGACTTCGGCGACGTGCCCCGCAAGGGCGGCGACCTGGTGCACGAGTTCCGCTTCACGAACGACGGGACCGAGCCCCTGGTGCTGCTACGCGTCATCATCTCGTGCTCGTGCCTGAAGGCCGACTTCTCGAAGCGCCCCGTGGCGCCCGGCGATTCGGGCGTCGTGCGCATCACCTACCAGCCGCACAAGAGCGAACCCGGCGCCTTCAACAAGGTGATCCAGATCTACTCGAACTCGGTCGATGGCCGCGACGTCGTCACCGTGCAGGGTAACTCGATCGACGAGAATGCAGTGAAGGTGAAGACGCGGGGCGGACGGACGAAAATCAAGAAATGACCTATGGCGACACTCTTTTCAAATGCGACGCTGCTCCCCATGTGCGGGGAGGGCGCACGGACGTTCACCGGATCGGTGGGCGTCGCGGGCAACCGGATCGCGCTGGTGACCTCGGACGAGGGGGCCGTGGCGCAGTTCCGCGCCGCACACCCCGGCCTGCGCGAGATCGACTGCCGGGGCCGGCTGGTCATGCCGGGACTGGTCAATACCCACTGCCATGCGGCCATGACGCTCCAACGCAGCTATGCCGACGACATTCCGCTCATGCGGTGGCTCAACGACCACATTTGGCCCTTTGAGGCGTGCCAGACCCCCGATGAGGTGGCGCTGGGCATGGAGCTCGGCATCGTCGAGATGCTGCTCGGCGGCGTGACCTCGTTCGTGGACATGTACTATTTCCAGGACCGCTGCGTCGAGGTGGCCGAACGCCTCGGCATCCGGGCCTTGCTCGGCTGCAACTACTTCGACAGCAACTTCGACGAAGTGGCCGGGCAGGTCGGCGAGGCCGTGCGCCGGGCCGCAGCTTCGTCGCGCGTGCGCATCGCCGTGGCGCCCCATGCACCCTATACGGTCTCGCCCGAAAACCTTGTGCGCGGCCGCGAACTGGCCGAGCGGTACGGGCTGATGCTGATGACCCATGCGGCCGAGACCCGCGACGAGGTGCGCATCGTCCGCGAGCGCTTCGGGCGGACTCCGGTCGAGCACCTCGACAGCCTGGGGCTGCTCGGGCCGAAGACGATCCTGGCCCATTGTGTCCATGTGACCGACGGCGATGTGGCGACGCTCGCCCGAAGCGGCGTGACCGTATCGCACAATCCGCAGAGCAACATGAAGATATCGAGCGGTGTGGCTCCCGTGGCGCAGATGCTGCGCGCCGGGGTGACGGTGACCGTGGCCACCGACGGACCCTGCTCGAACAACGACCTGGACATGTGGGAGGAGCTGCGCACGGCGGCTTTCCTCCAGAAGTCGGCGACGGGCGATCCGTGTGCGCTGCCGGCGTGGGAGACCCTGCGGCTGGCGACGGCCAACTGCGCCCGCGCGATGGGTTGCGCCGAGGGGGAGCTGGGCGTGCTCCGCGAAGGGGCATTGGCCGACCTCATCATCGTGGACCTGCGCAAACCCCATTTGCAGCCGCTGCACGACGTGGTGTCGAATCTGGTCTATTGCGGCAAGGCCGCCGACGTCGAGACGGTGATGGTCGATGGCCGCATCGTCGTCGAGGACCGGCGCATCCCCGGCCTCGATCTGGAGGAGCTTTACGGCCGTGTGGCCGGGGCGGTTGCCCGCATCGAGTCGGTGAAGGGCTGCGGCGCGAAGTGACGGTCCTCCGGTTGCGGCGATCTTCGCGGTTGCGATGCGGCCGGCTGCGGCTGCAATGAAGTGTGGCTGCAATAACGAAACGAAAACTCCGGCAACGGTCAAACCGTTGCCGGAGTTTTCCGTATGGTTGCGGGGCCTGTGCCGCCATCCGGTGCGGCGGTCAGCGCTTGCGCAGGTAGACGGTCGCCGTCCGCGAGGTGTTGTAGATCCGGATGCGCGGATATTTGTTCCCTTCGCTGTCCTCGACATCGAACGAGAAGTGCGCGGAGTCCATCGTCTGGCGCTCCTGGCCGCCGAAACGGGCCTCGTCGGTCGAGAGGATCGGCACGTATTTGCCCGGACCCTGGACCGGGAGCTCGTAGTCGGGGATCGAGGCCGTGGGGTGCCAGTTGAAGACGAAGAGCAGACGCCCGTGCGAGAAGACCATCGTCTTGTTCTGCTCGTCCATCAGCAGGTTCCAGGCGTAGCCGTCCTCGAGGACCCTGTATTTGCGGATCAGGCGGATCATCGCCCGGTCGAAGTCGCCGAGCCACGAGTAACGCAGCAGTCCGTTGCGGGCGAGCGACCACTGCCGCCGGGCGTGGGCGTAGCTCCAGCCGTTGCCCTCGCGCGGGAAGTCGATCCACTCGGGGTGTCCGAACTCGTTGCCCATGAAGTTGAGGTAGGCCTGCCCGCCGGTCGAGATCGTCATCAGGCGGATCATCTTGTGCAGGGCCATGCCGCGGTCGATGATGAGGTTTTGGGAGGCGCGGTCCATGTGGAAGTACATCTCCTTGTCCATCAGGCGGAAGGCGATGGTCTTGTCGCCCACAAGCGCCTGGTCGTGCGACTCGGCGTAGGCTACGGTCTTCACTTCGGGCAGGCGGTTGGTCATCACCGACCACATCTCCCAGATGTTCCACTCCTCGTCGGGCATCTCCTTGAGCAGCTTGATCCAGTAGTCGGGGATCGCCATGCCGAGGCGGTAGTCGAAGCCGATGCCCCCGTCGGCCGCCGGGAAGCACATGCCGGGCATGCCGCTCACGTCCTCGGCGATCGTCACGGCCGAGGGGCGGAAGTCGTGCACGAGGCGGTTGGCCAGCGTCAGGTAGTCGATGGCATCCTCGTTCACGCCGGCGTCGAAGTAGCGTTCGCGGCAGTCGAAGGTGACGTAGCCGTGATGGTGGTAGAGCATCGAGGTGACGCCGTCGAAGCGGAACCCGTCGAAGTGGAACTCGTCGAGCCAGTACTTGACGTTCGAGAGCAGGAAGTGCTGCACCTCGCCCTTGCCGTAGTCGAAGAGCTTCGAGTCCCAGTAGGGCTGGTTGCCGGCCTCGCCCGGGCGCGAGTAGAGGTGGTCCGTGCCGTCAAGTTCGTTGATCCCCTCGTTGAGGTTCTTCACGTAGTGGGCGTGCACGAGGTCCATGATGACCGCCAGCCCCAGTTCGTGGGCCCGGCGGATGAGCTCCTTGAGCTCCTCGGGGGTTCCGAAGCGCGACGAGGGGGCGAAGAAGCTCGAGACGTGGTAGCCGAACGAGCCGTAGTAGGGGTGCTCGGCGATGGCCATCAGCTGCACGGCGTTGTAGCCGTCCTTTTTTATAATGGGCAGGATCTTCTCGGTGAATTCGCGGTAGGTGCCCACCCCTTCGCGCTCCTGGGCCATGCCCACGTGGGCCTCGTAGATCAGCAGGCTGCCTCCCTGCGAGGCGTCGAATGCGTCGCCGCGCCAGTCGAACGGCTCGGCCGGGGCCCAGAACTGGGCCGTGTAGTCCTTCGTCGTGTCGTCCTGCACCACGCGCGTGGCATAGGCCGGGATGCGGTCCATCCAGCCGTTGTCGCCGTGGACGTGGATCTTGTAGAGCGAGCCGTGGGTGAGGCGGTCGCGGTACATCGCCGCGGGGAAGAAGGCGCTCCAGACGCCCGCCGAATCGCGGTGCATGCGGATCTCGGTGCGCTGCCAGTTGTTGAAGTCGCCGAAGATATAGACGTCGTGCGCCCCGGGGAGCCATTCGCGGAACCACCAGCCGTCGAGCGTCTCGTCCCACTGCCAGCCGAAGTAGCGGTAACCGTTGGCGTAATCGACGAGCGATCCGGCGCTGTGCTCGATGGCCTCGAGTTTGTTGAGGTAGCGCCGGTGACGGCAGGCGATGGCGTCGGCCACCGGACGCAGCCATTCGTCCCGTTCGACGATCGGGAGTATTTCGGTTGTTTTTTCCATAACTGAGGTCGGTTTTAGACAAATATATGAAAAATATTGTTATCTTTGTCAGCAAACTTAATTTTAAACCCTTAAAGCTGTATGTTCAAAGGACAACCCAAAGGTTTGTACGCCCTTTCGCTGGCCAACACGGGCGAGCGTTTCGGCTACTATACCATGCTTGCGATCTTCACGCTCTTCCTGCAGGCCAAGTTCGGCTATACGGAGGCGGTAACGACCCAGATTTACGGCATTTTCCTCGCCGCGGTCTATTTCATGCCGTTCTTCGGCGGTATCCTGGCCGACAAGTTCGGATTCGGGAAGATGGTGACGCTCGGCATCTTCGTGATGTTCGGCGGATACGCCCTGCTGTCGATCCCCACCGGGACGGGCTTCGGGGCCCAGGCGCTGATGTTCGCCGCACTGGCGCTCATCGCATGCGGCACGGGTCTGTTCAAGGGTAACCTCCAGGTGATGGTCGGCAACCTCTACGACGATCCGGCCTATTCGGCCAAGCGCGACAGCGCCTTCTCGATCTTCTACATGGCCATCAACATCGGTGCGATGTTCGCCCCCTCGATGGCTACCTGGATCACCAACCACTTCCTGGCTCAGGACGGCCTGACCTACAACGGCCAGATTCCGGCGCTGGCCCACCAGTACCTTGAGGCAGGCGCCAACATGCCGGCCGAGCCGCTCGCCGAGCTGCAGCGCCTGGCTACGGCCGTCGGGGGCAATGCCGCCGACCTGGGGACGTTCGCTTCGCACTACATCGAGAAGCTCTCCTCGGCCTACAACATGGGCTTTGCCGTAGCGTGCATCTCGCTCATCATCTCCTACATCATCTACGTCGCCTTCCGCAAGACCTTCAAGCATGCCGACGTCACGGCCAAGCAGCAGGCCGCTTCGGGAGCCGCCGCACAGGTCGAGCTGACGCCCGCGCAGACCAAGTCGCGCATCACGGCCCTCATGCTCGTCTTCGCCGTGGTGATCTTCTTCTGGATGGCCTTCCACCAGAACGGCTCGACGATGACCTTCTTCGCCCGCGACTACACGACCCCCGAGGCCACGGGCTTCACGCGCATGTTCTTCGACATCTTCAACCTCCTGCTGGTTCTGGTCGGCGTTTACGGTCTGGTCGGCATGTTCCAGGCTGAGAAGGGCCGCGGCAAGCTCATCGGCGGCATCGCCGTCATCGCGGCCGTCGTGGCACTCTACTACCGCTATACCGTCACGCCCGATCCGGTACACATCCTGCCGCAGGTCTTCCAGCAGTTCAACCCCTTCTATGTCGTGGCCCTCACGCCGCTGTCGGTGGCCCTCTTCGCCTCGCTGGCCCGCAAGGGCAAGGAGCCCTCGGCTCCGCGCAAGATCGGCATGGGCATGATCATCGCCGCCCTGGGCTTCCTGATCCTCACGATCGGCTCGTTCGGGCTGATGTCGCCCGCCGAGGTGAAGGCTGCCGGTTCCAGCGACACGTTCGTCTCGCAGAACTGGCTGATCTCGACCTACCTCGTGCTGACGTTCGCCGAGCTGCTGCTCTCGCCGATGGGTATCTCGTTCGTGTCGAAGGTGGCTCCCCCGAAGTACAAGGGCATGATGATGGGCTGCTGGTTCGCCGCCACGGCCGTCGGCAACTACGCCACGTCGCTCATCGGTTACCTCTGGGGCAGCGGCATGGCGCTCTGGATGGTATGGAGCGTGCTGATCGTACTCTGCCTGCTCTCGGCGCTCTTCATCTTCTCGATCATGAAGAAACTCGAGAACGCCACGGCCTGACGCCGCAGCGGATCGATCCTACGGGACCCGGACAGCCGGCAGGCGTCCGGGTCTTTTCGTTCCGCCGCCTTCCGGCCGAAAATCGGGCACGGGCTTTGCCGTATGGATTTTCTTTGCTATATTTGTTCTGTAAAGCCCATCATCCCATCATGACCCCTCAGGAACGTATCGTCGAACAGGCCCTGCGCCTGTTCGTCACGCAAGGCATCAAGTCCGTGCGCATGGAAGATCTCGCCCGGCTGGCGGGCGTCTCGAAGCGCGTGCTCTACGACATGTTCGAGGACAAGGAGAACCTGCTCTACCGGGTGATGCTGCGCTATTTCGAGCAGAATCGCGAGCACTGGAGGCAGCAGAGCGCCGGCGCGGGCAATGTGCTCGAGGAGCTGTTCATGGTTCTGGGCGACATGATGGACCGCTCGGAGCAGACCGGACGGCTGATGGAGAGCCTCCGGCGCTTCTACCCGGCGCTCCACGAACGGCTGAGGCACGAGGGGATGGAGCGCAATGCGGCCGACCTGCGGAAGATGCTGCAGCAGGGCATCGGCGAGGGGCTGTTCTTCGAACGGTTCAATCCCGACCTGGCCATCGGGGCGCTCTACTGCACCATCTCGGCGCTGGTCATGCGCCGCGAGCTGGTCCTTCCCTCGGGAATCTCCGAACGCGAGGCCTTCGTGCAGATCATCAGCACCTTTTTCCGCGGCATCGCGACCCCGAAGGGGCTCCAGTGCGTGGACGAGTACCTGGCGCGCTACGAACCGGGGCGCATCCGTCGCTGAAGCGTGCCGCCGGCACGACTTTTTTCGTATATTTGCCGCATGAAACTCACCTTTCTGGGAACCGGAACCTCGCAGGGCGTGCCCGTCATCGGGTGCCGCTGCGCCGTCTGCATGTCCGACGACCGGCGCGACCGGCGGCTGCGCACCTCGGCGATGGTCGAGACGCGGGGCGTGCGGCTGGTGATCGACGCAGGTCCCGACTTCCGCTACCAGATGCTCCGCACCGGGGTGCGGCACATCGACGCCATCCTTCTCACGCACGAGCACAAGGACCACATCGGCGGCCTGGACGACGTAAGGGCCTTCAACTTCGTCGATTATCCCGAGGCCATTCACAAGGTGGGCATCTACGCCACGCCGCGCACGGCGGCCTGCGTGCGCAAGGATTTCGACTACGCCTTTGCGCAGGACAAGTACCGGGGTGTCCCCGAGATCGAACTGCACGAGATCGATCCCGCA
>ULTR01037192.1_pt1 | contig 13352 bp, 14 predicted proteins | sample 1957781 | NCBI WGS metagenome assembly ULTR01 (sample SAMEA4835739, study PRJEB28245) | human gut metagenome | biome: gut microbiome; material: fecal sample | place: Denmark | collected 2008 | reverse complement strand
GCCGAGCGCCTCGGAGCGCACCGTCCCCGTCACGAAGAAGTCGAGCGACTGTATGCCGCACAACTCAAGGAAAAACACCGCGGAGAAGAAGGCCAGCATCGCCGAAAGACATGGGTAATATATCGTGGTCATAAACCAGCCGACATAGTAGGAGTACGACGGCCCCAGAGCCACTTCGGCATAGTCCACCACGCCGTTCACCTTCTCGTACTTTGCGCCAAGCTCAGCGAATACCAGCGAACAGATTATGCATATCGCGCCGACGAGCGCAACCACGAGCACACCCTGAAGCATATTGCCGTGCGTGAGCGCCAGAACCTTGCCGCCCTTGATAAACACGCCGGAGCCGATGACGATTCCGATGACCATGGATATCGCCGTGGGCAGGCCGTACCTTTTCTCCATTTTACTTCCCATAATCGCAACCCTCTTTATTAGTTTAGAACATCACCTTGATAAATGCTTTTCTCATCCATTTTAACAGATTTTCGGATGTTGTCAATAAATATTTAAGAATTTGTATATTTATTAAGAATATGAAAGTTGCTTTTATACCGCTTATTCGCCGAGGAAGTCTGCAAGCTCCTGCACAGTCTTGAAGTAGAAATCGGAGTTCCGGCGCATGAAGTCCTCGATCTGCGGGACGTCATACGCCCAGCCGGCCGCGGCGAAGTCCACTCCGCAGGAATGGGCCATGTCAAAGCCGGGCTTCAGGTCGTCTATCATCAGCAGCTCCTCCGGCGCAAGCCCAAGCCGGCGCATTATCTCCTCCAGCGGCCACGGATTTGGCTTGCGGCGCTCGGGCGGCTGCTCCCAGCCGAACACCAGATCCGGCTCCGGCAGGCCGTTTTCCGCGTAGTCGCGGCGGATGTTCTCGTCGAAGGAGTGCGATACGACGCAGATGTACCCGCCCTCGGCCTTGTGACGGCACATAAGCTCGTTCATGCCGGGGTACGCGCTGGGGATGTGCTGCGCGACGTATTTTTTCCAGAACTCCGTCTCGTCCTGAAGTGCGGCGTCGTCCATGCCGTATTCGTTCTGGCACATCTGCATGAAACCGGGGTCGAAATTTTTCAGGAAATATTCCTCAAGCGTGCAGTGCCTTCCGGGATAGCGCAGGCGCAGATACTGCTCGAAGCAGGGGTGATGTATCGTGGCGGTGCTGTTGACGACGGTGTCGTCGTGGTCGAAAACAAGGCATTTGTATCTCATGTCTACCTCTTATATTTTATTTTGATTTACGTCCAGTTTATCATATGTGGAAAAGAAAATCGACAGGTTTTTATAAAACCTGTCGATTTTGGCATAGGGTGAATTAGGCAATGCATCCCTGCTGGTCAAATATTTTTGCAACAACGTATATTTTTCTATCACCAATTGGAAACACCTCAAATTCTTGCAAGCACTTTAGGAACTTCTCTAATCGCAATTTGCTAAATCGTGATTTGAGCAAAGCATGGTGCCACCCTAATCCAGTATTCTTTTCACCTGTTCACGCACTATCGTCGACAGCGCATCGAGCCGTGCCTCTTCTGCTTTTATCTTCGGATGCTGCTCAAAGCTGAAATCGCACAGCGGTTCAAGATCCTGACGTATATTATCCGTCAGCATTCCTCTTGCTGTTGAAATGAAGTCAGTACCAAAACGCGGCGTGCATGTGCCGATGCACCAGTCTGTATTTTTGAGTTGGTCAATGTCCATATCAAACAGCAGGCTGCGGTTGTTGTCGAACACCGGCGCCATTCGTATTACGGACATTGTGTCATTATCTATGAGCGCCCCAAAATTGCCGAGGTGCCTGTCAGTGTTGAGTATCAACGCGTCGAGCACGCACATTCTGCGGAAGCTGTCACCGGAGCCTATCGATGTAAAATAATTGAGCATGGCGGAGACAGAGCGCTCACCCTTTGGCAGAAGGTCATGTGCTTTAGCAAGCCCGGCTTTCTCGCTCGTGAACAGTGCGCACTTGCTTATCAGCTTATCGTGATAGTACGCGATGTCATAAGGCACATAGTCCATGTGCAGCTTCTCTGCGAGCTGGCACGAAAGATATTCCGACAGCGGTTCTATTTCAAACGTCGCACTTCCGCTTTTGTAAAGCATGATCCGCCCGTTTTCCCGTACCCAGCATTTCGCAAAATATCCGTCCGTCCCAAACTCGGGAGATGTCGTCGAAAAGCTTGTGCTCCCAATGCGTCCGTCAAAAGCTGCCGCAGCAACAAGCTCATCGAACTCGTTGCGGTACAGCGAAACATCATCCCATTTGAGCAGAGAAGTTTCTGGCTTCACCCAGAATATATCATTGAGTGAAAGCGCATGGGTGACATTCAAAAAGCCCTCAAGATCGTTGCAGTTATATCTCTCAAGAAGCTCCGTAATATGCTTGCGGTGCTTCGGGGCTTGTCTGCCTGTCAGGTAGTCTGTGAGATTATGATATCCCCACGGGCGCAGCTCGGTATACCACTCATGCTCACTGCACTCGGCCTCGTCAAACTCATTGCGTCTGCACGAGAACGAAAGCCACGCAGAATCTTTATTCATGAGAATATAGTTCACAGGCACACCCCCTCTGGCAGTTTATCGACTCTATGTATTTTACCACGCTTCTCACACAGTCACAAGATAATAATACTCATCTTATTCACCTATCTGCTCAAGCTGTTTTGCTATATGTTCAAACGTCTCAATGGCGTCATCAAGATTTTGCTTTTCATCCGTGTACAGCAGCGTCTCATGCAGCTTCTCATAATTGCTTCTTACGTTGTCATCCAACTTGTCTTTCCACGCGCTGAAGTTATATGCTCCTGTTGGATCATACTCTGAGGAAATGTTCCTTTGCATAATCACGTTTGACGGCAGACTCGGATATGTGTTTCTCACGTGCGACCAGAGAAGCCAATTCCATTATATTCCTCAGGAAATTCATGTAGTTTCATGCAGCGCCTCTATTTTCGGATATTTGTATTCGGACATTGCAGACAGATACTTATTCAAATTATTTTTCACTCCATAATAGTCGAGGATGCTGCGTAAGAATGCAATGGTACGTTTGGGATAATGAATCCGCGAATTGACATATTCAAATACCTCATCGGAATAATGCGGAGCGAACTCTTCGCAAAGCTTAATAAATTGGTTCTGATTCAAATCCTGTATTTCAGAGTAGTTCTTCAGGACTTCAAGCATTTGGATCATTCGTACCGCTTCCGGTGAGTATTTCAATTCCTTCTGAGTAAGCCGAACGCTTCCTATCCGCTTTGTCTGCTGGTCAGGCAGAGAAGAATACACCTCGATCAGCTTAGGTACTTGAGTAGTCAGGTTCAGATGATTATATAACGCATAGCCTATTACAGTCCCGTTTCCTTCTCTCGTAAACTCGTGAATAACATCACGTTCGGAAGGAAGTCTTATTCCGTACTTACCGCGAGCCGGTTTGCAGTATATTCCTCTTGAGACATGAGCCAAGGTGTTTTGTTGGCACATGCGCTCCAACGTCTTGTAGTAAGCTGATTCAGATACAGTATCGCTAAGACTCTGACGGTAGAGCCGACTTGCAAAAATAAGCTGGTTTTCTTTGAAGTTTTCTAACTGTCGTTCGATTTCGTGTTTAGCCTGCACTGCTCCTCACCTCCGTAAAAAGTATAATCATATTCTATATACTACTATACTCAGAGAGAAAAGCACTGTCAAGTAAAATCAAAATTTACTTGACAATGCTTTTTATTCTATGTTCAACTCTTCCGCCAGCCTCCGCACTATCTGCTCTTGCGCGGCTTTGTCCCGCGCCAGCCCGCGCTCCCGTCTTACAGCTTTGTGCCGGACTGCTTGCCTATATACTCCTCGATCATGTATGAATATTTCAGCATGAACTGCGTGTTGAAATCATCCAGGTCAATGCCGGTCATCGCCGCGATCTTCTGTTTGCGGTAGGAAAGCGTGTTGCGGTGCAGGAACATTTCTGTAGCTGTCGCGGCACTGTTGAACCCGTTCCTTGCAAGACATCCTAGAGTTTCGTACAGTTGGCTGCCGTTCTGCTTATCGTACTCCATGAGCTGGAGAAGCGCAGGGTGGCAGTAAAACCCGACCTTGCGGCTCTGCGCCACATTGTTTATAAGGTCGTAGAGCGCCACATTTTTGTATTCATACAGGTTCTCCGGCAGGTTCAGCAGGCCATTCAATTCTATGGCTTTCACCGCCTGCTCATAGTAATACCTCATAGATGTCACGGTAGAAAACGGGTTGCTGACACCGCAGATAAGATGCTCATGCTCGCACAGTGACAGGAGCTTGCTCATATCCTCCTCCGCAAGCGCAGGGGCATCATCCGAAAGGCCGAAGAGAATGACCATCATCTTGTTGTAATATACGTATCTCTCGCGCGGGAACATTTGCCGCAGCGTGCGCGGCATATCATCCTTGACATAGTTTGTCCCCTGGAAGAACCGCGGCTTCACCGCCGCGATGCACATGCGGCTCGGGAATTTCATTTCCCCGGCGTATATACGCGCGTTTACCTGCTCAGACGGTATCCCGCGGAAAATGTCAATAAGCAGATTATCATAAAGCCCGTTCTTCACGCTGTCCGCATTGATATTTTTCAGCATGAACTCCGTCGCCGCATAGCTGATGTACGACAGCACATCTTCGCAGTACGTGCTGAAGTTCTCTTCTTTCTGAAGCATGAACACATATCCGTAAAGCTCTCCGTTAATACGTATCCGCTTGGCAAGGTAATAGAGCTGATTATCCTTGCAGTGGCGCAGCAGCGGGCCGTCGTTCTGCTCGTCGCCATGCTGCGCGCTCACATTATATATGTGCTTTATAAAAAACGGCGGGCAGAAGCCGCGCTCTATGCTCTCTATCCAGAGCGAGTCGTTGAGCGTGAACGGATGCGAGTGCGTGATAATCTTGCCGCTCATGTCGATTATGGTGATGTTTATGTTCAGCTCCTTCGCCATCGCATCCACGATCGCGTCCAGCCCCTTGCCATACATGATCATTTCCATCATGCGCATCCGCAGGCTCTGGGACTTGTATTCATGGCGCAGCAGCTCCTCGGCAGCCGCCACCGCATCAGGCAGTTCATCCGGTTTGAACTCCGCCCAGCTGCACTGAGCCGCATTGAGTTTGTCGGAACTGTCTCCGCTCCACAAAAGGTATTCTCCAAGCGCGCCGGTGTTCACGCCGCACAAATCATCAGACCACGTCAACGCATCTTCACCGGGTACTTTCCCGGCATCCGCCTTATCAATGTAATACACATTGCCGTCTTTCACAATTTGCTTTGACAAAACGGTATATTTCTCAGCCAATTTACTCAGCAATTCAGAAAATTTCATATTGTCACCTCGTTAACTATATTATGCCCTGCGCACAAAGATTTCAAGAACTTTTTGTGTTTCAGGTTTGTCGCACAATATTGCAGCATCGTTTGTGCGGCGCGCACATTTACAGATTGGCCTCCTGATGATATTTTTTTAACAGCAAGCAGTACAAAACAAAAAAGCGAAATTTCAGGAGGTAAACATGAAATACGAAAAGCTTTTTGAAAAAGGTAAGATCGGCAAGCTCACGCTGAAGAACCGCATAGTCATGACACCGATGGGCACCGGTTTTGCCGCAGCATCCGGCGAAGCATCCGAGGAGATCACCAAGTTCTACGAGGAACGCGCAAAGGGCGGCGTCGGCCTCATCATCTGCGAGGTGTGCCGTGTTGATGAGCTGTCCGGCATTGCTCAGCCCTGCCAGCTCCGCGCGACCGACATGAACGTCATCCCGAGCTTCACCCGTATGGTCGACAGGATCCACGCATACGACACAAAGGTATTCATGCAGCTGCATCATCCCGGCAACGAGGCCTTCCCCATCACGCTGCACGGCAACCCCGTCATCGGCCCGTCTCCCGTGATGTGCAAGACCGTCGGCGTTGTTCCGAAGGAAATGACCACCGCCGAGGTCGAGGCCATGGTGAAGAACTATGTCAAGGCCGCAGTCATCGCAAAGACTGCCGGCTTCGACGGCGTTGAGATTCACGCGGCGCACGGCTACCTCGTCAACCAGTTCATGAGCCCGCACACCAACCACCGCACCGACAAGTACGGCGGAGACTTCTTCAACAGGATGCGCTTCATTTCCGAGATCATCATCAGCATCCGCTTTGCCTGCGGCGCCGACTTCCCCGTTTCCGTGCGTATGAACGGCACTGACTTCTGGGATGATGGCAACGATGAGAAGGAATGCCAGCACATCGCCCGCTATCTCGAGTCCCTCGGCGTTGCATCCCTCAATGTCTCCAGCGGCTCCTATGAGTCCGGCTGGTCGATCATCGAGCCCTACCCCTATCAGGAAGGTTGGAAGAAGCATCTTGCAAAGGGCATCAAGGAATGTGTACATATCCCTGTCATCGCCGTCAACACCGTTAAGCACCCGGCACACGCCGAGGCCATGCTCGAAGAGGGCGTGTCCGACTTCGTCGGCGTCGCGCGCGGCAACCTCTGCGATCCGGAATTCGGCAACAAGGCAAAGCGCGGTGACGATGCTCGTGTGCGCAAGTGCATCGGCTGCATGAACTGCTTCAAGCAGGCTGGCCTCGGCCGCGCGATAGAGTGCGCAGTCAACCCCGTGCTCGGCCGCGAGACCTACCGCGGAGACGACAAGCTCATAAAGAACGGCGACGGCAGGACCGTTGCAGTCATCGGCGCAGGCCCCTCCGGTCTGCAGGCTGCCATTACTCTTGCAAAGCGCGGCTTCAAGGTCGTTGTGTTTGAAAAGTCCGACCGCATCGGCGGCAACATGAACCTCGCCGCTGTTCCTCCCTGCAAGGGTCTTATCGGTGAGTTCATCGAAACTCTCGGTATTGAGGCTGCCGACCTCGGCATTGATATCCGTCTCAACACTCCCGGCACCGTTGAGGCTGCAAAGGCAGTCGGCGCAGTCGGCGTGGTCATCGCGGCAGGCGGCATCGATATAATCCCGCAGGTCGACGGCATTGACAAGGCATACACCTACAGACAGGTCCTCAAAAATGAAGTCGAGCTCAAGGGTAAGAAGATCGCCGTTATCGGCGGCGGCCTCACCGGTCTTGAGACCGCGGAATACCTCAGTGATTTTGACAATGAGGTCTCCGTTATAGAGATGGCTTCCGCTGTCGGCACCGCAATGTACCGCAGTGTTACCGACGCAGTTGTCGGCCACATCACCAAGAACGGCGGCCATATAATGACCGGCACGATGTTCAAGGCCGTCGGCGACGGATTCGTCACTCTCAACAGCCTTGCAACCGGTTATGATACCGACGCTCCCTTTGACGCATGTGTTATCGCAATGGGCGTAAAGCCCAACGATGCGATCGTGGCCGAGTTTGAAGCCGCATTTGATAAGGTCGCAGTTGTCGGCGATACGGTCGAGCCCGGCAACATCGCAGACGCGACCCACTCCGGTCTCAACAAAGCGTTCGTATTTTAAGTGCTGGTGCAGCAGGAAAGGAGTATCACAATGAAAGAATTCAAGGATAAAGTCATAGTTGTCACCGGCGGTGCGCGCGGTATAGGCAAGGCCATTGCCGTCGAAGGCGCAAAGCGCGGCATGAACGTCGTCCTCAACGACATAGACCCTCTGGTCTGCGAGACCGCAAAGGAGATCGAAGCAATGGGCGTGAAGTGCGTCGCCCAGAACGCCGATATCTCCATCTACGAGAACATCGAAGCTCTTCTCAAGCTCACTCTTGATACTTTCGGCCATGTCGACATCCTCGTCAACAACGCCGGCTGCGCCGTCTCCGGTGCGATCTGGAAGCTGCCCAAGCGCGATATCGACTGGATAACCGAGCTCAACTTCCTCAGCCATCTCTACGGCATGAAGATATTCCTGCCGCAGATGATCGCTCAGGGCACTCCCTGCGAGATCGTCAACGTCGAATCCACCGCCGGTCTTATGACCTCCGGCAAGGCAACGATGTACCATGCGACGAAGGCCGCCGGTGTTGCGACCTCCGAGAGCGTATACATCGCGATGAAAGAGAACAACTACCCCATCAATGTCCACTGCCTCGTTCCCGCGTATGTCAAGACCACCATCCACCTTGCCGACCTGCACCGCCCCGAGCGCTTTGCCATCAACGACGATCCTTACTATACCAGCGAGGAGTACAAGGCCGGTCAGCTCCGCGGTACGCGCGGCGTCATGAGCGGCATCCCCGATTGGTATGTCGGCGAGTGCGTCTTCACCGCCATTGAGGATGAGAAGTTCTATATCTTCACTCACCCCGAGTCTCAGGTCGTTGCACAGCCGCGCGTCCAGCGCCTTGCATCCGGCATCAATCCCAAGACCTGATCGTACAGCATAAATCAAAGTGCCGCGTAAAAGCGGCACTTTGATAAAACATGAAATTCATATTCAGAAAGGCGGTAAATCTATGTTCACAAACTACGAAAATGCTAAAGTAGTCATCACCGGCGGCGCCAACGGCATCGGCAAGACCCTCGCTCTCGGCTTTGCCAAGCGCGGTTCCGATGTTGCGATAATAGACATCCACGGCGATGAGGCCGAAGCCGTCGCAAAAGAGATACGCGGCATGGGCCGTAAGTCCTTCGCAATGCAGGCTGACGTTTCCGTCCTTGACGAGTGCAAAGCTATCCTTGATAAGACGATGGCCGAGTTCGGCCGCTGCGATGTGCTCGTAAATAACGCGGGCGTCTCCGCGCTCTCCGATGTTGAGCATATCCCGGAGAAAGATATCCGCTGGGTCTACGAGACCAACGTATACTCGCACTGGTTCATGATGCAGAACTTTCTCCCGCAGATGCGCAGCCAGAAATCACACTGCCAGATAATCAACGTCTGCTCCATAGCCGGCCTCATTTCCATGAACGGCGCCCCCGCGTATTTCAGCTCCAAGCATGCCGCGGTCGCACTCTCCGAGTGCGTGTACAAGCAGCTCAAGGCAGACAAGGCCGATATAGACGTGTCCATCTTCTGCCCCGGCTATATAAACACCGAGATGCACCTGACCGACCGCCATCGTCCCGAGCGCTTCGCCATCCATGACGATGAGCCGTATTACCACACCGAGGAGTACGCAAAGTTTGTCGCGTTCAACAAGTATCTGCTTGAAAACGGCGCAGATGTAAACGTCGCTGTGGAGACGATCTTCAAAGCTCTTGAGAAGGAGCAGTTCTATATTCTCGATACGCCGAAGTATGAGCGTCTGCTCTGCGAGCAGGGCGTCTTTGAAGCCGAGAAGGTTCGCCCTGTCGACTATTACACACTGAACTGAATATCAAAATCTGAATAAACACGAGGAGAATTTACAATGGAAGAAAAAATCGGCAAGAAATTTTTGCTCTATTTCCGCCTCGCGCTTCTCTGCTGGATCCTCATCGCAAATGCGATCCTGCACATCATCGGTTTTTCCTACGGCTGGCTGATCTTCATCAGCAACATCATGCTCTTCACCCTTGAGGGCGATGTCAAGGAACGTTTCCTCACCGTTGAGATAGGCGGCCTTGTCGGGCTCGTGCTCACTGTGCTCGCAATGCTCGCCATCTCCGCCCTGACACCGATCGTCGGCGACCTCTTCGGCCTGCTTATCCCGCTCGCCGCGGTTCTCGCGCTGCTCATCCTCGGCCACCCCTATGCCCCCAAGGTGCTCAACAATGTCGGCTTTGCCTATCTTACCTGCGCCTGCATAGATACCGCTTCATTCGCAAGCAACATCGGGCTGTTCATTCTCGTTTTTGTCGTCGGCTCGCTGGTGTTCAACGGCGTATGCGTCCTGCTCATGAAGCCGATGAAGGCGCTCGCCGTCAAGAGTGTGACAAAAGCCGCAAGCAACGCATAAAGTAAATTTCACAGCATTGTTATATTTCGTAACAGGCAGCCGTCGCAAGCGGCTGCCTGTTACGTTTTGGGGATAAATCAAGTTTGCATGGCTTGCAGTTTCATGCTCTATTCAGCTCCTCCGTCAGCCTCCGCACGATCTGCTCATGCGCGGCTTTATCCTTTGCCATCTCATCCTCCGTAAGAGCTTCATCGCGCATGCGCTCTGCCTCACGCGCCCAAACTTCAAATTCCGGCTTGGACATCTTTCCTTTGCTCACACGGGCAAAGTATTTTTTATACGCCCGCTGGTGGACCTTCCAGATATCGTTGTTGTCAACTTTCTCTTTGAAGCTTTTTGCCGCTCCTATTTCGCGGCAGGTCTTTCCGCCCTGCCCCGGTGCCGGTTCATTGCAATACGAGTACGTCGCACCCGGAGTCTGCAAAAACCAGTGGCGGCAGTTCGCACAGCGCTTCGGCACAAATTCCTTTTGCAAGCCCTTCATCAGCTCGACATAGACGAAATCCAGCAGTCCGTTGAAGTACATCTTTTCAACGATCTCACACTCCCCCTGCACTTCGCCGCGCATACGGTACTGGGTCTTTACCTGCGGTGCGTCTACCTTGGAGTCAGCGCCGAGACTCACTCCACTAACAAACGCGCCGAGGTTATGCAGATATACTTGCTTCGCCAGAGATTCTTTTCTCTGGCCTTTTTTCTTTTCAAATCCGACGCCCTTGAACATGGAGTCAAGAAACCATGCGTAACGTTCCTGGATGAACCGGATATCATCCAACTGCTTTTGAACAAAGACTAGGGTATCAGACTTTTGCTCTATAACATGCTCTTCATATCCCGCCAAGTCACAAGCCGTTAATGATATCATTACTTCTACATTCTATTAAGTTCCTCCGCACAAGCTGCGCAGATGCCTAAGAAAAACAAACGATGCTTTATAGAGTGTGTCAAAGAACATGTATACAGTAGAAGTTACGGGAAGGAAGATACGGTGAAAGAAACCAGGAAAGGATGTCCTTCACACGATCGTCACGCGCGCCGCGCCGGTATTCAGCTCATCCGGCAGTTTGGCATTCGTGATGATGTGATCCGCCTCGCACAACGGCATCAGCATATACGCGCCAGACTTCAGAAACTTCGACTTGTCGCAGAGGAACACCTTCATGTCCGCCTGCTGTAAAGCGCGGCGGCGCAGGGCGTTTGCCCGCGCGCTGTAATCGGCGATCCACGCCCCCGGCGTTATCGCCGAGGAGGAGTAGAACATGATGTCGATGCCGAAGTGCGTGATGAGTTCCTCCGCCTCGTACCCGTAAAAGCTCATCGTGTCATAGCACGTCTCTCCGCCGAGGCAGATGGTGGGGACGCGGTACTTCGCCGCGAGCTGCAAAACGGAGATATTGTTGGTGACAACAGTGATGTTCTTGTAAGCGCTCATTTGGTCGATGATGTGCAGCGTCGTAGTGGATTCGTCCATAAACACCATGCAGTTGTCTCGCAGCAGCTTCGCTGCCGCCTTGTCGAGCTTGAGCTTTTCCTGCGGATTGACGCCCATGCGGAAAACCGCGGGGCCGCCGTCCATATCGCTCAAGCGCGGCATCACACCGCCGTGGCTGCGCACCACGAGTCCAAGATCCTGCATTGTGTTCAGATCGCGCCGCACCGTCGGCATGCTGACAAAGAGCTCTTTACTGAGTCTGTCCACGCTTGCATAGCCGCGCTCTGCCAATATATTCATTATTTTCTCATACCGTTCGTTTTTCACTGCTGTCCCCCGCCTTAACATTGATCGTTTTTGATCGTTTCTCAATATTAGCGCCAAATCTTGCAGAAGTCAAGTATTGTGAGTATAATACGGTTTAGCTATTTTGATGAAAAATGCCGCCGCAAGGCGCGTGAAATATATATTTTTGATGCAAATTTATCAAAGTGTTGGAAACCACACGTTAAACCCATGTGCGCTGGAAAAGTTCATATACGAAAGGCAAAAGAGAATATGGATAATGTAAGACTGATCGCGTTTGACCTTGACGGCACGCTCACTCAGCACAAGACGAAGCTTGCCCAGCCCAATCTCGGTGTGCTGAACGCACTGCGCGCAAAGTACAAGCTTCTGATGGTCGGCGCGGGGATGTGCAGCCGCATATTCAGTCAGATGAACGGCTACCCCATAGATATTATCGGCAATTACGGAATGCAGTTCTGCACATATAACGCCGCGACAGGTGAGCTTGACCATGTTTTTGATGAGCACGCCCCCTGTGACCGCGCCAGCGTCGAGGCTCGCGTGACCGCGCTGAGGGAGCGCTTCGGGTATACGGGGTTCAAGGGCAATAATGTAGAGTATCACGACTCCGGCTGCGTCACGTTCCCGCTGCTCGGCACCGCGGCGGACATTACCGACAAGCTTGCCTTCGACCCGGATCGCGCAAAGCGCAAGCCGATGTATCCCGTCGTGCGCGATGCTTTCCCCGATTATACGGTGTTCATCGGTGGGTCGTCGTCGTTCGACCTTGCGCCTTTCCCGTACAACAAATATTACGCGCTCGACCGGTACTGCACCGAGTATGGCTATGATCATTCCGAGATCGTCTATGTCGGCGATGATTACGGTCCGGGCGGCAACGACGAGGCGGTCTACCGCTCCGACTTCCGCTTTATCCGCGTGGATGATTACACCCGCTTTGGTGAGTATATGGAAGAGTTCCTGTGAAGAGGAGCGTTGAAAGATGTTTATAGATTGCAGCAAGTACGCCGGAAAATGCGCATGCGGACGCGAGCATACCATGGAGACCCGTGCCGCGGTGATAGAGCCGGGTTGCCTTTTTGAGTTTGAGAAGTACATGGCGCAGTTCGGTGTCACGGGTAAGCGCTGCGCGCTCTACGGTGAAAACTCCTATGCCGCCACGGCGGACAGGCATCCGCGCGCCGAGCAGAAGATCGTGCTTGACCCGACTGGGCTGCACGCGAACGAGATATCCACGGCGGAGGTGCTCGCGAAGCTTGAGGGCGATGTGGAAGTAATTGTCGCCGTCGGCAGCGGCACCATTCACGACATCGCGCGCTTCTGCGCGCACGAGCGCGGCATACGCTTTGTCTCCTGCCCGACAGGTGCGAGCGTGGACGGCTTCTGCAGCACCGTCGCTGCAATGACGTGGTACGGCTTCAAAAAGACGCTGCCCGCCGTCGCGCCGGAGATAGTGCTGGCAGACACGGAGATCATCAAGAACGCTCCCATGGAGCTCGTGCGCAGCGGCGTGGGAGACATTATGGCGAAATACACCGCCCTTGCCGACTGGAAAATGGCGCACGTCCTCACTAATGAGTTGCTTTGCGAAAAAATTTATAGTATAATGCAGGATGCCGCGGACACAGTCATGCAGAGCGTCCCCGGCATTGCCCGCGGCGAGGAGAGCGCCTACGCCGATGTGACCTATGCGCTCATCATGAGCGGCATCGCAATGCAGATGATGGGCAACTCCCGCCCCGCCTCCGGCGCGGAGCATCATATATCCCACAT
>ULTR01053438.1_pt1 | contig 13382 bp, 15 predicted proteins | sample 1957781 | NCBI WGS metagenome assembly ULTR01 (sample SAMEA4835739, study PRJEB28245) | human gut metagenome | biome: gut microbiome; material: fecal sample | place: Denmark | collected 2008 | reverse complement strand
GATGCGCCAAAAAGGCTTCAAACACACCGGCGGAAAACATTCCTCGCATGCCGCCGCCCTCCAGAACGAGAGCTGTTTTTTGTAAATGCATAGTAAAACCCTCCTAAGTGCTATTATACACTAGTGGTGAAGAAATACCAATAAAATGTATGGAGGATAATGACATAAAACAAGGAGTACTCTCTTGTAGAATACAGAAGTGTTTAGCCTTATCAGACACTGACGAATTTTATGAAAGCGCATGGGACAAGGGCTTACTAGTATCGGAACATATAAAAGACGATATACTTAACGCAAGCAAATCCCATTAAAATGGCTTTAGGAATAATTTTTTTGTGAAATTGTTGACAAATACGTGAAAGTGATATAGAATATAGGCATCGAGAGACTATGAGAGAAAAAACAATTTCGTGTATATGTCCATAAAAACGAATAATGGAGACTGAGTGATTATGAGAAATTTCATTCAGTCTCTTTTTGCTTTTTTAAGGGTAAACATGAAATTAGTCAAATGAGATAGTATTTTGAGAGAACAACTAAAAAAACTGATTGAGGTGCCTGCCTGGTGCAGGGTAAATTAGGGAAAGCAGTGAAAATCTGCTACGGTCACGCCACTGTGATGCTTCTTGAAGTTAGCTTTAAGTAGTTAAGTCAGATCGCAGCCTTGATTATGTTATATATTTCTGCGAGAGACGGAGTGTATACGAGATATATGTGCCTAGATGTATTGTATCCTTTTCCGCCGCAAGCAGAAAAGGATATTTTTATTTGCTGTGATGTCCGGAAATTACTGCAGTAAAGATGTCCGAAATTATAAAAATTATTAAATTTTCTTATAAAATGAAAGGAGACTAATTAATTATGAGCGTTGAACTTTATGCGTTGTTTTCTTACGCATTTACCGCAGCAATTGCTCTGGTTATGATTGGTGCTGTAGTACTGCTCAACAAGATTATGGGCGGTAGTAATGATGAAGGAGGTATGGAATAACAATGGACGGAAATATCGTTGCACAATTATTCCCTGGCATTGCATCTTTGATGGTTCAAGATACAACCATTGCTATTGCCAGAATTGCACTTATTGCATTTGGTTTTATTTTAGCTTACTTGGGCTTTAAACGTATCCTCGAGCCGTTGATTATGGTGCCGATGGGTATTGGCATGATTTGTATTAACTGCGGCGTGCTGTTCTTGGATGGCGGCAAACTGGGTACCCTGTTCCTGGATCCGTTGGTTTCCGATCCTGCAAAATTGGTTGATATTATGCAGATTAACTTCCTGCAGCCGATTTACAACCTGACCTTCAGCAACAGCCTGGTTGCCTGCGTAGTATTCTTGGGCGTTGGTGCAATGTGCGAAATCGGCTTTATTCTGGCTAACCCCTGGACTTCCATTATCATCGCCATCTTTGCTGAATGCGGTACCTTCGTAACTTTGGTTTTGGGCGTACATCTTGGTCTGACACCTCCGGAAGCTGCAGCAGTTGCTTCTATTGGCGGTGCTGACGGACCGATGGTTCTGTTCACCTCCCTGATGCTTGCTCCGCACCTGTTCGTTCCGATTTCCGTAATCGCTTACCTGTATCTGTCTCTGACTTATGCCGGCTATCCTTGGCTGGTAAAATTAATGGTTCCGAAAGCTTTGCGCGGCAAAGATATTATGTACTATGCTCCGGAAGTTCCGAAATCCAAAAAATTCATCTTCATTCTGGTATGCTGCGGACTGCTCTGCCTGCTGCTGCCGATGGCTGCTCCGCTGATTATGTCCTTCTTCCTTGGTATGGCTATCAAAGAATCCGAAATTGTACCTTACCAGGATTTGGTTGAAAATACCCTGCTGTACACTGGTACTCTGATGCTCGGTCTGCTGCTTGGCACTCTGTGCGAAGCTTCCACCCTGCTGAACCCGAAAGTAGCTCCGTTGATTGTTCTGGGCGTTCTTGCTCTGGCAGTTTCCGGCGCAGTTGGCATCCTTGGCGGTTACGTTGTTTACTGGTTCAAGAAAGGCGACTTCAACCCGGTTGTTGGTATTGCCGGTGTATCCTGCGTACCGACCACTGCTAAAATTGCTCAGCATGCTGCTGAGGATGAAGATCCGTTCTCAGTTGTTATGCCTGTTGCAATGGGTGCCAATATCGGTGGTGTTATTGTATCCGCTATCGCTTGCGGCGTATTCATTGCAACCATCGGTCTGGTTAAATAATTAACCTGATAAAGTATTATGAAAATACAGCTTCGAGAATTTGATGTATTGAAATCAACAAATGAAACTGCTGTAGCTATGGCCCAAGAGGGCGCTCCCGAAGGAACCGTTATTGTTGCTGCCAGGCAGGAGGGTGGACACGGCCGTATGCAACGTGTCTGGAGTTCGCCGCTTGGTGGCCTATGGTTTACCGTTATCCTTCGACCGCAAATCAATCCCCAATATGCTGCTCAAATTACCTTGCTTGCAGGCGTTGCTGTGTCTAAGGCCGTACGCAGACTGTATGATACGGAAAACGTGCAGATAAAGTGGCCTAATGACCTGCTGTTAGACGGTAAAAAAATCTGCGGCATTCTTTCTGAGCTACAGCTTGATGAAAACGGCGTGATAGATTATGCTATAGTTGGTATTGGTGTAAACGTGGCGCTGTCAGCTGCAGACTTCCCTGCGGAAGTAGCTGCAACTGCAGCTTCCCTCAATGCCAGCCTGCATAAGGACTTTACCTGCGATCAGGTGCTGGCTGCTATTATGGAAGACTTTGGTATCTTGTATGACAAGTGGCTGCTGCTGGGAGCAGATGTCGTGATGAAGGAATGGCAAAAGCTTAATTGCACAGTAGGCAGACATGTATTGGTGAAAGATAACGACCAGGTTATTTTTGCCGGTACAGTAACAGCCGTAGATGAAGAAGGTGCAATTATAGTGCGCAATGAGCAAGGGATAATCCAAAGCTTTAACTTTGGTGAAATAAGTATCCGCTAAATGCTTTGTAGATTTTTTTGAGAAGAGAAGGAGTGATTGAGATGACGGCTAGTAATGCTCCAGGTTTCCTGGAAAATAGTATTGCGCGCCCTGGAACCGCAGCAATGATGCTGGCTTTGACTCAGACTATTTATGATGAGGAGCTGGCCAAAAAGCTGGTGGCGAAGAAAGGGCTAAAAGCTGTAGTCACTGAGGTGGGAGGCAAAACCAGTTTTTATGATTTCAATGAGAGAATTAACCGGGCTGTTATTGGGGCTTGTTTAAATTCAGGACTTATTGAAAAAAAGAGCAATGATATTCATGCAGTCATTCATGCTACAGAAGAGGCTAAAAGAGGTCTATTAGTGAGTGTTAGCACAAGTTCAAGCCTGGCAATGAAAGTTGCTATAGTAAGAAATGAGCATTGGATAGCAGTTGCCTTGTTTGGAAAATCTGCACTGCATTACATGACTAATCATGAACGTGCAGGGTTAGGCGTAATGCATATATAAATGCATATATTATCGGACTGAATCACAATTAAAATTTCATATTGGTGATAGAGAGAGCGAGAGCAGACAGTCAGTTTAAGTGGCTGTTAACCTTAAGCTCTCTTTTTTGTCCGATTTATTATATGAAGCTTTTCTTAATTCAGAAAGGAGAGACCGTAATGGAGTTCAAAAAAGTTACCCGTGAGTGGGACACTCTGAAAAAGGACGCAATGGAGCGCGCAAAAAATGCTGCTCCGCTGGTCAAGGAAGGGAAAATTGTTGATGCAAAAGATACAGTTGCTTTGCTGGAAGCTGTTATCAAACCTTACGACAAGGTTAACATCGAAGGCAACAACCAAAAGCAAGCTGACTTCCTGGCAAAATGCCTGTGCCAAGTTGATCCCGCTAAGATTCATGATCTGCACATGGTTCAATCCGTGTTGACTCTTCCTGAACATCTGGATGTATTCGAAAAAGGTATCGCTAAAAAGCTGGATATGTCTTTCTCCGGTCCGCAGGCTGGCCGTATTGCACAATTCCTGCAGGAAGGCAAACTGGAGCTTGGCGCTATCCACACCTATCTGGAATTATATGGCCGTTATTTTGTAGACTTGACTCCGCGTGTTGCCCTCGTTGCAGCTACTATGGCTGACAGAGAAGGCAATCTGTTCACCGGCTTCAGCACCGAGGATACTCCGGCAATCGTAGAAGCAACTAAATTCCGCCAAGGCATTGTTATCGCTCAGGTAAACAAAATCGTTGACAAGCTGCCTCGTGTTGATATCCCCGGTGATTGGGTTGACTATGTAATCCAATCTCCGAAACCGTTCTACATTGAGCCTCTGTTCACCCGTGACCCGGCACTGATTACCGATGCACAGGTACTCAAAGGCATGATGGCAATCAAAGGCATTTACGGTGAATATGAAGTAGCTTCCCTGAATCATGGTATCGGCTTTGATACCGCTGCTATCGAACTCTTGCTGCCGACCTACGGCGAAGAGCTTGGCCTGAAAGGCAAGATCTGCAAGAACTTCATCTTGAATCCGCATCCGACTCTGATTCCTGCAATCGAAACCGGTTGGGTAGAATCCGTTCACTGCTTCGGCGGCGAGCTGGGCATGGAAGATTATGTAGCTGCCCGCAGCGATATCTTCTTCGTTGGTCCGGATGGTTCCATGCGTTCCAACCGTGCATTCTCTCAAACTGCAGGCCACTATGCAATTGACATGTTCATCGGCGGCACTCTGCAGATTGACCCGTACGGCAACAGCTCCACCGCAACCGCTAACCGTGTTGCAGGCTTCGGCGGCGCACCGAACATGGGCTGCGACCCGAAAGGCCGTCGTCATTCCTCCGGCGCATGGCTCAAATGCGGCGAAGAATATGCACTTAACAAAGAGATGTGGGGACCTGTACATCGCGGTAAACGCCTTGTTGTACAGCTGGCAGAAACCTTCCGTGAAAAACTGGCTCCTGGCTTCGTAGAAGAGCTGGATGCTTTCAAGCTGGCTAAAAACGCTAACCTGTCTATTGAACCTGTTATGATTTACGGCGATGACCTGACTCATATCATTACTGAAGAAGGTATCGCATACCTGCCGAAGTGCCGTAACATGGAAGAGCGTACTGCTGCTATCCGCGGTATTGCAGGCTTCACCGAAGTCGGTATGAAAGCAGACCCGAAAGAAACCAAACGTCTGCGTGAGCTGGGTATTATCAAGACTCCGCAAGATCTGGGTATCGATATGAGCAGAGCTAACCGCTCCATGCTGGCAGCTAAGAACGTACATGACCTGGTTGAATGGTCCGGTGGCTTGTACAATCCGCCTGCTAAATTCAGAAACTGGTAATAGGAGGAGCTTAAAATGGCATTACAAAATCTGGAATTTGAGTTTGAATCTGAAAATACCCAAACCATTAACCCGGAATGGTCCCATATGGGCGTAACCGGCTCTGGTGACCTGGAAGTTATGTTTACCAAAAAAGACCTCGGCGGCAAAGTTCAGGCTAAAGTATGCACTCCGGTAAAAGGATTTGACGCTGTTTGGGAAAAAATGCTGGGTAAATTCGTTAACGACACCGGTGTAGGCAACATCGTTATTGAAATCAACGACGATAATGCTACTCCTATCGTAGTATACATGAGATTGCGCCAGGCTCTGGCAGAAGCAACCGCAAAGGAGGCTGAATAAGATGAAAAACTGGAATGAATTGGAAAAAAGCAGCTTCTTTGATGCTAATGCCCGTGAACGCGCTGTAGGTCTGTGCGACAAAGGCACCTTTACCGAACTGCTCGGACCTCATGATCGCTTTGAAAGTCCGCATCTGCCGGTACTCGGTACTGCAGTAGAGTTTGATGACGGCACCGTAACCGGTGTTGGCCTGATTGGCAAGCACCCTGTATTCGTAGTTTCTATGGAAGGCAAATTCATCGGCGGTGCTATCGGCGAAGTTAACGGTGCGAAAATGGTTAACACCCTGCGCCTGGCTTTGAAAGCAGCTAAAGACATCAAAGCTGCTCATGCTGATGACTATGACGCTCGTCGTCCTCTGGTTGCTATCTCCTTTGAAACCGGCGGTGTCCGTCTGCACGAAGCAAATGCCGGCCTGCTGGCTCATGCTGAGGTTATGGACGCAATCCAGGATTGCCGCCGCATTCTGCCGATTGTTGCAGTTGTAGGCTCCAAGGTTGGCTGCTTCGGCGGTATGGGCTTCGTAGCTGCTGCTACCGACGTTATCGTTATGAACGAAGAAGGCCGTATCGGTCTGACCGGTCCTGAAGTAATTGAGCAGGAAATGGGCAAGGACGAATTCGACGCTTCCAACAAAGCTCTGGTATATCGTACTACCGGTGCTAAGCATAAATACATCATCGGCGACTGCAACTATCTGGTTGAAGACACCGTCGGCGATTTCAAAGCTGCTCTGGCTGAGGTTGCTGACCTCTCCATGGAGGCTATCGAAAAAATGCGCCGCATCGGCTCTCTGAAACTGGTTCAGGAACAGCAAGGTTTGGTTAAGCTGGTAGCTGAAATGCAGCCTAAGGATTCCATGGACCTGTGGAAATACTATGGTAACGAAAACCCTGCTGAACTTCCGGAAATGACTACCGAGGAATTCCTGAAAGTTGTTAAACGCAGACCGCGTGCATAAGAGAAGGAGGTAAAGAAACATGGATGAAATGGAAAACACTATGATTGGCCGTGGCCGTGATGCAATTGAAATGATTGTTGACGCAGGCTCCTTCGAAGAAAACAAAATCGGCACTGCTGAGTTCGATCCTGACTATGGCCCGGGTGCAGTAGTTGGTACCGCTAAGCTGAAAGATGAAACTGTAACTGTTATCGCAAACGATGCATATGCTTTCAATGACCGCTTCCCGGTTGTATTCGGCGGCGTAATCGGTCTGGAAGAAGGCTACAAGATGGCTACCGCAGTATACCGTACTATGGAAGCTGATAAAGATAAACCGGAAGCTGAAAAACGCCCGATCGTTCTGATCGTAGACACCCCGGGCAACGGCCCCGGCAAAATGGAAGAAATTGCCGGCATGAACAAATCTACCGGTGCTTACCAGCTAGCATTGGCTGAAGCACGCAAGTCCGGTCATCCTATCGTAGCAATGGTAATCGGCCGTGCAATCTCCGGCGCATTCCTGTGCCATGGCCTGCAGGCTGACGAAATCCTTGCTCTTTCTCCGGAATTCGGCACTATGATTCACGTAATGCCTCTGACCTCTATCTCCCGTATCACTAAGATGGATATTGAGCGTCTGGAAGAGCTGGCAAAGGTTAACCCGGTATTCGCACCTGGCGTTAACTTCTTCTACAACCTGGGTGGCGTAAAAGAAATCGTTCACAAGGTTGAAAATATGCGTGATACCATTGCAAAGCATATCAAGGAAGTACAGGAGCTTAAAGCTGCCGATAAATATGAACAGCTCGGTCCTTGGGGCCGTGGCCTGGACGGCAACGAGCGTGGTGGCCGTGTAAATCGTCTGAAAGCTATGGCTAAAATGAACGAAGAGTTCGCTGCTGTTGCTGACAAATATATCAACGCATAATTATAGGAAGAAAGAAGGGGTAGTATGAAAGGTATTCTGGCTGAAATAGCATCGATGGTTAAGGACTTTGGTTCTGCGCCTACATTTGCAGAGATGCCGCGCAAGACATTAGCTGACAAAGGCATTGCGGGACCGACCGCTGCCCATACGATAGAAGAGGTTCATACTCCCCTTAATCTTGCTTATCTTACTTTTACTACAGGTTCATCTGCTTTTCAAAATATTGTCGGCATTACTTTTGCTGAACTGCCTGCACGCGTGAAGGCTTCCTTTACGGTTCTGGAGCGGGCAGGTCTTAAAGCAGGGGATAAGGTTCTTGTTACTTATCCTCCTCTGGTAAATGTTTTTAGTGGTGAAGCCTTTAAAAAATATGGCCTGCAATGGGAATTTTTGGTGCGGTCCAGCCGAGATGCTTTTTTGGCAGCGCTTTATGAATTCCAGCCGAAGGCTGTTGTAGGCGAATCTTCTTTTATCAGAGCTTCCTTGGAAGATGCTAAGCATATGGGTGTTGCGGATGAGCTGCCAAAAGATATTGTTTTGCTTACTGCTGGTACGCCTTTGGATTTGGAACTGTTGCCGATAGCGCAGGAGGTTCTGAATGCGGAGGTTCATGACTTGTATGGCTGCCAGGAATTTGGATGGCTGTGCATGGACGGAGTGCCGGTGCGTGATGATATAGAGCTTGTAAAGCTGCCTGATAACGGCGGGCAGGATATGTATGAGCTGGTTGTAGGCGGTTTGCCTATGGGTGACAGCTTCCCGGTTTCTGAAAGCGGTCATGTATGTAACCGTAACGGTAAGGTAATTACCTATCGTCGTGAGCGTACTTATCCTGAATATGAAGTGATTGTAAAAGCTACAACACTTACTTCTGCTGTTACCTTAGGCCGTGTAGCAAGATCGATATTACGCATTAAGGGACGCGTAGTCAAGATTAGTCCGGATGTAGTTACAGGTGCCGAGCACACTGTACTGGAACTGATACCTGATTACATTACAGCCGGCAAGCAGCAAGGCATTGTAATCGAGGGACCGGAAAAGACCAGATTCTTTGATGATCTGGTACAGGCACAGCTCGATTATCAACAGAAAGCGAAGGCGGACCCGACATGGACGAAACGCAATTAAAAAGACATAATCTGGTATTTATATCGAAGCAGGGAAAAGATAAAATCTGGAGCGATATTTCCCCATGCTATGATGGCGAAAGTAAGCATCTTGCAGAAGAGGTTTTACAGGGCAATGTGGATATTCCCGGCTTTATGCGTCGTAATGATGCGGAAAATACAGAGGGAATTGCCATTGGCTTTGTCCATCATAAACGTATAGACGGAAACCGTATCCGTATAGGTGCTTTTACTGCTGCTGATGATGTAGTGACGATTATGACACCTTATGAGGTCCTGACACGCAGGGCGTTTGCCTTTACAACGCGCAACCGTTGCATGCAGATAGTGCGCCAGCTATATGAATTGGCTGACGTATTCGACCTGCAGATTGGCGTACTTGGTTCTGCTGCTCTGGAGCTGATAACAGGACTGCCGTATACAGATGAAAACTCAGATATCGATTTAATAGTCAAACCGGCCGGTTATAACCGTCTGCTGCAGTTTTATCGCGCAGCACAGGCCTGCTGTAGTGACATTAATATGGATTTTGAGCTTGATCTGCCCAATGGCTATGGTGTCAAGCTTGCTGAAATATTTATGGAAACTCAGACTGTACTTGGTAAAAGTTTAGAAGATGTCTCCTTGCTTAACCGTAAGGATGTCATGCAATATTTGAAATCTGAAAGTCTTTGCAGCTGTCAGGCTGAGTAAGACTAAAATAAGCTTTTTAATAAATTTAAAATGGGAAATTGATTCCCTAATTTTTAAAGATTAAAGGAGTAAGAAAATCATGGAAATTAAATCTCGCGTACCCGGTAAAATCGTTCGTTTTGAAAAACAAGTTGGCGACACTGTTGCAGTTCGTGACGTACTGATCGTTATGGAAGCAATGAAAATGAAACAACTGGTACCTTCTCCGGTAGCAGGCGTAGTAAAAGAGTACAAAGTACAACCGGGCGACCGTGTAAGCGCTGGCCAAGTTGTTGCTATCGTTGAATAATAGCTTCAGCTGATTTCAGCTGATTGTAGTATTAGCTTAGTTTTAATAAAGCACTTAAATAATTCACAATAAAAGGAGAAATGAATCATGGAAATTAAATCTCGCGTACCTGGTAAAATCGTTCGTTTTGAAAAACAAGTTGGTGACACTGTTGCAGTTCGTGACGTACTGATCGTTATGGAAGCAATGAAAATGAAACAGTTGGTACCTTCTCCGGTAGCAGGCGTAGTAAAAGAGTACAAAGTACAGCCTGGTGACCGTGTAAGTGCTGGTCAAGTTGTTGCTATTGTTGAATAACACTTTTGTAAAGAACTGAATGCAATGGCTTTAGTTGTTTCGCTGCCCTATTATGGGCAGCGATAATAAAAAATTGTACTAAGGTGGTGTAATTATGGTTATTTATGGTGTAGCTCTGTTATCTGCATGTTTCTTAGCCGGTAACTTTCTTGGTGATATTCTCGGTGCTTTACTGCACGTTAAGGCAAATGTTGGTGGTGTAGGCTTTGCAATGCTTTTCCTCATTTTGTTGAGCAACAAAGGCATTGATGCCGGATGGTTGGATAAAAAGAGTCAGGAAGGTATTGCTTTCTGGTCTGCAATGTACATCCCTATCGTAGTTGCAATGAGTTCTATTCAAAATGTTGTTGCTGCTATTTCCGGTGGTGCGGTAGCAATTCTTGGTGGCTTACTGTGTACGGTTTTTGGCTTTTTGCTGATTCCTATTATGAGTAAGAATCATGCAGCAAAAGCTGAGTAAAAAACGGTAGGAGGTGTTTATTTATGGACATTATGGCAATGTTAACCAAGCTTTTAACCAAAAATGGTCTGATTTTTGCTTTCGTTATTATAGATGTTACAAACTTTATTGCATATAAGTTTGCCGGACTCTCCAAGGGACGTATTCATGGCAGTGCAGTAGCAATTTTCTTCGGCCTTATCTTAGCCTACATTGGCGGTGGAGCCAAAGGTCTGGCGTCCATTCCTCTGTTCGCCGGCGTTGGTTTGATGGGTGGTGCAATGTTCCGTGACTTTGCTATCGTATCTACCGCGTTTGGTGCAGATTTGCGTGAGATAAAGAAGGTTGGCGTTATCGGTGTACTCTCTCTGGTAATGGGACTTGTAATTTCCTGGGTAGCAGGCGTAATAGTTGCTTACGCTTTTGGTTATCGTGATACCATAAGCATTATCACGATTGCTGCCGGTGTTTGTACCTTCGTTGTTGGTCCTGTAACCGGTGCTGCTCTTGGTGCTTCCTCTGAAGTAATTGCTATTGGTATTGCAGCAGGTGTTGTGAAATCCGTAGCAGTAATGATTATTACTCCGTTAGTTGCTAAACCGCTTGGCTTGACTAATCCGCAGGCTGCAATGGTATTTGGCGGTCTGATGGGTACAACATCCGGTACTGCGGCTGGTATGGCAGCAGTCGATCCTAAGCTGGTTCCTTATGCAGCAATGACTGCAACCTTCTACACTGGTTCCGGTTGTTTGACTTTCCCGTCTGTTTTCTACTTCTTAACTAAAGCAATATTTGGCTAATGATATAAAAAACTAAGCATTTGATACGGAGAAAGTAGGTAGGTATAATGAGCAAAGAACAATTTTTACTTCAAAGAGTAGACAATAATGAAATAAAAATCGCTAATGAAGTTTATTCTTGCAGACTTTCTCCTTTCGATGCTGATTTGCAAAAGGTCGGTCAATATCTGACGCAGGCAATATTGCTGGAAGTATCTACGCATCCTAAACCGGGTCTGGTAACCAGATTATCCAATGGTGCGCATAAGGATATGAGTATTTTTACCTTTATGATGAGCTCCGCTGTTCTGAGCAAAGCGTTCAACGATTTGCAGGATATAGGACAGGCACATAGAGGAACCTTGGCAGAGCTTTTCTGCAAGCTGCGTAGCTACGGCGTGGGCGCAGAGGAAGAGCTTTTGAGAGTGACCAAGGGAGTGAATACACAGCGGGGAATTTTATTCGCCGGCGGCATGGTAAGCGCTGTAAGCGGTTATGCTATGAATATGGGGCTGAGCAGAGATGCTTTGCTGCCTCTGATTAAGGAAATGGCTGCAGGCTTAGTAGCCAAAGAATTGAAGAATCTTGACCATGCTGCAATGACAGCAGGCGAAAAGCTATATTATAAATATGGCATTACAGGCATTCGCGGAGAGGTTGAAAATGGTTTCCCAAGTGTGGTAAACTATGGACTGCCCGCTTTGGAAGATGCCTTTGACAAAGGTGCGACGATTAATGATGCTTTAGTGCATGCATTGATAGCTTTGATGACTGTTGTTGAGGACAGTAACGTTATCTGGCGCACTGATTATGATACTTTGTTGGAAGTGCAGAGAATTGCTAAAAACATTCTGAGCCTTGGCAGTGTCTTCACCGAAAAAGGCAGAATGGCTATAGCTGAGACTGAGCGGTACTTCTTGCAAAGGCGCATTAGTCCGGGAGGCAGTGCAGATTTGCTTTCCGTTACTATTACTTTATATTTACTCGAACATAAGGAATTTCCCCAGGATATATTTTAGGGACATGGTATATCAGGCAATTCCTTGACATATACAGATGCATAGCACATAGATGCTAATACTCCTCCATTTAGCATAGCAAGGTACGGTAGGGACAGCCGTACCTTGTTGTGCGTTGGAAAAAGGTGAATGATGATGATAAATTTTATTTTACAAGCTCTCGATGGTATTTTTACAATTGTTTTTGTAGTCGGTATCGGTTATGTGCTCAGCAAAAAAGGCTGGTTTGATGATAAAAGCAGTGCTTTGATTGCTAAGCTGGTTACAACGGTATCACTACCGCTGTATATGATTACCAGTCTGACGAAAAACTTTACGGCAGAAAAGCTGGTCGAGCTGGCACCTGATATGCTGCTGCCGGTATGCTCTATGCTTTTGGCACTGATTGTCGGCAAAACAGCAGCTAAGCTGCTGGATGTGCGTCAGGGAAGGCGCGGTGTTTTTGTCACCAATTTTTTTATAGCTAATACCATGTTTATCGGCCTGCCGGTAAATCTGGCGCTGTTTGGTGATGAAAGCATTCCCTCCGTTATGCTGTATTATATGGTTAACCTGACCTTCTTCTGGACATTAGGTGTGCAGAATATAGTTGCGGATATTGAGGGCAAGGCCGGCGGCATTTTTTCTATGCAGGTGCTGAAAAAGCTGTGGTCACCGCCGCTGATGGGTTTCGTGGCAGCCATTCTGCTTATAGTGCTGAATATTCCGCTGCCGAGGTTTCTGGCACGTGGCTTTCAATATGTAGGTAATCTGACAACGCCGCTGTCTTTGGTGTTTATCGGTATTGAGATTAGCAAAATTAACTTGCGTGATTTCAATTTTGAAAGAGATATCTGGGGCGGTTTATTCGGCCGTTTCATTGTCTGCCCTCTGTGCGTGTTGTGCCTGGTGCCGCTGATTAATGTAGCGCCGATTTCTGTCAAGGTTTTTGCTATGCAGGCTGCCATGCCGGCAATGACACAGATGGCTATAGTCTGCAAGCAGTATGGCGGTGACAGCCGGTATGCGGCAGCACTTTCGTTTATCACTATTATCGGCGGACTTTTGGTAATTCCTGTTTACATGACTGTGGTTAATATGTATTTTTAAGCTTTAGCATAAAAAATGAAAGGTGGCGTTTTTATGAATCCGGAAGAAATTATCCGCAAAATGTGGAGCAGCAACGCATTTATGAATGTCCTGAAAATTGAAATCAAGGAGGTACATTGCGGCGGTGCAACCTTGGTTATGCCTATTG
>ULTR01015680.1_pt1 | contig 13614 bp, 9 predicted proteins | sample 1957781 | NCBI WGS metagenome assembly ULTR01 (sample SAMEA4835739, study PRJEB28245) | human gut metagenome | biome: gut microbiome; material: fecal sample | place: Denmark | collected 2008 | reverse complement strand
CGTAATGCTCATGAGCCTGCCGCTGATGATTGCTGCTTCCCGCTATCCGCTGCGCAAGCTTTTGCTGGCAACCATCAGCCTGTTCGCCGTATCGCATGTAGCCTCTGCCTTTGCCACCGGCTTTTGGACGCTGCTGCTTTCGCGCATCGGCGTAGCCTTCGCCCACTCCATTTTCTGGTCCGTCGCCTCGCCTATCGCCGTGCGTCTTGTCAAAGGTCCCTTTAAAGCACTGGCTATGAGTATGATTGTAACCGGCACGGCCATCGCCATCATCGTCGGCCTTCCCTTAGGACGTATCATCGGCCTTTACGTAGGCTGGCGCATGGCCTTTATGTGCATCGCCGTTTTGGCCTTCATCGTATTAGCCTATATGTTCTGCGTCTTCCCCAAGCTGGAAAAAAGCGAACCGTTTACGCTTTCGCAGTTGCCGGTAATGCTGAAAAATCCTGTGCTCATCGGCCTCTATATGATGTCATTTTTGCTCCCCACCGGCTATTATACCGCCTACAGCTATATCGAGCCTTACCTGAAGCAGATTGCGATGATGGATGATGCTTGGATAACCATCACCTTGGTTATTTTCGGTGCAGCCGGACTTTTGGGCAGCGCAGCCTTTTCCAAATGGTATGATAAATGCCGCTATCACTTCTTCCGCATCACCGTACTTGGCGTTGCAGTTGTTTTGCTGCTTTATCTGCTGGTGCTGCTCTGCGCAATCTGGGGCATTTTTGTTACCGCCTTCAACGTTGTAGGCCAGGCAGAGCTTTTGCGCACAACTACTATGAGCACCTCCGCTGTGGCTATGTCGATTTACTCCGGCATTTATAATCTTGGTATCGGCAGCGGCAGCTATCTGGGCGGACTTATCTGTACGCATGCTTCCATCGCTTATATAGGTCTCGGCGGCGGCGCAATCGTGCTGCTTTCCTTTATTTACTGTGCCTTTTTCCTTATTCCCGCTATGCGTCGCCAGCAAGTAGAGGCTGAAAAATAAATTTAACCGCCGAAAAGCGTATAATAAACTGTATATTAAATTTCCTCACTTGCTATATTTCCTGTTTTTATTTATAATTAAGAGATACGTAAGATTACAAAGAAGGAGATTTTCTATCAATATGTCTGCAAGTACAACCAAAACTAAGAATCAACCATCCCGTAAGCCTGTATTGCTGGATTACTTAAAAGCCTTCACTAAGGATAAATTGATTTTTGCAGCGCGTCAGCTCTGCATCACCTACAGCAAGCTCAAAAAGGACGAGCTGGCAGAAAAAATCTGCACAGAAATGCAAAAGCCGGGAATTGCAGCAAAACGTTTTGCTATTATGCCGGACGAAAATATCCAGGCCTTCGAAGCAGCCTTGGAGAAAAAATGCTTCCATCCTACCTACAGTGAATATGCACTGCTGCTGCCCTTTATTTCTATGGGCTACATTGTTTCCTATCCCGACGATTACTTTGAAGCAGTAAAGGAAGCACGCACCGTTTACAAAAAAATCAACACCGCAGACTTCCAGGCTCGCCGCCAACAGCTGGCATGGCTGCTGGACTGCATCACCGCTATGTCCAGCCTGCACCTTATTCTTCCGGTAGAATTTTTCTGCGAAATGTACAATCAAAAAGCAGGCTTTGAGCTTACTCCGGAAACTCTGCCGCAATTACTTGCCGAGATTCCGAGCAACTTTAACCCCTGCGCAATCAAAGACGGCCGCATTCTGCTCAAGAAAAATGACAGCGATGATTTCTACACCAGAATGGAGCAAGGCAGAAAGCCCTTCGGCCTGTACCTGCCTACCGTAAAGGAAATCACCATGCTTTCCCACTACGGTTATATGCAATCTACTACCGCATATCAGGATCTGTATGACTTCTTCACTCAAGAGCTGAATGTTGCGGCACTGGATGCACATTACTGGTGCCAGTACATCTATGAATTTGAAAACTCCAACACCGACGGCAATACCTCTGAGCTGATTCAGAAGCTGCAGGCTAATATTCCCGCTTGGAACAATTACAGCCATCTCGGCAGACTTTCCGTACTGCTGCAGAATGCCCGCAACAGTGCAACCCGTATGTTCTGCCTCGGTGGCCACACTCCTAACGAAACTATCAAGCTGCTGCGTGACGCACAGCAGGCAGCTCAGCAAAATACCCGTGTAGGTGCCAAAGCGAAAAAGGTTTATCCTAACGATCCCTGTCCCTGCGGCAGCGGCAAAAAGTATAAAAAATGCTGCGGTAAAAAGTACTGAGCAACAGGCTATGCTTTAGTGTAAGAAGGAATTGCAATGAAGAAATTTTTAGTCGTTGATTTTGAATTTACTACCTACGAGCGCCCTGTCGGCCGTCCGCGCGGCTTCTTTTCCGAGATTATCGAAATCGGCGCAGTGAAGCTGGACGGCGAACCGCTCACCGACTGCGGACGCATCCAGAGCTTTGTCAAACCGCATTTTTATCCTAAGCAAGCCAAGGATTCTATGGATTTTTGCATGATTACCGCTAAGGATATGCAGCAGGCCATTGAATTTCCTGCCATGGTGCAGGAGCTGGCAGCGCTGTATGAAAGCGGCGAAACCTACTTTGTAGCTTGGGGAACCGAGGATTACAAGGTACTGCAGACAGGCTGCGAGCGTCATAAAATCGAAAACCCCGTAAAATACGAGGACTATCTTGATTTGGCGCTGGCCTACCGCCTGTGGAAGGGTGATGATTACACCACCGGTCTGAAAAAGGCCACCGAAGAGCAGGAGGTCAACACCGCCGGCCTGTGGCACACCGCCTTTGACGATGCCAACAACACCGGCAAGCTGCTGATTGAAATGTTTAACCGTGGCTGGAAGCTGGAGGATTTCTTCGCTGCCCGCGAGGTTTACGAAGCGGAGCGCGCTGCCCGTCAGGCAGAGCGTGCCAAGCACCATAACGGTTACAGAAGATGGTAAAATTTTAAAGCGCACCAAAAAAAGCTATCAGCGGGCTTTGCCCGCTGATAGCTTTTTTGCTTTTTATGCTGTTTATCTTTTAATAACGGTTAAAAATCTCCTGCACCTCGTTGCGCTCCTGCGTCCGCAAAAGTACCAGCTGCAGCAAAAGGCGTGCCTTTTGCGGATTCAAATTATCCGCATACAGGAAGCCCTGCTCCTGCCAACGCTCCAGGCCTGCGGCAACAATACCGCTGCCTGTGCGGCTGGAACGCACTACTACAACGCCACGGCCAACAGCCTCCGCCAGCGCCGCTTCCACAGCCTCATGAATGCTGCCCATGCCACTGCCGGCGTAGATAATGCCACGCGCGCCTGCTGCCAATGCCGCATCCACAAACACGCGGTCCTCACCGATATGCGTGTAGATGATATCCACGCGCGGCAAAGCAGTAACACCAGTTACGTCAAATTCGCTCTGCAGTGTGTGCGGACGCATGCTGCGGTAGTAGTAATGCACCTCACTGCCGACGATAAAGCCTAAGGGACCGCCGTTCGTTGCCTTGAAGGTTGCCACATTCGCCGTGTTTGTCTTGGTCACGTCACGCCCGCTGTAGATTTCATCGTTCATCATCACCAGCACGCCCTGCCCGACGCTTGCAGCATCCACAGCCACCTTAACAGCGTTGATGATATTCAAAGGTCCGTCGGCACTGACTGCGGTGGCAGGACGCATTGCGCCTACAAGCACCACCGGCTTGGCGCTCTTCACCGTAAGATTCAGGAAGAAGGCCGTTTCCTCCATAGTATCGGTACCATGAGTAATAACTACGCCGTCGACATCATCCTGCGCCAGCAGCTTATTGCAGAGCTGCGCCAGACGCAGCAGCAAAGCATCGGTAATACTGCTGCTGTCGATATTGCACAGCTGCTCGCCGCTGATATGCGCCAACTCGCCCAGTTCAGGCACACCTGCCAGCAAATCGGCAACGCTGTAGGCACCGGCAGTATAGCCTGTCATCTGGGTACCGGAAGCAGCCTTGCCGGCAATAGTGCCGCCAGTTGCTAAAATTACAATGTTCTTCAACTCAGTTTTTTCCATCAGCCTGACCTCCATCAGTCCTTCCTTTAGCTTCGCAGCCAATGTTATTTTACCAGGCCCTTTTCCTGCAGATAATCGGATACCATGTCTGCCGCTTCGGCAGTAATTTTAATGCATTTAGTTCTGTATTCCGGTGTACCGAAGCTCAGGCGATTCAGTGCTCTGCAGCAGGAAGTGCCGAAATGCTTGGTAAAGCGCTCATGAAACTCATGCGTATATTTATAGACCTCTGTCTGATGCTTTTCAGACGGGTCCAGTCTGCCCACGATAGAGCTGATAACCAGGCAGGAGCCGCTCAGCGCACCGCACACGCAGCCGCTGCGGCCGATACCGCCACCCATGCCAGACACCATGCGGATTGCCACATCCGGCAGGCCCAGCTTTAAGCCGTCATTGCACGCCTTAACTACGGATTCTACGCAGTTATTGCCCTCGTTATGATATTGTTCTGCTAAATCATAAATTTCCTTCATATTCTATGCCTCCAAAAAATAACCTAATCCTGTTTATTTTAGCAAGCATAGAACAAAATAGCAAGAAAAATGCTGTGACCAGCAAGCCACAGCATTGTATATCAAAGTCCGAACATAGTCTTAGCCAACTTTGTTCCGCTCTCTGTTTTAAAAATCCGCTCCACAGCTTTGGCAATATTCTCCTTTGGCGTACCATCCTCATAAAAGTTTACTATAAAATCAGCTTCCACAAGCAGCTGATAATCAAGACCGTCAATGATATTATACGTATGGTGATGACCGACAAGATAGCAGATGCGTTCAATTTTTTCAGGGGCATACCCAAACTTTTGCAAAAGTTTGCGTGCTACCGCAGGTCCTTCCTGCTCCTGAATTTTGCCTGTGCAGTGACCGGCACCATACTTGGCCTCGCCGGGTTTAATACCGCAGTCATGCACAAGACCGGCCGCCTCCACAAGCTCTGTCAGCTCTGCATCCGCACCCTCGCTCTCAGCCAGCTGCTTAGCCAGGCTGGCAACCTTAATAAAATGCTGACAGCGGCGTGCATCTCCGGCAAAAAAATCTATCATCTCATTATATAAAGCAACGTTTTTATTCATAGCATTCACTCCAATCCGACTAAAATACGATTCAATCTTATTTTGGCCTAAACAATGCAGTTTTGTAAGTTTTTTCGCGATAATAAGATTATAAAAGCATTCTCCTCCAACACACAGAAAAGCGCTCTTAGCCTGCATTACGCAAGACATCGAGCGCCTTCCTGTTTTATTAGGGAGTTTGATTAGGGAGAAGCAAATTATTTTTCCTCAATAGGATAATCCTGCAGAGCATCATAGCCTGTTTCACCGGTACGAATCTTAACAACATCCTCAACATCATAGATGAAGATTTTGCCATCGCCGTATTTGCCGGTATACAGAACCTGCTTAGCAACATTGACTACTGCTGCAACAGGAATTGCGGAAACAATCATTTCAACCTTTACCTTCGGCAGCAGGTGAGCAGCAACCTCAGCACCACGATACATTTCCGTGGAGCCCTTCTGGATGCCGTAGCCCAGAACCTTGGTAACAGTCATGCCGGTAATTCCCAGCTTATCCAAAGCATTTTTCAATGCTTCGAAACGATTTTGCGAGGTAATAATAACAACCTTGCTCATCTTTACTGCGCCTGCAGGCTTAGCAGCTGCTTCCTTAGCAGGAGTAACATAAGTAGTAGTAACAGAGGTCTGTGCCTCCAGCGGAGTTTGCATAAAGTCGGCATAGCTGCTGAGCAGGCCATGCTCTTCCATATCCAGGCCTTTGATTTCTTCGGATTCCTTAACACGCAGGCAGAAGAGCTTATCAAGAACTTTAAAAATAATCGTCATCGTAATCGCAACATAGATTGCTACAACTACAACGCCGAGGATTTGTTTTACCAGGAAATCAGTACCGCCACCATAGAAGAGGCCGCCGTCAAGAGCGAAGAGACCGGTTGCGAGAGTACCGAAGGCACCGCAGACACCGTGAACAGAAATTGCACCGACAGGATCATCAATCTTCAGCTTCTGGTCGAAGAATTCAACAGCAGCAACTACCAGCACACCGGCAATCAGGCCGATGATTAAAGCGCCGGCCGGGCTTACCATATCGCAGCCTGCGGTAATTGCTACCAGACCTGCAAGCACGCCGTTCAGTGTCATGGAAACATCAGGCTTGCCGTAGCGAATCCAGGTGTAAATCATAGTTGCGGTAGCAGCAGCTGCTGCAGCCATGTTAGTGGTAATAAAGATAGCACCCATGGAAACCAAGGCGTCATCACCGGTTGCGCAAACGGTGGAAGCACCGTTGAAGCCAAACCAACCGAACCAAAGAAGGAAAACGCCCAAGGCACCAAGCGGAATGCTGTGACCGGGAATAGCGTTTACCGTACCGTCGGCATTGTATTTGCCGATACGCGCGCCAATCATCTTGGCACCGACGAGAGAAGCAACACCGCCTACCATATGAACGGCAGTTGAACCGGCAAAATCGTGGAAGCCCATCTGTGCGAGCCAGCCGCCGCCCCAAATCCAGTGACCGCTAATCGGGTAGATAATAGCGCTGATTAATACGCTGTAAATGCAATATACCAGGAAGTTGGTACGTTCTGCCATAGCACCGGAAACAATTGTTGCTGCGGTAGCACAGAACATCGTCTGGAAGATAAAGTACGCAGTGCTTGGATAGCTGGCACCGTAATCACCTTTTACAAAGAAGTCCGGCGTACCGATGAAGCCGCCGATATCGGTACCAAACATCAAGCCAAAGCCCAGAACCCAGAAAACGATGGAGCCGAGGCACATATCCATGACATTTTTCATAACGATGTTGCCGGCATTTTTTGCTCTGGTAAAGCCTGTTTCAACCATTGCGAAGCCCGGCTGCATAGAAAATACCAGGAAGGCACCTATCAGCACCCATATAGTATCGGCAGATACATATTTGTCCATTTGCAAACACCCCTCAAATTATAATATTTTTTAACGTGTCATTGAGCAGCGCTCACATGGCATTAGCTAAAGAAAAAGGGGCGTACCCGATTTTTCGGATACACCCCATTGTGTATGAGTTTATATATATTATTTTATCTTAACACACCTTACTCAAGGCTGTCGAGAAGGCAACTGCAGCTTACTCATTTACACCAAACAACAACTCACCATAAGTCGGATAGTCGAGATACTTACCACCGGTCAAAGCTTCGGCAGCATCAACCGCACTTCTCAGCTTGCCCATTTCTTCAAGAACGGTATCGTGATAGTACAGAGCCTGTTTCTCGCTATCGCCAATTTCTGCTGCTTCCTTCAAGCCATCTTCCAGCTTCAGGGAAGATGCATACATTTCTCCGCCCAGCTTGCTCAGCTTATCGGCAAGTGCGCCTTCAAAGCCTGCGCTGACACCGGCAGCCTTTTTATCAAGTACTGCTTTGGTCAAATCTCCGGTATAAGCGGTAACTGCCGGGAGGATGTCCTTATGGAACATATCCAGCATGGTTGCTGCTTCGATAGAAATCGTGGTGCTGTAGTTCTCCAGCAGGATTTCTACACGGGATTCAACCTCAGCTTTTGTGAAGATGTTATGCTTTTCGAACAGCTCGATGTTCTTGGCATGTCCCAGATACGGCAGAGCCTCCGGAGTAGATTTAAGGTTCAGCAGACCGCGTTTGGCAGCTTCCTCAACCCATGCATCGGTATAACCGTTGCCGTTGAAGACAATGCGTTTATGAGCTTTATAGGTTTCTTTAACCAAATCATATACTGCTGCTTCCAGATCAGGAGCATCTGCCAGCTTATCAGCAAATTCATCCAGCTCTTCGGCAACGATGGTGTTCAGTACGATGTTGGGTCCGGCGATGGAGAACATGCTGCCCAGCATACGGAATTCAAATTTATTGCCGGTGAAGGCGAACGGAGAGGTTCTGTTTCTGTCGGTGTTGTCCTTAACCAGAGCAGGAATGGTATCATCGCTTACTTTAATGTAGCTTTCCGGGTTGCCGTTGTAAACCTTGTCTGCTGCAATAGCTTCGAGAACTGCAGTCAGCTCAGTGCCAAGGAACATGGATACGATAGCCGGAGGAGCTTCGTTAGCGCCCAGACGATGGTCATTGCCGGCGCTGGCAACAGATACACGCAGCAGATCCTGATATTCATCAACAGCCTTGATAATTGCTGCCAGGAAGGTCAGGAAGCGCAGGTTTTTGTACGGCTCCTTGCCGGGATCCAGCAGGTTAAGACCTTCTTCCGTAGATAAGGACCAGTTGTTATGCTTACCGCTGCCGTTTACGCCGTCGAATGGTTTTTCATGCAACAGGCAAACAAGACCATGACGCAGAGCAACACGTTTCATGAACTCCATCATCAGCTGGTTATGGTCAGATGCTACGTTGGTAGTTGTGAAGATAGGTGCCAGCTCGTGCTGTGCCGGAGCAACTTCGTTATGCTCGGTCTTGGCGAGTACGCCCAGCTTCCACAGCTCCTCGTCCAAATCCTTCATGAAGGAAAGAACTCTTTGTTTGATAATGCCGAAGTAGTGATCGTCCAGTTCCTGCCCACGCGGAGATTTCGCACCGAAAAGGGTACGGCCGGTGTAAACCAGGTCTTTACGTTTTTCCCACATTTTTTTATCTACGAGGAAATATTCCTGTTCCGGACCAACAGTACTGTTGACGCGGATAGTATCAATGCCGAACAGCTTCAGCAGCTTGCAGGCTGCTTTGCTGGCTGCATTCATGGAACGCAGCAGCGGAGTCTTTTTATCCAGCACTTCGCCGGTGTAGGAGCAGAAGGCTGTAGGAATGCACAGGCAGTTATCTTTGATAAATGCATAGGAAGTCGGATCCCATGCTGTATAGCCGCGGGCTTCAAAGGTTGCACGCAAGCCGCCGGACGGGAAGCTGGAAGCATCAGGCTCGCCCTGAATCAGCTCTTTGCCGGAGAAGTCCATAATAACACGGCCTTCGGCAGTAGGAGAAATGAAGCTTTCATGCTTTTCAGCAGTAATACCGGTCATCGGTTGGAACCAATGGGTGAAATGAGTGCAGCCATGCTCCAGAGCCCAGTCCTTCATAGCATTGGCGATGATATTAGCAATTTCCAGATTCAGCGGAGTGCCTGCCAGCACTGCTGCCTTATATGCCTTATAGGTTGCAGTCGGCAGACGATCCTTCATAACGCTTTCGTTAAAAACTAAGCTGCCAAACAGTTTCGGTACATCATTCATTGTAAAACCTCCCTAATTTCTCTCTGAGAATTTTCTTGGGTTTACGAAGTGTAAGCCCCTCATTTGAATTACATTTTGTGTGCTTTACAGATTTTCTTCTCTCTGGCTCTGTAAATAAGAAAGCACCGTCAGCTGCGCCCTGCGCTGCTACGGTGCTTCGTTGCACTTATCATGGGTAAGATATAAATTATAATTCTCACCGCTGATATAACAGAAAAAGCAACCACGAAGTTTGGATCTTTCAATCCAACAACCACGTTGTTGCTTTATGCGCTTATTATAATACCAGGTTTTCAATTTGTAAAGAGGGTAAGAGGAAAATTTTTTAATTTTTTTCTGCTTATACTAAAAAAGTATGCTTTTTTTGACTACAGCAGCGGGATTTTTATCAGATATAACTGATAAAAATCTAAAATCACGAAAAGTTTCAGTTATATCTGATAGAAATTCGATTTTCGTCTTGAATTTAAGATATAACTGATATATTATATAGATAGTGAGGTGATTTACATGATCAAAAGAGAATCTTACATGAAAAAAATCCGCCCATTCATTAACAGTGATTTAGTAAAAGTACTTACAGGTATCCGACGTTGCGGTAAATCTGTTATGTTAGATCTTATAAAACAAGAGCTGTTACAACAAGGAGTTACTCCCCAACAGATTATTTCCTATAATTTTGAAAATATGAGCTTCGCCAAGCTTTGCAATGCCCAGGCTCTTCATGATGAAATAATAAGCCAAACCCAAGCTTTAACAAAAAAAATTTATCTTTTCTTTGATGAAATCCAAGAGGTAAAGGATTGGGAAAAATGTATTAATTCCTTACGTATAGAGCTTAATTGTGATATTTATATCACCGGTTCCAATGCCAAACTCCTATCCGGTGAATTAGCCACTTATTTAGCAGGACGCTATGTAGAATTTGTTATTTATCCTTTTTCATTTTCTGAATTTATTGAGCTATATAATACTATACAGCCTAATACCAGTGAAGCAGAATGCTTCAAGAAATACCTGCACTTCGGAGGAATGCCCTATTTGGCATCCCTGCAATATAACGAAGCTGCCTGCAAGCAATATTTACAGGATGTATATACATCAGTAGAACTGAAAGATATTGTACGCCGCAACAATATACGTGATGTTGACATGCTTGAACGCATACTTACCTACATAACTGCAAATATCGGTACCATTTTTTCTGCCAATGTGCTTTCTAAATATTTGAAAAGCGAAGGACGCAGTATGGCAACAGAAACCATTATCAACTACGTTAAAGCCTGCACCGATGCTTTTCTGTTTTATCAGGTAAAACGTCAGGATATACAAGGTAAAAAGCTGCTTGCTATCAACGAAAAATATTATGTCGCTGACCATGGCATCCGCGAAGCAGTCTTCGGCGGCAACATGAAGGATATCAATCTCATTCTGGAAAATATCGTTTATCTGGAGCTTTTACGCCGTGGTTATAAAGTGAGCATCGGCAAGGTAGATACCAAAGAAATTGATTTTATCTGTGAAAAACAGGATAAAAAAATTTATATTCAAGTTACGTACTTATTGGCTGCAGAAGAAACTATTCAACGTGAGTTCGGTGTTTACAATGAAATTACCGATAATTATCCGAAATATGTGCTTTCACTCGACGAATTCGATATGAGCCGTAATGGTATTATCCATAAAAATATCAGAGATTTTTTGACAGATTCATCTATATAACTGTTTAGAAAAATACCAAATTTAACATTATTAAAACCATTACGCATGCTCCTCAGCAGGATTTTTGCGTTCTGTAAAGAATTGTACAGTATAGAGTATGCAATGCAAAACGCAATATAACTAATTGCCAAGGAGGAACCCTTATGGAATTAACCGCTGTTGCGCAGCTGCGCCGCATGGTGCTGGAGCATTTATCCCGCTACACCTGGAATAACGAGTTGCCTGACCACGTCTACGATATTCTGCAGGAGGTACGCGAGGATACTCCGCGCTACCGCTGCTGTGTTTATAAAGAAAGAGCCGTACTGAAAAACCGTATTGATATGGCGCTGGGCCAGGAGTGCTCCAGCAATATCATCGAGGCAGCCAAACTGACGCTGAACGAGCCTGAGCGCACCGATTTGCCGATTATCGACGTGCTGCCCGCAGCCTGCGACCAATGCCCGATTGATGCTTATTACGTTACCGATATGTGCCGTCACTGCATCACCCATAAATGCATGAATAACTGCCCGAAAAAGGCTATCAGCATTATTCAAGACCGCGCCTTTATCGATAAAACGAAATGTATCGAATGCGGTCGCTGCAAGCAGATGTGCCCCTACGGTGCGATTATCGAAATCCATCGTCCCTGCGTGCGTGCCTGCGCCATCGGTGCCATCAGCATCGGTGAAAACCGTAAGGCTGTCATTGACCACGAAAAATGTGTTTCCTGCGGTGCCTGCCGCAATGCCTGCCCCTTCGGCGCCATTGACGAGCGCAGCAATATTATCCGCGTTATCCGCGAAATTCAACAGGGCAAGCAGGTTATCGCCCTTGTGGCACCTTCTATCGTAGGCCAATACGGGTTAAAGATTACCATGGCGCAAATTTACGAGGCATTGCAAAAAGCAGGCTTCGCCGAAGTCGTAGAGGTTGGTGTTGGCGCCGATATCACCAGCGTTAAGGAAGCAGAGGAATATCTGGAGAAGGTTCCTGCCAAGCAAGGATTTATGACCAGCTCCTGCTGTCCTGCCTTTGTTAAGCTGATTAAAACACAGGTGCCGGAGGCTGCGGACAAGATTTCCGACACTCCCTCCCCCATGCTTACCTGTGCTGAGCTGATTAAGCAAAAATATCCTTATGCAGTTACCGTGTTCATTGGTCCCTGCATCGCCAAAAAGGTGGAAGCACGCGAGCACCGCGAAACCATCAACTACGTGCTGACCTTTGAAGAGATCATGTGCATGCTGGAGGGCAAGGATATCAAATTTGCGGAAATGAGCGGTGATACCGCTTATGAACGCGATGCCTCCAAGCTTGGCCTGAGCTTCCCGCTGACGGCCGGCGTAAGCGCTGCCGTGCAGGATACGGTTGCAGCTATGGGCGGTGAGGTGCATAATGCGCAATACTGCTCCGGTCTGGACAAATGCCGTGATACGCTTAAGGCTACTGCCGCAGGCAAGCTCGACTGCAGCTATATCGAAGGCATGGCCTGCTCCAACGGCTGTATCGACGGCCCCGCTGCCGTAGGTGACTTCCACATCACTAAGGTTGCCCTGACAAAATATGCTGCTGCGGCGCCAAATAAGCAGACTGCCGAAGATAAGCACACAAAATAAAAACTTAAAGCCTATCCCTTCTGTCATACCGGCAGAGGGGATAGTTTGTTCATAGCAGGATTTTAGTCTGCTAAAATCATAGAGTACGCTTTACTGCGCACTAAAAGAACGGAGACTTCCAAGCAAATGCAAAACACTCGCTACATCGGTCACCTTGCTGCCCTCATTACGATTGCTACCTGGGGCACAACCTTTATTTCTACCAAGGTTTTACTTACCGGCTTTCAGCCGCTGGAAATTCTTTTTTTCCGCTTTATTATGGCCTTTTTCGCGCTTTGGCTGGCCTATCCTAAAATGCTGAAAACAGATAAAAAGCAGGAGCCTGTTTTTATGGCCGCAGGCCTTTGCGGTATCTGCCTCTACTACCTTTTGGAAAACATCGCCCTGACCTACACACAAGCCTCCAACGTTAGCGTAATCGGCAGCACAGCGCCTTTCTTTACCGCGCTGCTGGCGCATTATTTTATGCATTCTGCCGGCAGCTTAAGCAAGCAGTTCATCATCGGCTTTTTTATCGTGATGATTGGTATTGCCTGCATCAGCTTCAACGGTGCAGCCATGCAGCTCAATCCCTTGGGTGATTTGCTGGCGATTTCCGCCGCTGTCGTATGGGCGTTTTATGCCCTGCTGACGAAAAAAATCAGCAGCTACGGCTATCCTGTTATCCTCGCCACTCGCAGAACCTTTTTCTACGGCATTCTCTTTATGCTGCCGGCGCTGGGCTTTCTGGATTTTGAGCTGAACCTGGCACGCTTCGCCAATACTACCTATCTTTTCAATATCGTCTTTCTAGGACTGGGCGCTTCTGCTCTCTGCTTTGTCACCTGGAATTTGGCAGTTAGGGAGTTGGGCGCAGTAAAGGCCAGCGTTTATATTTATATGGTTCCCGTCATCACCGTCATTACTTCGGCTATTGTCCTGCAGGAAAAAATCACCCTGCTGGTAGCACTCGGTACCATCCTGACAATGACCGGCCTGTTTATCTCAGAATACCGCCCGAAGAAAAAATAAAGTAAGAAGGCAATCGAGTAGGAGAGTGCTCATTATTTGAGCAGTCGTCCT
>ULTR01016310.1_pt1 | contig 13757 bp, 7 predicted proteins | sample 1957781 | NCBI WGS metagenome assembly ULTR01 (sample SAMEA4835739, study PRJEB28245) | human gut metagenome | biome: gut microbiome; material: fecal sample | place: Denmark | collected 2008 | reverse complement strand
CCGCCGCGACAACGGCTGTTACGGAGATAGAGCCTTTTGCTTGATGTGCAACAGGCAGAGTCACCATAACCTGCGCATCGGATTTCAGTTGCGCTATTGTAGTTTCTGCAAGTTGTGTCCCAGAGGCATCGTTGAGCACAACCTTGATGTCGGCAAGGTCGGTCAAGCCCGCATTTGTCACCTTCACGTCATATTCAGCAAGTTCACCGGATGCTATTTTTTTCGGTCCGGCGATATTGGTGAGTTCGGCATCAGTCTCAAACATATTGTCAACTGTGATGTTGTCGAGATGCACGTCCATTCCTCCTGCTGTAGTGCCTACAAAAGCTATGCGCACATATTTGCTGCTTTTGAACGCGCTGAGGTCAACTATGTGTCGACGCCAGCCGGTAGAGCCGTTGTCGCGCATCCATTTCGCGCCGTCCACGGCTTGCCATTCGCCTCCGTCGGTCATCACTTTCACCTCGATGCTTTCTGGCGTGGCCACATTGCTGTCGTGGCTGTGGTACATCCAGAAACTTACGGCAGGATGGTCGAGTGCCGCAATGCTGATTTTCGGAGAAGAGAACATCGTATGGATGCCGGGGTTCTCTCCGATGCTGTGGAATGTTGCCAGTCCCTTGTCGCCATTCTGGTCGGCGGTCGGCGGGTTTACGCCGCTGTCTTGGAGAGTCCAGCTCTGATGCACGTCGGCGTCCGATTCCGTAAGCCACGGGTAGTAAGCCATATCCGATCCGGCGAAACCTTCGGTCAGAGGCGCATCATACGGATTGCCGAACACGCAATAGGGTGTCACGGCATAGTCGCCTTTAGCATTGCCGCCATAGGTTGTGATGACGTAGTAGATAAGTTGCTGACTTGTGCTTGCGGGCAATTTGGCATCGGTAAACGTTGTTGAAGTGTAGCCTTCTGCCACCACCTGACCGTCGCTGCGCAGCACGCGGTAGCTGACCGTCGACGGGTCAAACCATCCGCCACGTGAACCTGTCGTTGGCGCTGTCCACGAAATCACCGCTTTGCCGTCGACGTCGTGGAGCGTCACGTTGCCTGCCGCTCCCGGCACATCGACTCCCACAAATGCTTCTGCCTTAGCCTCCGCACCTTCTCCGGCAGCGTTCGACGCCACCACTCTGTAGGTGTGGATGCCGCTTTCTGGCACGCCTTCGTCAAGCCACGACAGTGCTTCGCCTGGCTGAGCCTCGGCAAATGTGCGGACGAGCGTTCCGTCGCGATAAACGTTGATTTTAACCGCTGCGTCGAGAGCCGTGCCTTGTGCGTCGGCAGTGGGGGCGTTGAATGCCACGGTGGCTTTAAGCGCGCCGAGCGGGGCGGGGGCGACTGTCAGGTTGCCTACGGTTCCCGGGACATTGTTGCTTACCTCGGCCACGCCCACGTTGTCGATGGTCAACGACCAGCCTTTTTTGCCGTCGCTGTAGCAGTAGAAGCCCAGGTAGTAATATCCGTCTTCCTCAACCGAGAATATCACGGACTGCTTCTCAAATTTTGTCTGTTGGAAATTTGGATAGTCCTTGATCGTCTTCATCGACGCAGGTTGTGGGCTGTTGCCGATTGCTGCTTTGAAATTTTCAACATAATTTTTATGTGCCGACGACTTGGCGTCGAACGTCAGCTTGTAGCTTACACCTTTTCTAAGGGCGATTTGCGGACTTATAGCCCAATCGTCGCCAGGAATATAGTCGTTGTTGTAATTGTAGAACAACGATTGTGATTTGTACTCCCATTTCGAACCGTCGTTGTTGTCGATTATTGTCCACACGTCGAAATCATCCTGTGTGTTGAATCCTTCGACAAAAGGCACGACGTAGCCGTCGCCGACTGCAATCTTGTTGGACGCTGCTGGAGTGCTGGCTCCCTTGCCTGTGTAGGCGGTCACCTCATAGTATGCCGACTTCATTGTGCCGGGTACATTGTTGTCGGTAAACTGAGTTTCTGCGCATGCCTCCGCCACCACGTCGGCACCGGGATAGCGCACAATCTTGTAGCGCAGTTCCGAGGCTTTGAACTTGCCTCCGTTCAATCCTGTTGTCGGAGCCGCCCATGTCAAATGCGGTTTGCCGTCTTCGTTCACGAGCACCACGTCGGTAGCCGCCGCCGGGATGTCTTCGCCAACCCAAGTTGTAGCCGATGCTTTGTTGCCCTGTGCAGTGGCGTTGGCAGAGATGATTTCGATGTCCTGCAATCCTTCGGCAAGCGTAAGCACCGGAGTCGTTGCGACAGTGCCTGGCTGGATGTTTTCCACCACTGCCGCCTGCGTGCCGTTGATGTTTACAATTGCCATTATAGGATCGGTCAGCGAAGCGCCGTTGACGGTTTTTGTCGGAGCGGTGAAACTGATTGTTGCCGTGTTGGCAAAATCAGCGGTGAAGTTCACGTTGATGTCCGTAACTGCGTCGGGCGCGGCATCGGGTACCTTGTCGGCCATGGCAAACAGTCCGGCTATGCCCTCGTTGTTGGGATAGTCCATCACCTTGGTGGCCTTGCCTGTAGCCGTGTCAATCTTAAACAAGCCGCCACGCATGTCTTTCGAGTTTACGCCTTGATATGTAGCCGACCAATAGAGTGCGCCGTCGTTGCCGAACGCAAGCGAGTTGACGCCATAGTCGTCAACGCTTATTGGATTCAGCCCCGTCTTGCCCACTTGGACATAGGAGCCTGTTTTCTTGTCAATCTTCACGAGCCAGCCAGTGGCGCCCCAGATGCCGTAAAGCTCTCCTTCGGAGTTGAATGCCAACGCATGCACGTCGCGATTCATATTGGCTATGTCGGTAGCCTCGCCGAGCGATGCGCTGTAGGAGCAGAAACGGTCCCAGTATTCTGTTTCAGTATTGAAGAAAGAGCCGTAAATCTTGCCCGTGGTAGGATCGCAGGCAAGCGACGAGGCGAGGTTGACCATGTCGGTCTCCTCGTTGCGCGTGCATGTCCACGAAGTGGCTGAATATTCCTGCACGTAGATTTTGTATGTGCTCAAGTTCATCGCCGTGGCATAGACGATGTTGTTGACTTTCACAGCCGACTTGACATTGAGCATATCTTTGTTGGAATGCACCATAGAGATTGCTCCGCCTTCACGGGCTTGAATCGACACAACGCCGGGGGTTGACTCCGACGTCTGCCATTTGTCACTGTAGACCATCAGTCCGCCGAACATTGTGTTTGCTCCAGGCACAACCACCGACGTCACCGCCGATTTTTCCGGTTGCGTCACCGCGAAAGCCACCGAGGGGCGAAGACTTGCAAGGCGCGACGACGCCTGTCCGCGCGTCTCAATGCGCTGCCCTACCTTCTGTTTTGTTGTCGTAACTTGTTGCTGCTGAGCCAATGTCGTAGCGACACCGACAGCAAGAGCCGCAATTGCGAGACAAGAGGTAATAATCTTTTTCATTGCTTTTGGTTTATGTTGCTGTATTGATTTTCTGCTTATTGCACAAAAATAATATAAAAATATCACATTTTATAGGAAAAAAGGGATAAATTCTTACAACGTCTGTTTCTATAGGCAGATGTCGCACGTTGTCCTGCTTTTGAATGAAAACGACAAGCCGCTGTCAGCGATTTGCTGGCAGCGGCTTCCCGTTTGTTGTTATGTCTGTTACACCGACAAAGAGATGTGGTGTTCGTTGGCAATGCGGCGGAGGTTGAGGATTGCGTAGCGCATACGTCCGAGGGCGGTGTTGATGCTCACACCTGTCGCATCGGCGATTTCCTTGAAGCTCATGTTGAGATAGTAGCGCATCTCAAGCACTTCGCGCTGCAGTTCCGGCAACGATTGCACAAGCACTTTCACGTCGGCGAGAATCTGATGGCGGACGATTGAGTCCTCAATTGTTTCTTCGCTTAGCTCCTTGCGGTTGAGGATGTCTATGTCCTCGTTGTCGCACGACACCTGCGCCATCTGTTTTTCCTGGCGGAAGAAGTCGATGGTGAGGTTGTGGGCAATGCGCATAATCCACGCCAAGAACTTGCCGTTCTCGGTGTAGCGGCCTTGCTTTATTGTGACAATAGCTTTGACAAACGTTTCTTGAAACAAGTCGTCTGCCAATTCTTTATCTTTGACAATATTCAGTATGTATGAAAAGATGCGGTTCTGATGACGTTGCAACAACTCATCGAACGCGGAGTTTTCTCCTTTTGCAAACAGAGAGACCAACGTCTCGTCCGAAAGCAGATTAAGATCTTCCATTAATCAGTATTTTGTTAATAACGAGTAATGTAGATTCGATAGGCAATTTCTTTTAATGGTTTGCAAATATTGTTTTTTTATCAGTTGTAGCGACAAAGGTAAACTCTTTTATGGAAAAAAGAAATTTTTTTCATATTTTTTTATTTGGCAGCACAAGAAATTGCGTTTTTCCTCGTTGTGCGTTATTCTTGTTCCACAAGGAAACGCTCGGCGTCGAGGGCGGCTTTGCATCCCATTCCGGCAGATGTGATGGCCTGTCGGTAGCGGGAGTCGGCTACGTCGCCGGCGGCAAACACTCCCGGGATGTTTGTGGCGGTGGTCACTCCGTCGGTCTTGATGTAGCCTTGCTCGTCAAGGGCAATCTGGTTGGCGAAGATGTCGGTGTTCGGGCGGTGTCCGATGCCGAGGAAGAATCCGTCGATGGCAATGTCGAAGGTTTCTTCACGGTCAGTGCCTTTAAAGCGCACAAGATGCGCGCCTTCCACTTTGGCGTCGCCGAAAAGTCCGACGGTGTTTGTGTTGAAAAAGATTTCGATTTTCTGATTTTCCATAACGCGCCGCTGCATCACTTTCGATGCCCGCAGGTAGTCCTTACGCACGATCATATACACTTTGTCTGCAAGGTTGCTCAGATATGAGGCTTCCTCGCATGCCGTGTCACCTCCGCCCACTACGGCGACAGTCTTTTTGCGGTAGAAGAAACCGTCGCAGGTGGCGCATGCCGACACGCCGCGTCCGGCATAACGCTGCTCGTCGTCGATGCCGAGATATTTTGCCGACGCGCCAGTGGCAATGATTACGGTGTCGGCTTTTATCGCCGTGCCGTCGTCGGTTGTGGCTGTAAACGGGCGTTTTGAAAAGTCGACGGCTGTGATTTCTCCGTCGCGCACGTCGGTGCCGAAGCGTTCGGCCTGTTGGCGCAGTTCGTCCATCATTTCAAAACCGCCGATTCCTTCCGGATAGCCCGGAAAATTCTCAATCTCGCTTGTCGTGGTCAGCTGTCCGCCAGGCTGCATGCCTTCGAAGAGGATAGGAGAGAGGTTTGCGCGCGAGGCGTAGATTGCTGCGGTGTATCCAGCGGGTCCTGAGCCTATTATCAGGCATTTTGTCGATATATTTTCCATTGTTATGATGCTTTAAGTTTATCGGAGGTCGACCACTTGGGTGCCTGCCGGGACATATTTTTTGTTGTAGACGAAAGTGGACGCCGGGAAGTTGCCCCCTGTCCGGTAGCCGCTTAGGGTGATGGATATTTTTGATTTGTCGCGCATTGTGGCTATAATCTTCGATGGGAGATTGGTCTTTTTGGCTATGGTCACCACCACTTGGCTGAACTGCGATGTGCGTGCGTTCTTGGGTTTCAGTTGCACGATGTTGCTGCTGGCGTTGCCTTTCATCAGCGTTGCCGTGTAGGCAGTCTGGAAATTGCTGATCACGGAGAACGGATTCACCACCTGCAGCTCGCTTGCCGTGGGCTCCATTATGCTCACTTCGTTGCTCATGGTGGAGTAGCTCCATTGAGTCTTTCCGTTGTACCAGCAAATCATGTTTGAGGCCGTGATGCAGAATTTGTTGCCCTGCATTATTATTTCGCCCGACGAGTTGCCCACGGCTCCTGTCATCGAATATTTCACGGCGATGCCCTTGGCGGCTTTGTATGCCGCGATGGCTTTGTTGAAAACGGCGTCGCCCGTTCCCGCAGCGGCGGAGAGCGAGGCAATTGCCAATATCGCAAGTAAAATAAATTTTTTCATTGTCGTTTGTTTGTTAATTAATTGTCCAGCAGACTCTGCAGGTTTATTGGGTCCATCAGCACTTGGCGCGGCTTGCCTCCCTGGCTTGCGCTGACAATGCCGGCAGCCTCCAGCTGGTCCATAAGCCGTCCGGCGCGGTTGTAGCCGATGGAATACCGCCGCTGTATGCCTGATGTCGATGGGTTGAGCTCGCCGTTTACGAGTTGTTTTGCCACCTCCTCAAACAGTGAGTCGCGGTCGCTTATCGAGCCGAGTCCTCCGCCTTGACCGCCGGAATTGTTTCCGCCTTCCATGTCGGGTGTATACTCTGGCAGCATGTATGCGCTGTCAAAACCAACCTGCTCGTCAATATAGTTTGCTATCGCCTCGACTTCCGGAGTGTCGACAAATGCGCACTGCACACGTGTAATCTCGTTGTTGTAGCTGATGAGCATATCGCCACGGCCGATAAGCTGCTGTGCGCCTGAGCGGTCGAGGATTGTGCGCGAGTCAACCATCTGTGTCACGCGGAACGCGATTCGTCCTGGACAGTTGGCTTTGATTACGCCTGTGATGATGTCGGTCGACGGTCGCTGAGTGGCGAGAATCATGTGGATTCCCACGGCTCGCGCCTTTTGCGTGATGCGTGAGATTGGAATTTCAACCTCCTTGCGGCCGATGTTCATAATCAAATCGGCAAGCTCATCTATGATAACCACGATGTAGGGCATGAATTTGTGCCCTTTCTCCGGGTTGAGCCGGCGTTGGATGAATTTGGTGTTGTATTCCTTGATGTTGCGCACGTTGGCGTCGCGCAGCAGCAGCAGACGGTTTTCCATCTCTGCCACGAGCGACTTCAGTGTTGCCACTGCCTTGTTCATGTCGGTCACGATGCATTCGTCCTCGCCCTCCATTTTTGCAATGTAGTGGTATTCAAGTTTTGAGTACATGCTGAATTCCACCATCTTCGGGTCTATCATCACGAATTTGAGTTCCGACGGGTGCTTTTTGTAGAGCAGCGAGGTCACGATTGCGTTCAATCCCACCGATTTACCCATACCCGTGGCGCCTGCCACGAGGATATGCGGCATTTTTGCCAGGTCGGCGATAAACACGTCGTTTGAGATTGTGCATCCCATGGCTATAGGCAGCTCGTATTTGCAGTCTTGAAACTTCTTCGACTCGATCACGTCGCGCATCGACACGGTGCGTTTGTCTTTGTTAGGCACCTCGATGCCGATTGTGCCTTTGCCTGGGATAGGGGCGATGATGCGTATGCCGAGGGCCGACAGGCTCAGTGCGATGTCGTCCTCGAGATTCTTGATTTTTGAGATGCGCACGCCCTCTGCCGGGATAATCTCATAGAGGGTTACGGTGGGACCTACACACACTTCGATGCTGCGTATCTCAATACCGTAATCGCTTAGCGTTTTTGTGATTGTGGCTTTGTTCTCTTCCTGCTCATCTACGTCGACACTTTTTCCGGTGTCGGGGATGTCGCGCAGCAATGATGTGGGAGGAAATTTGTATTTCGACAATTCTGCGGTAGGGTCAAAAGGCTTTTCTGCAATGTTGTCGGCTTTTTCTATCTCTTTCATCTCTACGGCCTCGGCAGGGGCTTCGGCTGGTCGGGGCTGGTCGATGATTACGGGAGCGACGGATGGTGTCTCTGGCTCGGCAACAGCCTCAAACACTTCGGCTTCTACAGGCTCGCTTTCAGCCACTTCTACGTCGTCGTGCTTGAATGCGATGCCGCGATGCTCTTTTTGGGGTGCCGTTTTTTCTTCCGGTTTCTTTTCATTGTCCGACTCGTCGAACGTGTTGCGTCGTTCAATCTCCTGCTCGTGTTTCTTCTGCAGTTGCTTCAGCCGGTAGTTGGCGATTAATTCCTTGACGCATTGGTAGATGTGCATCAATGAATTGATGGTCAACGCAATCAGAATGACCAGCAGCAGGATGTTGAGCGCGATGCATCCGAACGGACCGGCTACGCTCTCGCAGAATTGGTTGAGATAGTGTCCGTGTGCGCCTCCGACGGCAAAGAATGTAAGACTGCCCATCTCGACATCGATAAAACCGAACAGGCTGGAGACGGTGACCATAGCCACCATCGAGATCAGTATGGTCGACGATGCGCGGTATTTGTATTTTCCGAACACTTTCAACGACAGGGCGGCAAGCATGTATATCAGGAAGAACGTGCCGATGCCGAAACCCTGGTTGAAGAAGAATTCCGACAGGAATGCGCCTAACGGACCGCCATAGTTCTTGATGTTGTTGCTCTCGGCATTGGCAAGAATCGGATGAGCCGTCACGAGGCTTTGGTCTGCCGCGCCATATGCGAAATAAGAGATTCCGCTGATGAGCAGAAAGATGGCAGACAGCATGAGTATTGTTCCAAACACAATGCGGAAACGCTTGTCGGTGAAGAAGACTACAATAGAATTCTCTCCGTTGCTTTTCTGCTTTTGTTTCCGGTTGCGTTTCTTTTCTTTGTCTTTGTTCCCCGGTATGTTTAAAGGCGTGCCTTCCACTTCAACCATCTCTTGCTCTTGATTGCCGTAGACAGGGCCTCTGTAATCTTCTGTATTTAAGCTCACTGTATGATTGTTTAATTGTTTGAAAAAGTATCTACAAAAATACTAAAAATGCTACTTACTCCAAAATGCTTTGGTCAATAAAATCATCACTGCGGAGAACTCCAGACGGCCTACAAGCATGAGGAATGAAAGCACCCACTTCCCGAATGGGTTGATGTCGGCGAAATTCTGTCCGGTGAATCCGTAGCCGAGTCCGTTGTTGCTCAGGCACGACATGGATGTGAAGATGGCGTCAAACAGATTGATGTCCGACAGCGACAGCGCCAGAGAGCCGATAAACAGCGACAGCGCGAAGAGCAGCAGAAAGGCGCATACTTTGGCGGTCATGTCGTTTGACAGCACTTTGCCGTTGACGCGCACTGGATTGATTGCGTTGGGAAAAAGTATGCGGTACATCTCGTTCTTTAGATTCTTCACAATCAGCACCAAACGGTCGATTTTGATACCGCCGGTGGTCGATCCTGCGCAGGCTCCAATCATCATCAGGGCTATGACAATCATTATCGAACCGTGGTGCCACAGGTTTATGTCGGTGGCGTTGAAGCCTGTGGATGTGATGTCGGAGATGGTTTGAAACGGGATGTCGACGACAAGCTGGCTCAGAGGCTCGTCGCTTTGGACGTATTCAATGGCTGTAATCGCCGCTGCCGCGCCTATGGCAATGAAGAAATACCAGCGTGCCACGTCGTTTTTTATCAGGCTTTTGAAGTCGCCTTTCGAAACGCGGTAGATGAGGCTGAAGCTGATGCCGGCAATAAACATGAAAATCGTCATAACGATTTTTATGTAATTGGAGTTGAAGCCGGCGATGCTGCTGTCGCGGGTGGAGAATCCACCGGTGGCGATTGTCGACATTCCATGACATATTGCCTCAAACAGGTTCATCGGCCCTGCCCATAGCAGTATGATCAAGATGATGTTGAGCGCGATGTAGATTGTCCACAGGGTTTTCGCGGTGTTGCTGATGCGTGGGCGGATTTTCTCGTGTGTCAGACCGGTCACCTCGGCGTTGAAAAGCTGCAGTCCGTTCTGTTTGTTGAGCATAGGGATGACGGCAAGCGTGAACAGGATGATTCCCATACCGCCGATGAAATGGGTGACGGCACGCCATAGAAGAATGCCGTGCGACTGGTTTTCAACCGATTCCATTGTCGATGCTCCGGTGGTGGTGAGTCCCGACATTGTTTCGAAGAAGGCGTCTGGAACAGGCAGCCCGCACGGGTCGAAGATGAACGGCAGCATGCCGAAGAATGAAAACACCACCCATGTGAGGCTGGTGAGCAGAAAGCCTTCCCGTCTGCCCATGTCGTGGCTTCTTACGGGGAGCAGGAAGCCCAACGCTCCGGCTCCGACGGTGATGGCGATGGAGTAGATGAAACTCCACATTGCCGCGGTTTCGTGGTAGGCGAAACTGACGATGGCTGACGGAAGCATGAATGCGGCTTCTATGAGCAGCAGCATTCCGAGCAGTTTTACCACCACGGCAAAGTTTAGATTATTGTTTTTTGCGAATATCATCATCTGTTGTCAATGAAACATCTTTTCGATTTTGTGGATGGCGCCCGACAGGCAGAACACCAACACGTGGTCGCCAGGCTGAATCTGAGTCTGGCCGTTTACGAGCATTCCGCGTCCGTTGCGTGTCAGTCCGCCGATGGTCATGTCGTGCGACAGTTTCAGGTCCTTTACTGGCGCTTTGGTTATTTTCGACTTCTCGCTTGCCGTGATTTCAGCCACTTCGGCGTCGGCAAGTGCCAGGCATTTGGCGTTTGACGAGTCGAAATCGAGCAGAATTTGGAAAATTTTGCTCGAGGCAAGCAGTTTCTTGTTGATTACGGTGCCGATGTTCAAGTTCTCTGCTTCGGCGATAAACTGGATGTTTTCAACCTCGGCTATCGATTTCCAGACACCGAACTCTTTTGCCGTCAGGCAGGCAAGGATGTTTGTCTCCGAGCTGTCGGTGAGTGCGATGAAGGCGTCGTAGTCGGCTATTCCTTCTTCGCGCAGCAGGTCGATGTCGCGCGCGTCGCCGTTTGCCACCGAGCAGTAGGCGGGAATCCGCTCAACGAGTTTGTAGCATTTCTCGCGGTCGTTTTCAATGAATTTTATCTTATAGGAGTCGTCGAGCATGTTGGCAAGTTGCACACCAATGCGGCTTCCTCCCATGATTAAAATCTTCTTTATTGATTTCTCCCGCTTGCCGCATATCTGCATAATGTATTTCATGCTGTCGGGCTGATAGATGAAGTAGGCTATGTCGTTGAGTTCCAGATGGTCGTCGCCTCGCGGGATGATGGTCTCGTGTTGGCGTCTGATTGCGCAGATGTGAAACGGATGCCCCTCCATTGCCAGGTCTTTGAGCTTCATTCCTACGATTTGGCAGTTCTCGCGCAGTTTTATGCCGGTCAGTATCAGCTCGCCATTGTAAAGCTCAAACCAGTTGCGCGCCCAAGAGTGTTGCAGCGCGGTTTTGATTTCAAGGGAAGCGAAATTTTCCGGATAAATCAGGTCGTCAACACCCATCTCGGCAAAATATTGCTGATACTCGGGTTTCAGAAACTCATAGTTGTCGATGCGTGCCACCGTTTTCCGTGCTCCGAGTTTCTTGGCAAACGAGCACGACACGATGTTGCGCGTCTCGAATGGCGTTACGGCGATAAACAGGTCGCATTTGTCTACTTTGGCATTTTTCAGCACTTTGAAAGCGGTAGGGCTTCCGGTCATTGTCATAAGATTGTAGTTGGCATCGATGGCGTGCAGTTTGTTCTCATCGTTGTCAATCAGAATTATGTCGAGGCCTTCTTTTGAAAGCAGTTTCGCCAGGTGTGTGCCAACTTCGCCTGCGCCTGCAATGACTATTTTCATTTTTTGCTGTCTCCTGCTAAGCTTATGATTAATTCTTTAATGCTCTCACTGTCCATTCCGCATTGTTTGTAGAGCTGTGCCACGGTGCCTTGCTTCACAAACCTGTCGGGGATGCCGACACGATGCACGATGGACTGCAGTCCGTTTTTGTTGACGCATTCCATCACTGCAGTGCCGAGACCTCCGGTGATGCAGCCGTCTTCAACGGTGATGATGTGCTTGAACTTCGTTGCCACATCCTTTACCAGCTCTTCGTCGAGAGGCTTCAGAAACACCATGTCGTAGTGGGCTGCGCTTATGCCGTCTTTCTCGGCGGCGTCGATGGCTCTTGCCGCATCGTTGCCGATGGGGCCGAGCGACAGCACGGCGATGTCGTTGCCGTCTTTAAGCATTCTTCCCTTGCCGATGCTGATTTCCTGCATCTCGCTTTGCCAGTCGGTATGCTCGCATTTGCCGCGCGGATAGCGGATGGCAAATGGGCCGTGGTCGCCGTTTTGGGCGGTGAACATCAGGTTGCGCAACGCATGCTCGTCGAGAGGCGAGGCGATTGTCATATTGGGAATCTCGCGCAGGTATGCGAGGTCGAATTGTCCGTGATGGGTCACGCCGTCCTCGCCGACAATGCCGGCGCGGTCGATGCAGAAAGTGACAGGGAGGTTTTGGATTGCCACGTCGTGGATAATCTCGTCAAAGCCCCGCTGCAGGAAGGTTGAGTAGATGCAGCAGAACGGGCGGGCGCCGTCTTTGGCCAGTCCGCCAGAGAATGTAACGGCATGCCCCTCGGAGATGCCCACGTCGAACGTGCGTTTGGGAAACCGTTCCTGCATGAACGTCATCGAGCAGCCGGTAGGCATGGCGGCTGTTATGCCCACAATGGCTTGGTTTTTCTCAGCCAGTTCCACCAGCGTCTTTCCAAACACGTCCTGGTATTTCAGACGTCCGTCGTCGGCCGACTTTATCAAGTCGCCGGTCTCTTTGTTGAATTTGCCGGGAGCATGCCATAAGCATGGATTCTCTTCGGCGGGGGCGTAGCCTTTGCCCTTCACCGTGCGCAGATGGAGCAGTATCGGGCCGTCCATCGCCTTGAGGTCGGAAAACACACGCACCAGGCGGACGACGTCGTGTCCGTCGTATGGCCCGAAATAGCGTATGTTCAACCCCTCGAATATGTTTTGTTGTCGTGAAATCAGTGATTTCAGACTGTTGTTGAACCTAAGTATTATTCCGCGGTGACTCTCAGTTATAAGGTGGAACTTGCGGAAGAATCGATACACCTTGTAGCGCAGCGTGTTGTAGCTTTTCGATGTGGTGATGTTCACCAGATATTTGTTGAGCGACCCGACGTTGTTGGCGATTGCCATATCGTTGTCGTTCAGCACGATGAGCAGGTTGCTCTTGGATGCGGCTGCGTTGTTGAGTCCCTCAAACGCCAAGCCTCCGGCTATTGAGGCGTCGCCAATCACGGCAATTACATTGCGGCGAGGCTCGCCCTTGATGCGCGACGCTATCGCCATGCCGAGAGCCGCGGATATTGAATTGGAGGCGTGGCCGGCAATGAAGCTGTCGTATTCACTCTCCTCAGGATTCGGAAATCCGCTCAGGCCTCCCATTTTGCGGTTTGTGGCAAACGCATCGCGGCGGCCGGTAAGAATCTTATGGCTGTAGGCTTGGTGTCCAACGTCCCACACGACGCGGTCGTAAGGGGTGTCGAACACGTAGTGGAGTGCAACGGTGATTTCCACAGCGCCCATGCTCGATGCAAAGTGTCCTGGGTTGTCCGACAGCGAGTCGATTAGAAACGACCGCAACTCCCGGCATACGGCTGGCAACTCTGTCACCGGCAGTCTGCTCAGGTCTGCAGGCGAATTTATTTTCGACAGCAGCGGATATGTATCAGTTTTCTTTTCCACGTTTGTATTTCTTATAAATAGGAACGAATATAACTATGCCGGAGGCAATGATGGCGAAGACAACACGGAAGTCGACAACCTGACTCCTGGTGATTAATATGTAGCACAGTGCAAGCCACAGCAGCACTACGCATGCAAATCTGAAAATGTTATATTTGCTCATTGTTTCTTTTCCTTTTATTGTATGTATGCAAAGATAGTGCAAGTCGAGAGCGGAAAGACAAACGCTGTTTGATCTTTAAGCCGAGATGCCGCCTATCTTATGCAAAGATAGTGCAAGTCGAGGGCGGAAAGACAAACGTTGTTTGATCTTTAGGCCGAGACGCCGCCTATCTTATGCAAAGATAGTGCAAGCGGTGCGAAAAGAAAAGAAAATCATTTGGAAAATCGACGGTGGAGGGGGCATGTAGAGTCCAACAGCAAGTGCAAAATTAGTAAAAGTGTTTAA